>Ga0307477_10000148_pt1 | contig 98532 bp, 83 predicted proteins | sample atmos_gasesECM2C_FD_203316 | JGI IMG/M metagenome (GOLD analysis project Ga0307477, IMG submission 203316) | Hardwood forest soil microbial communities from Morgan-Monroe State Forest, Indiana, United States - atmos_gasesECM2C_515 | ecosystem: Environmental > Terrestrial > Soil > Temperate... | reverse complement strand
TTTGTACCCCCCCCCCCCCCGATTTGCTGTAAACCATTGAAACATAAGTACTTAACTCCAGATTCTAGAAAACAATGGACTTAGCATCGAAGTGGTCTGATCGCGCTCGATCAGGTGCATCGAGCGCGCGCTGCCTGTCCGGTCTTCATTTTCGGGTATGGCGATTGGCATGTCTATGACGGCTATCACTGCTCAATGTGATGAAAGGTGTGATGAAAAGAGTCGGTGAGTGATAGGGAATTCGGCGCCGCTTGTTGGTGAGGGACAGAATGTAAAGGATGTCCCCGGGGCTTTACAAAGGCACGAACGGTGGGGCAGCCGGCTAGCTGGTATATCATTCCGACGACTATGGACACGCTCGATCCGGCGGGAGAATTTTTGCGCATCTCCGAGCGCTATCGGCAGATGAGTGATGACGAACTGCTCGTCCTCATCCCGCAGAGTCCCGAATTGACGCCTTTTGCCCAGCAAGCTCTTGCGAACGAGGTCCGGTCACGCGGGCTGAAGGCTGAGGTAGAGGTGGAGGGGCCATCTGCTCCATCACAGTTTAAGGCGTCGTCGTTTAAGCCTCCGCCAGCTTTCTTCGAGCACGAGTCGACGAAAGCGAAATTCGGTGATTCGGCAAGTGACGATTTTCCGGACGCCGATTCTTCGGACGACCATGATTCTTACGAGGAAGACCGCAAACTGGTTGAGCTCTGCACCGTATGGAGCGTGCGCGACGCGCTTCGGTTACAGAGGATCCTCGATGCGGCGGGAATTCCATTTTTCATGGGACAAGAGAAAGCTACGGGCGTGGACGAGGTGACCTCGGATTTCGCCGATGGGGTTGGCGTGCAAATCATGCTGATAGGGTTGCCCTGGGCCAGGAGGGCAATGCAGCACTACGAGCCTGAGGACGATCCGACTCCGAAAGAGAATCAAGAACTCGACGAGCTTACGGTGCGCTGCCCCAAATGCCAATCCGCGGAAGTCGTTTTTGAGGGCAGAGCCCCTGGGCCGGGAAAGGCAATGGAAGAGCTTTCCCGTGAATTCAAATGGACCTGCGATTCGTGCGGACATCAATGGGAAGACGACGGAATCGCGAAAGAGGAGTGAGGTGTCCCGCCCTTCGCTTCGCGATAGGACGGGCCACCCGCGGCACCGCAGTGCGTGCGGTTGAAATCAGGAAGCGGCACTCGAACGGCCAATGTCATATACTTTTGCCCCGAAGGCTTTACTTACTCCGGAGAATACATTGCTCGAAAGACTTCAGGAAAAGGGATTTGATCTTCACTTTGAATCGCACGCCGCAGCGATTTTGGAAGTGGATTTTCCTCAGGCGCTGAACGATCTGAAATCAGCGCTGACGAATATAATGGTTCCCGTCGATGAGATCATCGGGTCTGGGGGCGGCGAGACGAAGGGGACGCAGCGCATGCGGCGTGCGCTACGCGATCTTGGCTGGAAAAAACACAATTTTGAGATTAAGAAAACCGTTGACGGGACTGAAAAAGAGTCGATCTCCCACGAGATAGATCACGTGAAAGAGTTCGGCAAGTACAAGCTCGCGCGGGAAATCGAATGGAACAACAAAGACTTATTCTCTTACATATGAGCTGGAGAGAGGTCAGGCGGATGGCTCCGAAATTGCACGCTCATGTTAACGAGATTAAGTCGCATAGAGGAAAACGCAAATGATGGGCGGTACCGCTAATAATTCTAACCTGCCAACAAGCCGATTCAAGATCAGGAAAGAACCTCGTCGCAAATTTACATTCCGCAATTACTACCGCTGCCCAAACGACGGGACTGCGTGGATTGACGAATGGAGTTGCAGGTGCAACGACAGGTGCCCCACCTGTAGAGCCGAAATCGAGCCTTACGATAGCGAGGACATTTGAGTGCTTCCTTGAATCGAACCAAGCGAACCAAATGAACCTCCAGTGCAGAACTGAGCTAGCGTCGAACTACAAATCTGGCGCGCAGATCGCGCGCGTGCTCACGGAAGATTGGGCTGCACGAGAGTTGTATTGCCCGGCGTGCGACTCCGACCGGCTTTCCTCATCCAGGGTCAATACACCTGCAATCGACTTCGAATGTCCCAGATGCACCCAACTCTTTCAGTTAAAAAGCCAGAAGAATTGGAATCCACGAAAGCTCGTGGATGCGGGCTACGATGCGATGATCCGCTCAATTCGGGCCGACCGAGTCCCCAACCTGTTTGTTCTTCAATACTCATCGAACTGGTCTGTCCGAAATCTCTTGCTCATACCAAGGGTCTTCTTTTCCGAGAGTGCTATCGAGAAGCGAAAGCCGCTTGTACTTGGGGCCCGGCGGGCGGGATGGGTAGGCTGCAACATCCTTCTCAGCCGGATCGCCGCGGACGGCAAGATCGCAATGATTTCGGACGGGGCGCCGGTAGCCCTACAGAAAGTTCGCAACGAGTTCTCGCGCATACGAAAACTTGCCGAAGTGCCTCCGTCCGTTAGAGGCTGGACGCTGGATGTCCTTAGCGTAGTCCGACGATTGGGCAAAAGCCGCTTTGCGCTCGGAGATATCTATGACTTTGAGGCTGAGCTACAGAATGCCCACCCGCTCAACAGAAACGTCCGCCCCAAGATACGCCAACAGCTTCAGGTCCTTCGGGACCTTGGCCTGATCGAGTTCGCCGCGCGAGGGAGCTATAGGATTCGGGAGCAGGGTTGTCCCGTATGCTAGGCATCTCTCTGTCGCATTACGAAAGCTGTCCGACTATGAACACCCGCTCGTACTCCCGCAGCTCATGCACTTGTAGCAACTGCCGTTGCGCACCATGATCGAGCCGCAGACGTGGCAACTGGGAGCGTCGCCCATGTCGATGAGTTCGGACAGGGCGTCGGCAGCATGGATGGGGCCGGGGACTGCGGCGGGCGAGGGCGCCCGCCCTACACTGGATCCGTTTAGATCGCCTACTCCTTCTGGGGCCGGTTGCGGTTTGGGGCGCAGGTTTTCGAAGAGGAATTGCTGCTGTCCGCTTAGGAAGCGCATTTGCAGCCAGCGGAAAATGTAGTCCATGATCGACTTGGCAAAGCCGATGTCGGGATTGCTGGACCATCCGCTTGGCTCGAAGCGCGTGTGTGCGAATTTTTCGCAGAAGAGCTTCAGCGGCACACCGTGCTGCAGCGAGATCGAGACTGCCAAGGCAAAGCTGTCCATCAGGCCGGAGACGGTCGAGCCTTCTTTGGCCATCTTGATGAAGATCTCGCCGGGCTCGCCGTCGGGATACAGGCCGACGATGATGTAGCCCTCGTGGCCTCCGACGTTGAACTTGTGGGTTACAGACATGCGCTCTTCTTTCAGCTTGTGACGCAGGGCGCGGGGCGGGGCGTCCAGGTTGTCTTCAACGTCAAGGGCAGCGGGCGAGGGCGCCCGCTCTACACTAGCTCCGCTGCTTAGGGCCGTTTTGCTGCCGGCGGCGGAGAGGGGCTGACTCTGCTTGCATCCATCGCGATAGACGGCTACGGCTTTCAGGCCCAGCTTCCAGGCTTGGATGTAGGCTTCGGAAATATCGTCCACTGTGGCGGCGTTTGGCAGGTTTACGGTCTTCGAGATCGCTCCGGAGATGAAGGGCTGGGCGGCGGCCATCATCTTGAGATGTCCCATGTAGTGAATGGAACGCGTGCCTTTCGACGGCTTGAATGAGCAATCGAAGACGGCCAGATGCTCGTCCTTTACGTGCGGCGCGCCTTCGATGGTGCCAGTGGCGTCTATGTAGCTCACGATGGCGTCGGTCTGCTCGTGGGTGTATCCGAGTTTGAAGAGGGCGCCGGGGACGGTGTTGTTCACGATCTTGATCATGCCGCCGCCTACCAGCTTCTTGTACTTGATTAGGGCGAGGTCGGGCTCGATGCCGGTGGTGTCGCAGTCCATCATGAAGCCGATCGTGCCGGTGGGGGCCAGGACGGTGACCTGGGAGTTGCGGTATCCGTGTTTTTCGCCGTGGGCCAGGGCTTCATCCCAGGCTTGCTTTGAGGCTTCTATTAACTCGGGCAGTTGGGCGGCGGCGGAGCTTCGCTCGGCTTGGACGGGCGAGGCGCCCGTCCCCACACGAGCACTGCCTATGTTGTTTACGCTGGCCCTATGCATTCTTATTACGTCTAAGAACGGTTCGCGATTTATGTACCAGCCAGGGCAGGCTGCTCCGGGCATGTTTTCCGCGGTGGTTACTCCGAGGCGCGTTTGGACTGGGTCGGTGATGGGCGCTAGCGGCTCGCATTGTTCGGCTATGCGCGATGATTGGAGATACGCTTCGCCGCACATGATGGCGGTTACGGAGGCGGCGTAGTCGCGTCCGGCGTCGCTGTCGTAGGGGAGACCGGCGGCCATTAGCAACGCGCCTAAGTTTGCGTAGCCTAACCCCAGCGGGCGATAGTCATGCGAATTCTTGCCTATGATTTCGGTGGGATATCCGGCATTGTCTACCAGAATTTCTTGCGCGGTGATTACTACGTCTACTGCATGCCGGTAAGCTTCCACGTCGAAGGTGCCGTTGGGCGCGAACTTCAGCAGGTTCAGGCTGGCCAGGTTGCAGGCGGAGTCATCGAGGAACATGTACTCGCTGCAGGGATTGCTCGCGTTGATGCGGGCGGTGTTTTTCGACGTGTGCCAACGGTTGACGGTGGAATCGTATTGCATTCCGGGATCGCCGCATTGCCAGGTAGCTTCGGAAATTTTTGCCATCAGGTCTTTGGCTTTGTAGGTGGTCACTACGCGGCCGTCCACGATGGATTTGGTGGAAAAATCGGTGTCGCGCATTACGGCTACCATGAAGTCGTCGGTTACGCGGACGGAGTTGTTGGCGTTCTGGAAGAAGATGGAGCTGTAGGCATCGGAGTCGGGATGCGAGCCGTCATATCCCTGCAATACCAGCGCGTGGGCTTTCGCCTCTTCTTTACTCTTGCACTCGATGAAGTCGACTATATCGGGATGGTCGATGTTGAGGATGACCATCTTGGCGGCACGGCGAGTTTTGCCTCCGGACTTGATTACGCCGGCGAAGGCGTCGAAGCCTTTCATGAAGCTGAGCGGGCCGCTAGCGGTACCGCCTCCGCTGAGAACTTCGGTCGAGGAACGAAGCGTGGAGAGATTGGTGCCTGTGCCGGATCCCCATTTGAAGAGCATGCCTTCGGTCTTGGCCAGGGTGAGGATGGAGTCCAGCGAATCCTTCACCGAATTGATGAAGCAGGCGGAGCACTGCGGGCGCGTGTATCCGGTGGCGCCGAATTCGACTTGATTGGTGGTGAAATTCCAGTGCCAGTTGGTGGCGTCGGATTTAGGCTCTACGCGCTCACAGCCTACGTTGAACCAGACGGGCGAGTTGAAGGCCACGTGCTGGCGGATTAGCAGGTGGACTAGTTCGTCGTGGAATGCGGCGGCATCTTCGGAGGAGCGGAAGTATCCGTCTTTCATACCCCAATCGCGAATGGTTTCGGCTACGCGGGCTACCAGTTGACGGACTCCGGTTTCGCGCTCGTCGGTGCCGATCTGTCCGTGAAGATACTTCGAGGCGACGATGTTGGTCGCGGTCATGGACCAGTCTTTCGGGACTTCGACATTTTTCTGCTCGAAGATCATGCCTCCCTGTGAGTCGGTGATCTGAGCGTTGCGGAGTTCCCACTCGACTTCGGAGTACGGGGAGACGCCGGGCTTGGTGAAAAAGCGGCGGAAGGTTAGACCTTGCGCCTTCGTCTTCTTGTTGACGGCCGTGTTGCTGGCAGCGGATTGTGTATTGATTTGGTCGCGCACTTCGGGCATTTCCTTCTCCTAATTAGATGATGGCAAAGAGCAGTTGATCTAGAGCCAAAACGTTCTTTCGACCAGATTGGGCGCGGGCTTGCCGCGTCTTCTGGCGCACAGTGAGACGGGGCAAGCCCCGTCTCTACGGACAGATTTCTTGCGAGCCTTTTCGGTAATTGTGCTCGGGGAGCGCGGTGGTAAGAGTTGGCTCAGCGGGGCGGACCGTTTGGACGGAAATCGGTCGGGCCTGCTGAGGATCGCCGGCTGGGGATTCGATGCCATGACGGGCAAAGGAGGCGGCTACGAGTTCGATCAAATCTTCCATCGGGGCTCCTAATGGCTCGCAGGAAGCTGGCCGGTCGGGGAGCAGCTTCAGCCGCGAGATTCTAGTTCTGCTGATGAATCCCCCCGAGGGGATGCCTGGCAGGGCCAGACCCGGGGGGAAGTCACCGCTCGTTTCCATCCACTCCGGAGGGATGGTTTCCCGTGAAGGGGAAGACGCGAAGTCCATCTCAACTTTGAGTCTCGCCCTGTGCTTTACGGTCTAGCCTCCTTGAAGGAGGTCTGCAAAAAGTGCTCTGGGATGCTTAACGTACTCCCGTATATGGTGCCTGTCAAGAGGGAAACACAACATCTTGTAGCCCAAAAGTGGTAAGGTTGCCGAGTTGGGAAAGTGGAGCCAGGTTTTAAGGTTTCGAGCTTTCAAAGTTTGAACACTATGAAGGTGCCTGGAACCCCTAAACCCTGGCCTTATCCTATGTTTCCGCCGCTTCAGGCGGTGGCACGGATGCGATCTTCTGGCGAAGCGCGGGCCACGGGCCGGGCTAGGACGGTGGGCGCTGCATCGGTGTGAACTCCGGCATGAATCCCGGTTTGAACTCCGGTTTGAAGTCTGGTTTGAAATTCGGGAATTGGGGAATGAAGCTGCGTGGCCGCGAGAGGCACGTAGATGTCTTCGAAGAGTGCTTGAGTGGTGATCCGTCTTATTCCGGCAGAGGTCTCGACGAGGTAATCGCCGGGCTGGCCGGATTGTTCGCGGCCGAGAGCGTCGGTAAAAACGAGGGGTTCGATAAGTTGACGAGCGCGCACCAAAAAACGGGTGCAGTAGACGGTCCATTGGTGTTCCACATTCATAGTGCTTTTCTTTCACCCCACCCGATATTTGTTCTAGTTGTGACCGAGCGCGGCTGTCACTCGGCGGATGATTGTTTCAAGTGGAGCGACTGTACTCGCAGAAAAAGGGCGGGTCAATTACATAAGAATTGTGCAACCGTGGAATTCCCGTTCGCGAGTTCGATGTGATGAATCCGGATTAAGCATGGGTCGAGGATACCCGCGATTGGCATACGAGCGGCGGGGTTTGAGCGGCGGACGGAAAATGTCGGTGGACGCTTTTGTGGTCGGCGACTTGAATTTGCACAAGGGGTGCACAGGTTAAGAACAGTTGTGAGTTGTCAGTTCTCGGTTCTCAGTTCTCAGCAGTGCGGCGGTTGCTCGTTATCGAGCTAGAGATACGGCGAGTCGCGAGCGACTAGCGACGGGTCGATTTCCCTTGAATGCAGGAATGAACTTCCATCCTGCGGTTGCGCCGAGCAGGTCCGCGTCGGGCCACTTCGTCTTTCCAGACGGTTCGGCGGAGCGAACCTTTCCTGCAGAATCAATCACCAGATCCAGCAGCAACTCCGATTCCGGCAAAGTCAAGCTCGTCGGAGGGCGTCGAAGCTGTATCGGCCTAGACGAGGTGATTTCGGACTTATTTGGCTGCGAACTGCTTGTAGCGTCGAAAAGCGCGACACGCTTCTTCTTGCCGTTGGGACCTACAGTGGACACACCATCCACTTGAGCGCGAATCCCGTGGGTCCGTCCATCCAGAATTGCAACACGAACTCGCTCGACATCGGCAGCGGGCCACATTTCCGCAAGGGAACGCCAGGCCTCTTGCTCGCGGCCGCTGTAAAGGTAAGACCAGACGATTTCCAGTACTCTGGCTTTCACGCGTCGCAAACGGTGCAGCTGTTCGGCGGAGAAGGCGGTTGGCGGTGTCAGCGCGCCATTACTACTTTTAAAATCCAGCAGGTCCAGTTGGCCAATCTTTTCGCGGATCTTTGCGATTTCGCTGTCAAAATACGTCTGGAACTCGGAACTCACGTCAATCAATCGGCTCTGTTCAAAGCGCAGCACAATTGTCGGCGGAGCGTCGAGTTCGCCGAGAACAAGGGTTTCGAAACCATCTACAGCCGCCGCATCGTGGCTCCAGATTTCCACGCGCCCGTCGAGGTCGGTGTCAGCTGCACTGAAGAAGTCTCCGCCCGTGATCGTGCGCAGCAACCGGGAAGGCTTTTGCAGGGAATGGATTTGGTATGCCATACAGCAGTCGGGACGAGATTTCTTCACTTGAAACGCTACCACTGGCACACCCACACCCAAATCCACACCAAATGCGTCGACATCAAGCTGAAAGGCGTCGGTTGCAACCAGCTCGTTTTGCTGGTCCCAGCTCACTGCTGCTTCACATAGCCGCGTCGCCAAACCGCCCTTTTTAGCAGCTCCCACCCGCACCTTTACTCCGGTGTGGAATGCCGCTTCAAATGAACCGCTGCCCTCATTGCAGAGCACATCAGGGATTTGGGCGTGGCTAGGGCTGGACGCGAGGCAGAGGAATGCCAGCCACGCTAGGATTCTGACAGATATATTCGCCATAGCTTCCAACGCCGACTCCACATTGTGCCTCAAAAGTCGGCACATAGGAACTGGGGCTGCCCGCTGAACGGACCGAAGGCGTTTCAATTTTCACAACTAAGCCAGTTCTGACCGCAAACGTCCCGAGTGGGATAATGTTTCCCTGCAAGGAGGTCTCCCATGGGCAGTGTGGCTCTTCTGCAATCCCTGAAGGAAAGTATTCTTGGGCAAGCGAGCGTTAAGACGATCTACGGCGAACCTATCTCGGCACACGGAAAGACGATTATCCCAGTGGCAAAAATAATGTATGGCTATGGTGCGGGTGCGGGCACCGGGGGCGTGGGCGATGCCAGCGCTCGAGGCGAAGGCGGTGGCGGAGGAGGAGGAGTGCGAGCTGTCCCGGTGGGCGTTATCGAGGTGAGCGAGCAGCAGACCCGTTTCGTTCCGATTACGGATCGAAAGAAGCTAACTGGGGCTCTGCTCGCGGGAATTGTATTTGGTATATGGATGGAGTGGCGCAGACTTCGCCGACATTGATGCTGTGGCGCGCGGTGGATAACGGCGCCAAGGCGCACTCGTGGCGCTAAAGCGCAGACACATTCCATGCCTTAGCGGCACCATTGAAGTCGTGCCCTTCGCGATGCCGTTTTGGGCGAGCTGCGCTCGGCTTGGACGGGCGGGGGCGCCCGTCTCTCCACTAGCTTCATGATCAGTTGCAGCCTTGGCCGTTGGTGATGCTGGTCAGGACTCCGCTGTTGGCGGTGATGCTTCGGCTGTAGCAGTATCCGGTCGAGTTTGAGCTGAAATAATTTTGCGCGCTTGTCTGGTTCGTGTTGCCGGTGATGTTGAAGCTGGCGTCGAAATCGAGGGTGTCGGTGGGCGTCACGCGGTTTTGAATCAGGCTGAAGAACGTGGCCTGGCCGTTGTGGCGCGTCTCCTCGTCTCGTTCGTAGTACTGGTCAATGGTGGTGGCTTGGGTTCCGGAGCCGTCGGGGTTGAAGAGCAGCGTGATGTTCAGCTTCAGCGGCCAGCTATCGTGGACAAGGTCGGTGAAATTGCCGCCGGCGTTGTGCGTGGTCACAACGGAGTGGATAGTCGTGGTCTGGTTGATGTTCTGCTCGTAGATCGCAGACTGGATTTTGAAATACTGTAGATTCGCGAAGTTGATATTTTGCGCGACAGTTGTAGTGACGGGGCCCGTAGCGGTGTTGATGTATCCGGAAATCTGTAAGTTGTGACCTGAACGCGTGTTGACGGTTCCCTGGATGTTGCCATTTTGCGCGGTGTGGATGTTTTCCGTTATGTTCGGCGCGGGGGCGGCGAGCGTGTTTTCGGTAACGGCTCCGGTGAATTGCGTGGAGTTGCTATCGAGATACAGTAGGAGCGAAGCCGTGGCTGAGAAATAGCTGTCGGCGTTGAACACGCTGAGGGCTACGGTATGGGGCTGGCCGTCGTCGAGCAGTGAGGCGAAGGGAGTGAGGTTGACGCGGTAGGGCAGGAAGTTCATGGTCTGAACTCCGGGGATGGGACGCCACAGGTAGGGATCGATGCCTCCGGTGTAGATCCAGGGATAGACGGGGGCTACTCCGGCGGGAGTGCCGTCGATGGTGACTTCGGATTCGCGGAAGGCGGTGCCGGGGCAGCTTTGGAGTTCTCCGGCAACGTCGTTAGGGACGCAGGTGTACCAGAATTCGTCGCTGGACTGGCTCTGGGCAAAGACGTCGAAGTAAACATCCGTAATGTTGGTGGGAAGCGTCAGAGTCTGTTCGAGCAGGTCGGAGCCGGTGTTGAGGGCAACGGTTCCGCCGGTGGGGCCGGAAGAGAAGGCGATGACTTGGTCGGCGGTACGCGGCGGGCCTTGATTCGGTTCCAGCGGGTAGAAGAGGATGTCGGCGTTGCCATGGAGAATGCTGGTGTAGGTTTGGTTGACCAGGTTGCCGAGATCGACGGTGCCGGCTTGTGTGACGGTGAAGATTGAACTGTAGTCGGTGAGGTCGCGCTCGACATGGCAGTGGCGGGAGACGGTGTGCGAGGGCTCGGCGGTGGTGCCGAAGTAGACGTTGGTGGGGCCGATCCAGATGTTGGCGGTGCGGTCGAACTGGCGCCCCTGGTTGATGGAGAAGTTGGCCTGGAAAATGACTTTGGCCCAGGGACCGGGACAGGCGGCGGGCGGCGTGTAGGTGAAGCTCTTGGGATTGAAGTCGGCGAAAACGAATCCTTTATAGAGAGTAACTTTGCAGGGTGTCGTGTGCGGGCGCGGGACGGGCGGGTCGGCGAAGGCGGTGTTGGCGGAGCCGATCTGGAGATCCTGCGCGGCGGCGATGGCAGAGAGCAATACGAGTAGCGAGAAAAGAGTGGCGACGAATTTCGAAACGGGGGAAGTGGTCACTGGGAGCCTCCGAATGCTGGTGCAAAAAGTTGCAGAGTTAGAGAGTGATTGCGCAGCGAAAAGCCGTGCTGGTAGAGGAGTTTAGTTAGGGAGCAAGTGAGGTGTCAAGGCGGGGAGGCCGGATTCGGTTGAACTCTTTGATGAACTTCTGGCGGAAGCGCGGAAGCGAAGATCATAACCACAGGGTGCACTGGGGAACACGGGGAAACACAGGGGAACGCCGAGACCGTAACGTTACTCTCAGGACAGACATGACAAGCTGGAGTCGAGGGCACGGAGGTTTCGAGTGATGAAATTCTTTTTTGTATTCGTGGCGGCGGTTGCAGCTTGTGCCGGCGGGTTCGCTGAGGATCATGTCGCTCCGGCTACACGCGTGGTGGTATTGGGGACGGGGAATCCGAGTGCGGATCCCGATCGGTGGGGGCCGGCGGTGGCGGTGGTGGTGAATGATCGGGCGTATCTGATCGACTGCGGTCCGGGAGTGGTGCGGCGTGCTGCGGCCGCGGAGAAGAATGGGATTATGGCTCTGAAGGCAAAAGAACTGAAAATCGTTTTTATAACGCATCTGCATTCGGATCACACTCTGGGATATCCGGACCTCATTTTTTCGCCTTGGGTGCTGGGACGAAAAGAGGCGCTGGAGGCTTACGGTCCTCGTGGGCTGAAGAATATGACTTCGCACGTCGAGAGAGCTTGGGAGGAGGATGTGCGGATTCGGCGGCGGGGACTGGAGCAGGCTAACGCTACGGGATACAGAGTCAACGTGCATGAGATCCGGCCGGGAGTGGTGTATCGCGACGAGAACGTTACGGTCACCGCGTTTCCAGTGAAGCATGGGATATGGAAAGAGGCTTATGGATATAAGTTCGAGACTCATGATCGGAAGATTGTGATTTCGGGGGATACCGCGCCTACGGACGAAGTGGTCAAGGCTTGCGATGGGTGCGATGTGTTGCTGCATGAGGTCTATAACCCTCATGGAGAGGAGCTGAAGGAAGAACATTGGAAGGAATATTTTCGGACGTTTCATACTTCTCCGGCAGAGTTGGGAGAGATTGCCCGGCGGGCGCGGCCGAAGTTGCTGGTGGTGTATCACCAGGTGTTGGAGAAATTGCCGGAGTCGGATCTGGTAGAGCAGATTAAGAAGGAGTATTCGGGGGAGTGGATGTCGGCTCGGGATTTGGGAGTGTATTAGGCGGACGTTCGATTGCAGATTGCGGAAGTCAACGGCATAACCACAGGGGGCACGGGGGGACACAGGGGAAGGCCAACCACTGCGATAGAGGGGTACGCGTTTTATAGCGAATCTAGAGTCAGTGTGACCACAGACAGCTGCCGCGCTTGCGCTCGGCTTGGACGGGCGAGGGCGCCCGTCCCCACACGGGCGTCCCCACACGAGCGAAACGTTACTTCTTTAGCGACGACTGGTAGCGCTTGTTGATTTCTTCCCAGTTGACTACGCTCCACCATGCCTGCAGATATTCGGGACGGCGGTTGTTGTATTTTAGGTAGTAGGCGTGTTCCCAGACATCGTTGCCGAAGATGGGAAAGAGGCCTTGCGAGATGGGATTGTCCTGGTTGGGAGTGGAGACGATTTTCACTTCGCCTTTTGCATCGCCTGCCAGCCATACCCATCCACTGCCGAACTGGCCGACACCGGCGGCGTTGAATTTTTCCTGGAAGGTTTTGAAGTCGCTGAAAGTCTTCTTAATTACTTCGGCGATGGGACCGCTGGGATCGCCTCCGCCCTTGGGCTTCATGATGGTCCAGAACATGGTGTGGTTGACGTGGCCGCCGGCATTGTTGCGAACGGCGGCGCGGATGTCTTCCGGGACCGCGTTCAGGTCGCGAAGGAGATCTTCCGCAGTCTTCTTGTGCAGCTCGGGATGCTTGTCAAGTGCGGCGTTGAGGTTCTTGACGTAGGCGGCGTGATGCATGTCGTGATGCAGGTGCATCGTCTTTTCGTCGATGGTAGGTTCGAGCGCCGTGTAGTCGTACGGCAGGGGGGGTACTTCATGCGCCATTTTCACTTCCTCCAAAGTTTGTGCCATTTTCTTTTCCTCCAAAGCGTTAAAGATGATGGGGTGTGATTGAAAGATTCATGTGGGGCGGGCTTGGTTGCCGTGGCATCCCCATATATTTGTAGCGAGAAAATCGGAGGTGCGCAAACCCAGAGTCGCTGTGGCCGCCGATAGCTGCCGAGTTGCGCTCGGCTCGGGGCGGCCGAATGCGTCCGCCCCTACGCGAGCGAGGCGCGCCCTTATAATTCTTGTTGATCATTTTGCGGTCGAAATCCGGGAGGGTATTTGAAAGTTCTATTGCTGGAGAACATCAGCGGGGTGGCGGTTTCGCAGTTTGAAGAGGCGGGGTTCGAGGTGGAGTCGCTGAAGGGAGCGCTTGACGAGCGTGCGCTGATCGAGAAGGTGCGCGGGGCTTCGATTCTGGGGGCGCGCTCGAAGACATGCGTCACGGCGGCGGTGCTCGATGCGGCGCCGGACCTAGTGTCGGTGGGGGCGTTCTGTATTGGCGTGGACAAGATTGACCGCGCGGCCTCCAGCGAACGGGGGATTGCGGTGTTTAACGATCCGCACTCGAACAGCCGGTCAGTGGCCGAGTTGGCGATGGGGGAAATCATCCTGCTGATGCGGCGGACGTTTGAGGCGAGCACGCAATTGCATAGCGGGGTGTGGAATAAATCGTCGGCGGGATCACACGAAGTGCGCGGGCTGACGCTCGGGGTTGTGGGCTACGGGAAGATCGGGTCGCAGGTGTCGGAGCTGGCCGAGGCGCTGGGCATGCGGGTGGTGTTCCACGATGTGGCGCATGTGCTGGCGCGCGGAAATGCTCGCGCTGTGAGCTTTCGCGAGTTGCTGGAAACTTCCGACGTGATCACTTTACATGTGGATGGGAAGGCGCAGAACCAGGATCTGTTTGGGGAAGACGAGATCCGCGCCATGAAAGATGGAGGGTGCCTGATCAATTTGAGCCGCGGGTTTGTGGTGGACCATGAGGCGCTGGCCCGGCATTTGAAGAGCGGGAAGCTGGCGGGAGCGGCGGTCGATGTGTTTCCGAAGGAGCCGGAGAGTGGCGGCGCGTTTTCAAGCCCTCTGAAAGGTTTGGCGAATGTGATTCTGACTCCTCACATTGGGGGCAGCACGGAGGAGGCGCAGCAGAATATCGGACAGTTTGTTTCGGCACGGATGATCGACTATTTCACGAGCGGGAATTCGCTTCTGAGCGTGAACCTGCCGCATTGTCATCTGGATTATGAGCCGGGATCGCACCGGCTGATGCATATCCACCATAATGTGCCGGGAATTTTGCGAGCGATTAACCATATTCTTGCGGATGAGGAGATCAACGTTGAGCGGCAAGTGCTGGATACTCGCGGGACGCTCGGATATGCGATTTACGATATCAATCGGGCTTGCGATGAGCAGTTGCTCGCTAAGCTGCGGGCTGTTCCGCATACGATCCGGGTGCGGGTGCCGGGAGTCGTCGGATCGGTTGCAGGAGGGCAGAAAAACATTACCACAGAGGACACAGGGGTCCACAGGGATGCACAGGGAATGCCTGGATCCGATGACCTCGGGTGATGAAAATTAGCTGGAGGCGGAAGCGGCGTTGGTCTTAGCTGGAGCTGGAGTTGTGGTTTCGTCAGGGGCGGAGGCCCCCTCGATGTGGGGGCCGGAAGTGGTTACCGGGGAGGCGGGGATTCCATTAATGTAAATGGTCGGGGCGACGGTACCTCCGCGGACGGTTTCGCCCTCGGGCAGAAGGCCAACCGCCCGGTTTCTTCCCGAACCCTTAGCCTGGTAGAGCGCATAGTCGGATAAGACGAGCACCTGCTCGTGAGCCACGAGCTTCGGCTCCGCAGCCACCCACGGAAAGACCGCCCAGCCGATCGAACAGGTGATGCGCAGATCCGCATTGCAGCCTTCCACCCGATAGGGCCTGGATCCGACCGAATCGAGAATACGAGTGGCGAGAGTGTGGGCTTCTTTGCGGTCGGTATAGCGCGATAGGAGAAGAAATTCCTCGCCGCCCCAGCGGATCACCGCATCGGAAAGCCGGGCGGCAGAGTTGATGCGACGGGCGACCTCGGTCAAGACCAGGTCTCCAATCTTGTGCCCGAACTGGTCATTGACCTTCTTGAAGTGGTCGATGTCGATCAGATAGAAAACCAGGTCACGATTGCGCAGGTCGGCGGATGGATTGCTGACAAACGAGCGCAACGCCTGTTGGACATCGGCCTCAATCGAATTGGTGAAGAACCGCCGGTTGCGAACGCCGGTGAGCAGGTCGGTCAGTGAAGCGTCAAGCAACTCATGGTTGGCATTGGCCAGTTCCTTTTCGAGGCGAGCCTGTTTGACAATGCCGACAGAAGCGAACACTACAACGGCGGCCAGCGACAACACAACGCGGAATTTCCAGACCGAGTTTGGCAGACTTCTGTCGAGGAACGACCATGCCGCCAGCAGGGGCAAGATAAGGGTAACGGGGGCGGCGAGACGCGAAGCCCACCGCCAGTATCGTTCACCGTTGGGGTCGCCGCATTCCGACACGGGTTCCAGACGGTGTGCTATGAGAGCGGCAAACGTCATGCCGGCGAGGCAGGCTGCGGTCGTGGAATCGTACCAACTGCCACTAAAATAAATTCCGGCTTCGACGAGCGTATCCACAACGTATTCCATTACGGTGTCGAAGGCGACGATGACCGTAAGCAGGGCGTAGAAATGCCGCCATCGGCCGGAGCTGTGAAGCCAGCCATGGGCGACGATTGAAAGCAAGACCACGTCCTGGGCTAATGCGAGAAACTTGTAGGCCGGGCCATAGGAATGGGGTTCCGGGGCCAGGTATTGCCATGGAATGACGAGAAATAGATACAGGTACACACCGGCCAGTAGAAGTAAGAGCAGATCAAGTGTTCCCAGGCGATGATGTTGCGGGGTCGGCTCGACATGAGGCCGCAGAGCAAAGCCCAGAATAAGGATGATCCAGGCGAGAAAAATAAAGGCGTCACCCAGACTCACGGAGGGCGTTTGCTTCAGCACCAGTTCCCAATGCATCCATGAGATCTGGCTGCCGGCTTCGATGGCGTAGCCGCCACCCAGAAGGATCCACACCAGGCGTTGCCGTCGGGGGCCGCTGAATGCGTTCCTGGCAAAGGCAACAGAAGCGGAGACGATCAGGACGAAGATGATCGAATCGGTGATCGCGCTGAGCCGATAGGATTTCGGGAGGAGCAGGGACGCGACCGCCTGTGCAATCACCAGGCAGACGACGGCAGCAGCCCAAATCTTCGAGTTTGATCGAAGACGCACTATCCCCCCATTCTTTAGGAATTACAACGCGTTATGCGGCAGAACCCAAGTAACACAAGTAACTTCTGAGGAAATCGCTGTGTTTCGGACGGACTTCTCAGGAATTCGAGGCAGCACGGCGGAGGCGGTCGTGGACGGCTTCCCAATCTGGCGTGCTGGGGGGGAGGTCTACCGCGATCCAGTTGTAATTTCCGGCATCGGCTTGGTGCAGAATTTCGTAGAGCGCGGCGGCATAGTCGGCGGCAGCGGCTGGCATTTGGATCGTCTGGACAGACTCACGCGAAGGTAGATGCTGGTGCTGGAGATAGATTCCCTGGCCTTGGCCGGGCAGTTTCCCGTCTTTCACCAACAGTAGAGGAGTGCGCGGGCTGTAGTGGCGCGGGTGCATTCCGGGCGAGGGATGGGCTCCGGCTTGGGCTTGGCGCGCAGAGGCGACTGGCCCGACTATCGCCTCCAGTTCCGTCCGCGAAATTCCGCCGGGACGAAGCAGCGTGGGCATGGGCTCAACTAATGACAGCACTGTGGATTCGATACCTACGCTGCAGGGGCCGCCATCGAGGATGTAATCGATGTCGCTACCGAGACCGCGCCGGACGTGGTCGGCAGTTGTGGGAGAGAGTTCGGTGAAACGGTTGGCGCTGGGCGCGGCGAGTGGAATGCCGGCGGCGCGGATGAGAGCAAGGGCGATTGGATGGGCAGGCATTCGGAGGCCGACGGTGGGGAGGCCGGCGCTTACTATGGCGGGGATTGTCAGCGACGAAGACGACGGCGCTGCCGCGCTTTGCTCGGCTGGGCGGACGAATGCGTCCGCCGCTACTTGGGACTTGGGAAGGACCAGCGTCAATGGGCCGGGCCAGAATCGTCGGGCCAGGCGATCAGCAATTTCTGGCCAGTTCGCGACTAGGGACTGCGCCATTTCGATCGAAGCTACGTGGACGATGAGGGGGCTGGTGGCGGGTCGGCGCTTGACGGCGTAGATGCGGGCTACGGCTTCGGCGTCCAGGGCGTTGGCTCCGAGACCGTAGACGGTTTCGGTGGGGAAGGCGACTAGGCGGCCGGCGCGGAGGAGACGGGCGGCGTGGTCGATCTCGGCGGGATCGGGCATAGCTAAGGATTGTAGATTGCAGAAGTCAGATTCCAGATTGCAGAAGTCAAGAGCTTAACCACAGAGCGCACAGGGGAACACGGGGGAACACAGAGGCGGGCGTATCGCCTTAAGTGAAGAGCGGTACTGCGATCGGTTGATAGTTTGCGGTGGAGTAACGGGCGCCTCGCCCGTTCAGCCGGGCGGGGACGCCCGGCTCTCCACCGGCAAGCTTGCGCAATTACTTCTTCTTGTCTTCTTCTTCCACTACCAGGTTGTTGGTGACCGAGAATGCACCGGGAACGCTGTTGGCTTGTATGCCGGCGATTGTCTTGTCCATCTGGCGGGCAACTACCCCTTCGAGTGTAATGTGGCCGTTTTTGACGATGATGTGAATTGGAGGAACGGCACGCAACTGGTACTGGCTTAGGACCTCATTGCCGTAGATGGCGCGGTAGGTGGCGCGGCGGATTCGGTCGTCCTCGATGGAGGTGGGCAGGACCTCTATATTGTTGACGACTTTCTCGACGCCTTCAATGTGCTTGACGGCGTTTTCGGCGTCGGACTTGAGAACGGGACGCGCAACTTGGCCGAGCAGGGTCACGGTGCCATCAGGATCGACCTTGTAGGAAAGGTTGTCGAACACGCCGTAAAAAGGAAGCATCACGAGTTCATGACGGACTTCCTTGATGATGCGATCGATGCTTTTTTGACTGAGCGCGCCAGCTGGTTGGTTGTTCTGGGGGGTGGGACTGGCGAGAGCCACCATCGAGAAAATCAGTGGGAGAGCAAGAACTGCGAGCAGTGATTTCTTCATTGTTTTGACCTCGCGCAAGACTTCTTACAATGTGGTGGGAGCCCGTGAGCTTCTTCGCAACTTTCAGACGTTGCAAAGCGCCGAGAAGTTGCTTTTTTCTTTCTGCGGAAGACTGACGTCCGCAAGGTTACTCCAATCGCCGATTCTAGTCGAACGATAGGCAATGAAACGCTGGTGTGGCGAGCTGCGCTCGGCTTGGACAGCTGAGGGCGGCTGTCCCTACGCGGACGGGCGAGGGTCGCCCGTCCCTCCACTTGCTTCGGCTGTTTTGGGTTTGCTACGGCGCTCGCGGAAGCCCTCGATCAACAGGTAAAGCACGGGGATAAAGAACAAGTTGAGGATGGTGCTCATGATCATGCCCCCGAATACGGTGGTGCCCACGGAGTGGCGTCCGTTCTCTCCCGCGCCGCTGGCGGTAACCAGAGGGACAACGCCGAGGATGAAGGCGAGGGAGGTCATGAGGATGGGACGCAGGCGGATGCGGGCGGCTTCGATAGCGGCTTCCAGAATCGTCCTGCCTTGTTTGCGCAACTGCTCGGCGAATTCCACGATCAGGATGGCGTTCTTGGATGCGAGGCCTACGAGCATGACGAGTCCCACCTGGCAGTAAACATCGTTCTGCTGGCCACGGATCCATTGCGCGGAAAGCGCGCCGAGCAATGCCATGGGCACGGCGAGCAGAATAATGAAGGGGAGCACGAAACTTTCATACTGCGCCGAGAGCGTCAGATAGACCACCAGCGTTCCGAGGCCGAAGAGGATGATCGTGGTCGATCCCGATGCCAGCTCTTCGAGTGAAATTCCCGACCATTCGTAGGTGTAGCCCTGAGGCAGGGTTTTTGCCGAGAGCTGCTGCATTGCTGTGATGGCCTGTCCGGAGCTGAAGCCGCGGGCAGCGGAGCCGTCGATTTCCGCGGAGCGGAAAAGGTTGTAATGATTGATGACCTGGGGCGCGGCGGTCTGGGTGACGCTGACTAAGTTTTCGAGTGGGACCATGGAACCCGAATCGGAGCGCACGTAGTATTGCCCGATGTCCTGCGGATTCGAGCGGAATTGTTTGTCGGCCTGTATATAAACCCGATAAGAACGGTTATTGAAATCGAAATCGTTGATGTAGGCCGAACCCATATAGACGCTGAGGGTGTCGGTGATCTGGCTGAGCGGGATGTGCAGGCTCTTGGCTTTTTCACGATCGATGGTTACGACGTATTGCGGATCGTTCGCGGTGTAGGTGCTGAATAGTCCGGTAAGATCTTTCTCCTGGCGCTCGCCAGCTCCTCGAATCAGGTCGTGAGTGGTCTTGTCGATATCCTGAAGGGTGTGCGTGCCCTGATCCAATAGTTCAAATTGAAATCCGCCAAACGTGCCGAGACCTTGCACGGCGGGGGGTTCGAAGGGGATCACGATCGCGCCGGAGATCCCGAACAATGGGCCGCGGAGTCGATTGATGATGGCGGCGGCAGTGTGCTCGCGGCCCTTGCGCTTCTCGTAGGGCTGGAGAGTCAGGAACGTGAGACCGGCGTTCGGGGTGGCGCCTCCAAAGCTGAAGCCCGCGACGGCGAAGGTGCCTAGGACTTCAGGAATAGTTTTGGAGATAGCGGTCACCTGCTGGCCGATCTTCCTGGTGTAGTCCAGCGAAGCTCCAGTGGGCGCTTGCACGGCGACGATGAGATATCCCTGATCTTCTGTGGGGACAAAGCCCTGGGGCACTTTCCCAAAGACGAAGTAAGCGAGACCGAGTCCGGCGGCAAACAGGATTAGAGCGGCGATTTCGAAGCGCAGCACCGTGCGCAGGATGCGAACATAGCCATTGTTAATCGCGGCTAGAATGCGATCGACGCGCTTAAAGAACCAATTCTTTTCCCCGTGCTGACGTCCGAGCAGGAGCGCGGAGAGGGCGGGCGTAAGGGTAAGCGCGTTGAAGGCGGAGATCGCGATGGAGAAGGCGATGGTCAGCGCGAATTGGCGGAACAAAATTCCGGTTGTTCCGGGAAAGAACGCGACCGGCACGAAGACTGCAACCAGCACGAGTGAAGTGGCAATCACCGCGCCAGTAACTTCCTTCATGGCGTCAACCGAGGCTTTGACGGGATCGGACTCGCCTTCCTGCAGATGGCGCTCGATGTTTTCGATAACGACGATGGCGTCGTCGACCACGAGGCCGGTGGCGAGCGTAATGCCGAATAGCGTCAGTGTGTTGATGGAGAAGCCGAGCAGCTTGACGAATGCGAAGGTGCCGATGAGCGACACCGGAATCGTGACAGCGGGGATGATGGTGGAGCGCCAGTCTTCGAGGAAAACGAAGATGACCAAAATGACGAGGAAGATGGCCGTGCCGAGCGTCGAGACTACGTCGCGGATCGATTCGCTGACTGCGTCGGTGACATCGAAGGCAACCTCATACTTCATGCCGGGCGGAAAGTGCTTTGAAAGGCGCTCGAGCTCGGCAAGGCATTTGCGATGTACGTCGAGGGCGTTGGCGGTGGAAAGCTGGGTAACGCCGAGGCCAACCGCGTCGCGCCCGTTGTAATCCAGATCGGTGCCATAGTCTTCGGCGCCAAGCTCGGCGCGGCCAACGTCCTTCAGGCGGACAAGCGTGCCATCGGCGTTGCTCTTGAGGATGATGTTATCGAACTGACTGGCTTCGGAAAGACGGCCGACAGCGCGCACGCTGATCTGGAAATCCTGGCCGGGCATTGCAGGCTGGGAACCAACTTGCCCGGCGGCGACTTCAACGTTCTGTTCCCCGAGCGCGCTAACCACATCGTCGGCGGTGAGGGAACGGCTAGCCATGCGAACAGGGTCGAGCCACAGGCGCATGGAATATTTACGTTCGCCGAAGACCAGGACGTCGGCGACGCCGGGAACACGCTTCAGGGTGTCGCGGACATACACGTCGAGGTAATTGCTCATGAAGAGCGTGGAGTAGCGACCGTCAGGCGAGAAGACGCCAGCGCCGAAGACGAAGTTCTGCGAGGTCTTGGCGACTGTGATTCCGATTTGCTTGACCGCGTTGGGGAGACGTCCCTGAGCAGTGTTGACGCGGTTCTGGATGTCAACCGAGGCGAGGTCGGGATCGCGGGTGATGTCGAACGTGGCAGTAACGGAGCTGACGCCATTGTTGGTGCTGGAGGACGTAATGTACTTCATGCCTTCGGCGCCGTTGATCTGCTGCTCAAGGGGCGTGGTGACGGCGGATTCGACGGTCTGGGAACTGGCTCCGGTATAGATGGCCGTGACGCCGACCTGTGGGGGCGCCAGGCTCGGGAATTGTGCGATGGGCAATGTCGGAATGCAAACCGCCCCCGCGAGAATAATGAGCAGGGCGCAGACGGTGGAAAATACGGGGCGATGGATAAAAAAGTCGACCATAAGAGACAGTTCCCAGTTCTCAGCTCCCAGTTCTCAGTCCCTAGCGCTTGCTGCTCCCTATTTGTCTGAGCTGGTTTCGAGAAAATTTCTTGGGCTTTTAACTGCTGCTGCTTTCTTGCGGGACTACGGGTACGCCGTCGATTAGAAACTGGGTGCCGGAGATGACTACTTTATCGCCCGGCTTTACGCCTTCGAGGACGACATAGTTGTTGCCGACGATTTGGCCGATCTGGAGCGGCTTCTGGTGGACCACGTATCCACCTTTCTGGTCAGCCTCAGCGACAAAAGCGAAATAGAGGCCGCCGATTCGCGACACAGCTACGACCGGAACAACCGGCTTTTCCTGGCTGCCCCAAATCACACGGGCGCGGATGAACTGGGCGGTGCGCAGGCTATCCTTTGAGTTTGCGATGGTCGCTTTGGCGAGCACGGTTTGCGTCGCGGTGTCCACTTGCGGTGAGATGAACGTGACCCGGCTGGTCGCGAGCATGTTTCCTGAACCGTCGACGATCTGGACGGGAAGATTCATCTTCAGCTGCGCAGATTTCTCGATGGGAACGTAGATGTAAGCTTCGAGGCTGCCGGGACGGTCAACGGTGGTGAGGGAGGTAGTGGTGAGGACGCGGTCTCCAACGCGGACGGGGACATCACCAACGATGCCGGCGCGCGGGGCGACCACCTGGTAGTAGTGCAACTGGACCTGTTGCTCGCGGACTTGAGCTTCGAGGGAGTGCAGTTGCGCCTCGGCGGCGTCGAGAGTCGCACGCGCCTGGTCGAGCTCCTGCTTACTCACTACGCCGGCATTGGCTAGGCCGCTGACGCGGTCGTAATTCTGTTGCGCCCATTTGAGCTGTGCTACCTGGGCGACGCGGGCGTGCTCCTGGCTGTTGACCGTAGCCTGCTGCTTCGCAGGATCGATCTGCATCATGGGAGCCCCGGCGGCAAGGCGCTCGCCGGAGTGGACGAAGATCTGCGTAATGATGCCTTCGACCTGCGGCATGACCACGGCGGAGTCGCGCGATTTCAAGGTGGCGACGTAGTCGGTGGTGTCGTCGACTTTTTGGGCCTCAGCCGTTTGGACTTTGACCGGCATGGCCTGCGGGGCAGCAGCCTTGGCTTCCTTGCTGTTACCGCAAGCGGTCGTGAAAAGGAGCGCGGCCAGAAGGACGGAGGGCATTATCGAGAATGAGGTTATTGCGGAAAATCTAGACATAATTGTTACACTTAGAGAAATTTCTCAGCCCACGGACAAAGCAGTTCCGAGCCGGAAGCGTGATCTCAGCGAATGAAGCAGCCACCCGAAGACGATCGACACGCCGTGAACCCGTGACCCTCCGGCAAACCCTATTAGAGCAGAAATCTACGATCCTCAACGACGAATCCGGCCCGGTACTGGTCAACGAACAGAAACCAGCTCAGATGTCTGAGCGCGTCACCAACTCCGAAAATTTTGCCAAGTCAATGTTGCCGCCGCTCACCACGCACACGATCTTTCCCGAGCCGCATTTGCCGCTAAGGCCAGCCGCCACGGCACAGGCGCCCGCGCCTTCACTGATCACGCGATTGCGCTCTGCCACAATGCGCATGGCCTTGCGTGTCTCCTCAAGCGTGCAAACAATCGACCCGGCGAGCAGATGATGCGCCAGGTCCCACATGCGCGGAAAGACCGACTTGCCTCCGCAGCCGTCCACAAAACTCGCCTTCCAGTTGGGAAAACTCTGGGGCGATCCCGCAGCCAGCGAGCGTGTCAGCGGAGCCGCCGTCTCTGGCTCTGCCGCAAACACCTTCGCCTTGTGTCCGCGCGCCTTCAAGGCGGCGGCGATCCCGCACGATAAGCCTCCGCCGCCGAATGCTGCCACCACGCAATCCACGTCGGGCAGGTCCTCCAGGATTTCCAGACCTGCCGAGGCATTGCCCGCAATAAACGCGTCATCTTCGAACGGATGGATAAACGCGCCGGTCATCGCGGGATGCGCGCGGTCAGCCAGCGCCTGCCAGCACTGGTCGTATGAGGCCTTTACGACTTCTCCGCCGAGACGGCCTACCGCATCGAACTTGGCCGCCGGAGCCGCATCGATCATGAGGATCTTGCAGGGTACGCCGGCCTTGCGCGCCGCCAGCGCCACTCCCTGGGCCGCGTTGCCGGCGCTGACGGTCCACACACCGCGCCGGCGCTCGTCCTCTGGCAAAAGCCGAACAGCATTATACGCTCCCCGAATTTTGAAGGAACCGATGGGTTGCAGGCACTCCAACTTCAGATAGATGTCGGATGGGCCGTCGTAGTTGAGCCGCACCAGCGGAGTGCGTATGGCAGCTTCATAGACGTGCCTGCGCGCGTCGTCGATGAGCAGCGTAGGAATGTTGCGCTGCGTCGCGGTGCCGCCGGATGCAAGCTTAGTTGCCATAGCGGAATTTCAATTAGACCAAAGATATATATTACTGGTAAGGGCGGGAAGCTCCGAACGATTTTCGCTTCTGCTAGATTGTCTTGACATGAAACCGAGCCGAAGTTTTGCCAGTGACAACAATGCGTCGGTGCATCCCGAGGTGCTGGAGGCGATACGACGGGCTAACAATGGCCCCGCGGCAGCCTATGGAGATGATCCGCACACGGAATCGGCGGTGGGAAGATTTAGAGAGCAGTTTGGAGCCGATGTAGCGGTCTTCTTTGTCTTCAATGGGACGGCGGCAAATGTTCTTAGTTTGCAGGCCTTGACACGGCCATTTCATGCCGTGCTGTGCCCGGAAACGTCTCATATTTATACCGATGAATGCGGTGCGCCGGAAAAGTTTACAGGCTGCAAACTTGTGCCTCTGGCAGCGCCGGATGGGAAATTGACGGTGGAAACTGCGGCCCGTGGGTACCAGGGAATAGGGGACCAGCATCATGTGCAACCGCGGGTAATTTCGATTACGCAAGCGACCGAAATGGGGACTGTCTACAAGGCGGTCGAAATCGAGGCGCTGGCGCGGTTTGCCCATCAACGCAAGATGTTCCTACACATGGATGGGGCGCGGATTTCAAACGCCGCCGCCGCGCAGCAACTAACTCTGCGCCAGGCGACGCGCGATCTGGGAGTGGATGTGCTTTCGTTTGGCGGGACGAAGAACGGGCTGATGGGCGTGGAGGCGGTAGTGTTCTTTCGTCCGGAACTGGCGGAAGATTTTTTGTTCGTGCGGAAGCAGGGGATGCAACTGGCATCGAAGATGCGGTACATGTCGGTGCAGATGGAGGCACTGCTGACCGACGATCTTTGGCGGCGCAATGCGGAACACGCGAACCGGATGGCGCGATTGCTGGAACAGGAAGTGAAGAAGATTCCGCGAGTCAAGATTGTGTATCCGGTGGAGGCGAATGCGGTATTTGCGCAAATTCCACGAGAGGCTATTAAGAGGATACAGGAGCGATACTTCTTCTATGTGTGGAGCGAAGAGCAATCGTTGGTGCGGTGGATGTGCTCGTTCGACACGACCGAAAAGGACGTCCGGGAGTTTACGAAGTTTGTGACGGCAGTGGTAGCGGACCTCTCGAACTGAAATCCCTACGTTCATGTCCATTGGCCGCTGTCCGGAGACGGGGCAAGCCCCGTCTCTACAGGCGGGAGGCCGGCACTATTTTTTCTTGGCTGCCCTAACCCTCGCCCATCGCGCCCGCTGCGCTGCTGCGATTCTCTTGCGTCCGGCAGCTGAAATTGTTCGTTTCTTGGGATGTGCGGACGCTCCACGCCTGCTCCCCTTGCTTCCGCGCAGGAAGACTTTCCCGAAAGTGCTTAGGGCGGCGGTCACGCCGTGGAGTTCATTCTCAAGTCGCGCACGTTCCTTCTGGAGTTGTGTGACTACGGACTGAATTAGTGTTTTTGCCATGAGATGGATTCTATCACTTGTAAGTTGGACATCAAGCGAGTTGACACGGGAAAGGGGTGCCGACTGGCGCACTATTCCCGTTTCGGATGAAATCCCGCTCTGGGCAAGGACGTCCGGCTGAAGGCGCATCCTTATACATAGCGACGGGACGGCGTGGAGTCAGTTCCAAGTTCCAGGCCAGTTCCGGTTGGATGCCTTTTGACAGGACATGACTATTAAGCTGATGCGGAAGTAACGTGAGAAAAGCTGCGCGGATGTTGCGGCTTCGGCGGAATCTTAAGGTGGTACCATCGCTAAACAACATGACAAAGCCTCGCTTGTCCCGGTCAACAAGTCGCAAGGCGGGAATGTTTCTCACGGTGGCTACCGCTATTTCTCTCACGTTGGTGGGGCTGCCTGGAGATCCAGAATCTGCGCAAGCTCAGACCGCAACGTCAACCAAAGGATTCCGGCCACCTCCTACGCTCCCGCTGACGAGCTTTTATGAGGCACCACATTCGCTCCCACCGAGCAAGCCTGGAGAACTAATACGCTCGGAACCAAACGACCAATACAACCTTCCGTATGAGTTGTCCGCAGTGCGGATTCTTTATCACTCCCGGACCGCGAACGGAGAAGACGTGGCCGTCTCGGGCGTGGTACTGATTCCGGACGGGAAGCCTCCGGCGGGCGGATGGCCGATGATTGCCTGGGCGCACGAGTTCAGAGGAGCGGCGCGGCAGTGCGCTCCCTCGCTGATGAAGAATCTCGGCGCTGGGCCGATCCTTGCGATGTACGCCAATCTCGGCTATGCGGTTGTTGCGACCGACTACTCCGGGTTGGGAGCCGATTCTGGCAAGCCGGTGCTGGACATGGAGTCGAACGCGTTGGATGTGATCTATTCGGTGGCAGCGGCGCGCGCGGCCGTGAAAGAAATCGGGCCTAAATGGATCGCTGTGGGACCCTTCCAAGGAGGTCTGGCCGCAGTGGCAGTCGCGGCGAGCGAAGTACACGATCCCAACTATCTGGGCAGCGTCGCTATTTCAGGGGTGCCTGATGCGCAGCAGTCCTACCAGCACTTGGCGCGAGGCTCTTCCAATCGTATGCTCTTAGTCCTGGCATCCACCGTCAAAGTGCTTTATCCGGAGTTCCAGGTGAGCGACATGCTGAAGGACCAGGCTTTTCCTGCTTACCAGCGTGTCGCGCAGACCTGTGGAGGAGAAACAGAGCCGGAGTTCACAAGCGGAATGCTCAAACCGGGGTGGGAGAACAATCAGTTCGTAAAGGAATTTTTCCGCAGGAACTCTCCCGGCCAAGAGCCGGCCCACGGCCCGCTCCTCGTGATCAGTGGCGAGGGGGAGGTTGCCTTACCGGCGGAAATGTCGGAGAAAACCGTGGCTCGAATGTGCAAGCACGGGAATCGAATCCTCTTTTTGAAGTATCCGAATCTTGATGACAGCGGCGTGATGGGAGCGTCGGTCGCGGACCAGATCAGTTGGATCAAGGCACGGTTTGCCGGTCATGCTGCTCCTGGCAATTGTCGTTGAGCGACCTCAGCGGCTTAAGAGTTTGCTGAAAAACTCGGGTTTCGATGGTCCGCCCCTAAAGGGGCTCTAATTTTGAAGAACTTACCGCATCGCTGAAGCGATGCCCTGATACGAAACGTGAGTTTTTCAGCAAACTGTTAAGCCGCAGTCAAAAAACGCAGTTATCGCAGCGCTGAAGCAGCTGCGCCGCCCAAAATCAGCTACCACTCGCGGTGAGAGTCGGGCGCGTCATCATCCCGTCTGACCTGATTGCGTTTGTGATGCACAATGAAAATCATGCCCACGGATGCGAGTGTGGGAGGAATGACAAGGATCAGAATGCCGCTTTGCAACGCTGCGATCATGCGAGCGCCAGCGGAAGCCGCCTGGGTATAACAGAGCGAGCAGCTCTGCGAAAAAGCGGGCGCAGCGGTCAGCAACAGGATTAATCCTGTTAGCGAAAGCCATGCGAGCCGAAGACGCGATTCACGCATTTGATCACTCCAAGAATTAGCTTGGCCCGAAGCCTGTAAGTCGGAACAGAAGCAGCCGGAAGCTGTCCGTCCAGACATAGTTCATGCAGGCCAATACGAAGAGCATGAAGAAAGCGACGAACTGGAAGAAGTTCCGCTTTTCCGAGCTCAGATTCATTAAGTAGAACACCACGAGGATGGTTTCGATCACGGCAAATGTCAGCATCCTCACTACCAGTCGCGGTCCCTCGATGTTCTGATATCCGATAAAGAACTGTAGTGCCACGACGACTAACAAGCAGACATACACGGCCACATATTTGCCAATTCCATGTGTCTCAGTTGTCGCCATAGTATTTCGCTCCTTATTTCATTTCATCCGTCTAGCGCGCCAGGTTCATCAGATAGACAACCGGAACGATAAATAGCCAGACCAGCCCCACGAATTGCCAGAAGAGGTTCACGATTTCGATGTCGTCGGCGTTGTACCGGCCTCCCTGATAGCGGATTGCCACGACCGCAAGAGCGATCGTACCGACCGAAATGTGGAGCAGGCTAAACCCGGTGATGGAGTAGAACGCTGCCCCAAAGGCGGCAGTCCCCCAGGGGTTTTGCAATAGGCCGACGCCCTGACTCATCATATTCAGCCAATCGCGGATGTGCAGCAAGGTGAAGATGAAGCCCAACGCCGCGGTGATCATCATCCAGCGGAATGCTCCCGCCTTGTCACCGGTCTTGGCAGCCCTGAAGGCTATCAACATAGTCGCGCTGCTGGCGATCATAATGAACGTCATGATGCCAACACTGGTTACGCTATGGAAAGGCCGTGGCCAGTCGGGAGTGGCATTGCGAGTGAATGCGTAGGCCGCCACACAGGCAGCGAACGTCATCACGTCTGCCATGATGAACAGCCACATCGCCAGCTTCTTGGAAGGAATCGCAAATGGGGGTGCTTCCATCGGAGGAGCTGAATGTGCTCCCATGGTCACATGTGCTTCGCTCACAGTGCCTCCTGTGTTGTGTGCATTAGATCTTCATCCAAAGCAGTAACAGCAAATACACCCAAAGAATGCCCATGAAATGCCAGTAATAGGAGAAACTATCCAGCGTGCTCCGGCGCAGGACGACTCTGTGCAATTTATGCAACACGTAAGTCAAGCCGACTAACCCGCCGAGCACGTGCAGCGCATGGATTGCGGTCAGCAGATAGAAGAAGGAACTGTTCGGATTGGTAGCGAGATACAACCCTTCTGACCGCAATTGCAGCCAAGCCACATATTGGCCGGCAACAAAAACCACGCCGAGGAACGCTGTAATGTACAGCCAGCGCGCGGGGTTCAGGTCCAAAGTTCTTGGACCACCCATGAAAACGGCGACCCGGCGACGCGCGATTTCTAAAGTTACGCCACTGGCCAGTAAGACCAACGTATTCAAGTAAAGAATCGGGGGGAGGGTAAGGTGATGCCAATCCGTTGAAGCTCCCTGGCGGACGACCAAGGCACTGGTAAAGGCGGCAAAGGACATGGCAATCGCAGCTATTACCACCCAGATCGCTGATTTTGAAGGAACGGGCGCGTAATCCTGAACTGCGGGCAAGTTGCCGTGAGTCGGAACCAGATCGCGGAAGCCCCCGTTGCCGGGATGTCCTGGCTCCGGTGAGCGACGCGGCTTGATCTTCGGCGGTACGACCGTAGTTGCCATATCTACTGAACTCCTCAAACAAATTGCAGGATCGTTCTTTTATTTTTACGGTTCTTCGTTTACTTTTACGGTTCTTCGTTCTCGGTCTTCACTTGCTCGGGTGAATCCTGCATCACATAGTCGCCCTTTGAACTCTGCACGCCATATTGATAGGGATCGTGATAAACCACCATGTGCCTGCCCCCGAAGTTATCCCACGGCGGCGGCGAAGTTGTTGACCACTCAAGCGAGGTGCCTTGCCACGGGTTATCCGGCGCGGGCGGTCCCCAGAACCGGCTGTGAATGAAGTTGTAAAGGAAAATCAATTGGGCGGCTCCCGTGAAGAGGGCAGCGATGGTGATGAACTGGTGCACGCCGACTAACGGCGACATGTAATCCGCCGGAAATGACGAGTAGCGGCGGACATTCCCCGCCAGTCCCAAGTAGTGCATCGGCATGAAAATGCAGTAGACGCCGACGAAGCTGCACCAGAAGTGAACCCTTCCGAGCGTTTCATTCATCATTCGTCCCCACATCTTCGGGAACCAGAAGTAAGTTCCAGAGAAAATGCCGAAGACCGACGCGATGGCCATTGTAAAGTGGAAGTGAGCCACTACGAAGTAGGTCGCGTGGAGCAGGATCTGGATCGAGGGCTGCGCCAGGAAAAAGCCGCTCACCCCGCCGGTGATGAACAGGGAAATAAAGGCCAGGGCAAACAGCGAAGCTGAGTTAATGCGCAACTTCGCGCCGTAAAGGCTCCCAATCCAAATCAAGACAATGATTGTGGATGGGATCGTAATCAACAGCGTGGGGAACGAGAACACAATCGACGAGACGGGATTCATCCCACTGACAAACATGTGGTGCCCATAGACCATGTAGCTGAGAACCGCCAAGGCGCCAAAGGAGTACACCAGCACGCGATGGCTAAGCATGGGCTTGCGCATGTTAGTGATGAGGACATGCGACACGATGCCCATCCCGGGCACGATGGCGATGTAGACCTCAGGATGTCCGAAGAACCAGAACAGGTGCTGCCAGAGAAGAGTTGATCCTCCCGAGTGCGGTTGCAATTGGTCGTTAATAACCAGATTGGAGGCCACGAAGAAGCTCGTCCCGGCCACGTGGTCGAGAATGAGCAGGACGCACGCCGGCATCAACACGGAGAACGACGTCAGTCCCATGCACGAAGTGATGAACCACGCCCAGGTAGGAAGGGGCAGCCGCCACATGCTCAAGCCCTTACAGCGCAGATCGAGAATATTGGGGATAAAATTCAGCGACCCGAACAACTGGCCCACGCAAAAGATGGCGATCGATGTTGCCCAAATCACCACACCGGCGCCCTGGCCGGGACCAGCCACCGACCCAACTGCGCTGAGCGGGGCGTATTGGGTCCAACCACCCAAGGTGGGGCCGTCGCCCACGAAGAACGACAAAAGCATTACGCAGAAGGCGACGAATGTGGTCCAGAACGACATCATGTTGAAATGCGGAAACGGCATGTCCTCTGCGCCCGTGTGGATGGGGATGAAGAAATTGCCGAAGGCCGCGAAGGGTGCAACCGTGAGCACAAAAAAGACCATGAAGGTGGCATGCATGGTCATGAGCTGCAGGTAGAGCTCCGGCGTCATCACATCCCCGGGGGCGCCCGTCTTGGAGAGCAAATGCAGTCCCGGAATCGCGAAGTTCGTCCACCCCAGGTGGATGCGCATCAGCCAGGAAAGCACCATGCCGATGAGCACCGCGGCTAAGCCCAGATCGTAATATTGTTTGCCGATTACTTTATGATCCAGGCTAAAAACGTGCTTTCGGATGAAAGTCGTCGGAGGCCCGTGGTGTGCCGCCGCGGGCGCTGAAGTGTCGTGCATGTCCTCACCCCGAAAAAAGATCTCTACGCCGCAACCGGTGCGGGCGGTCTTTCCTCACTGCTCACTGCATCGCCGCTTGCTTCTTCAGCCAGTCGTCATAGTCCTGCTGCGAAAACACGTCAAGGTATGCTTTCATGTTGTAGTGCCCCAGGCCACAGAGCTGGCTGCACACAATTTCATACCTGCCAATTTTCGTTGCCGTGAAATGAAGTTGGAGATCCAATCCCGGCACGAAATCCTGATGAATTCGCAAAGCCGGAACATAGAACGAGTGGCTGACGTCCTTGGCATGCATCAGCAAGCGGATTTCCTTGTTCACGGGAATGGCCATCTCGGCGGTCACGATGTCATCTTTGGAATCCGGATCGGCGACAGGATCAAGACCAAAGAAGTTCTGGTTGGCCTCACTGATCTTGTCGGCGTGCAGTGGACCGAACTTTCCATCGGGCCCGGGATAGCGGAAATAGAAGGCAAACTGCCCAGCCTGGACTTGAACGGGTAGCGCGTCTGCACCGGGCTGTGTGAAGTAGATATTGCCCCAGGCTTTTACTCCGAAAATTCCCAGGGCAAATATTTCCACGCCGACAAGAATAATCGCGCCAGCCACCAGCCCGGTTGCGCCGCCGGGAAAACTCTTCGACTTCTCGCCCGGTCGACTGCCGGAGAACCTCCAGATGAACCACGCCAGGATAGTCTGGGAGGCGAGGAAGGAAAGTCCGGCCTCCCACATCGTGTCATCCAGTTGTTTGTCGATGGCTTGACCATGGGTCGAGATGTCCTCCATCGGGTGCCAGGTATTGCGGACGATGGGAATCGCGGAAAGGATAGCGATTACGAGTATGGTGATCGCAAAGAATTTCGCCATGATGCTTCGTCCTCCAGCCGGACTTGCCATCCGGCCTCGTCAGCTTTGCTCAAAACCCGCCGCACGGTTGTCCTGCGGTTGCTCTCCGACTGATTGGACTCCTTACTTTGCCTTGTAGGTAAAGTCAGCCGTTGCCGGCTTGCCCGCCGCGACTGTCACCTTCTGGCTTTGGCTGCCGTACTGCTCCTGCCAGGTCGTCACCGTGTAATTGCCCGGCGGCAAGTTGCTGATGGTGTAAGAGCCGTTTTCGTCGGTCACTGCCGTCGGACCTTTCACCACTGCTATGTAGCCATGCATCCAGGGGTGGATGTTGCATTTGACCGGAATCGCGATTTCTTCGCCCGCCCAGACTTGGTCGAACGGCGGGGTTCCCGGCGGCTGCGACCGGTTCCATTCATGATTCGCCCCATTTGGTTTCGGCAGGGGGTGGATATTGTGAGAGTGCGGATCGCTGTTGGACACCTCGAAGTGCTGATTCACATCCAGCGCCATCACGTGCGGAATATACTGACAACCCTTTTGATCCCAAGTCGGCTTCACGGGAGGAACCTGGCTGGCAGTAGCCGCGTCCAAGCCCTCGGAGATGTACACCACCACCCACTTCAGGCCCCCTTTGGGACCGACAATGACAGTCTCCGTCGTAACCGGACTGCTGGCGTGTTCCTTTGCGCAATTCGGCTCTTTCGACATGTCAATCGGCTTTTGGTGGGGCGGCGTGCCGTCAAGTTTGATCGTTCCCGTGATCCCGCCTGTTGCTGCGGCGCTCACGTTAAGCGTCTTACGCGTCGAGTACAACAGACCAAACCCCAGCATGAGCAGCGTACAGGCCATTACCGCAAATTTTTTGTAGTGAGTTTTCATCGAATTTCTCCCTTGTCTATTACCAGATATATGATTAGTTCGCGCCACCGGGCGGCTTGTTATCGGCCGGGGGGGCGGCTGCTGGCGGCGGGTTTCTATCCACGTACGGGGGAATAACTCCGTGCGCAGCCGACAGAACTTCGTTCTCTTTGCTGTGACGGTCGACCTGCAACGTACGCAGGAAGTGGACGAGATCCCAGGCGTCGTTCGGCTGGATCACGTCCGCAAATGAAGGCATGGGCGTGCCGTCCAAGCCGGTCATGAAGATCTTGTAGACATCCTGGTTGGTGTTGCCGCACTTGAAGCGCGAGTCACCCTTTCCCGCGGCGAAGTTGTAGGGACGAATTGGGTTGTCTTTGCTGTCGGTGAGGGTCGCGGCAGACGGACCGTCGCCCTCCCCGTGCGGACCGTGACACTTCCAGCATTCGAGCTTGGTGAAGAGCGCTTTGCCGTGGGAAATACTCTCGAGGGTGACCGGGGGCTCGTCCGGAATCTTGATCGGCTCTCCGGCTTTCTCCTTTTCCCAACGGGGTGAGAAGATCTTGATATAGGCCACTAAATCGGCGCGCTGCTGTTTGGTGAAGCTACTCCAAACCGGCATGTTGGAGTTGGTAAGGCCGCGCGCGATGGTGTTGAAGATATCTTCATCGACGGGCAGCGTGCCGGTAGGAGTGGAGCGGCACTTGAAAGTCGCGATGGTGAAGTCGCGTGGCTTCGGATCAAGCCAAACCGCGTTCTCGCCATTGGAGTCGCCGAAATCTCCGTGACAGCCGGCGCAATAGCGGCGGTAGTCGGACTTCGCGGCTGCGGCATGCCCGGTGACATTGCCGATGTGGCTCTCCATGGGCTTGATCACAAGACGCGGCTTCGGGCCGAGGTCGGGCACATCCTGGGCGGAGGCCTTAGCGGCGAAGACGACTCCCATGATCGCAGCGAAAAGAATTGCGCCGGCAAAGCGGATTGGCTTCAAACAGTTCATGGTCAGCACCCTTGCAACGAAGTCAGCGCCGGCGAATCGAGGTCGCCGGCGGATGATGGTTAGAAGTCGAAATCGAATCCGGTCAATACTTCGCTCGTGTTGATATTGGTGCCGCTCAGGGCGGATGTTCCGACCTGATGGAACAGGTTGAACTCGTTATGCCAGGCAAACCCAGCGCGGCTCGTCATGAACGGGTTGTAGCGATAGCCAACCGTGTAGGTGTCGATGTTGCCGAGGTTGGAGCGTGTTCCGGGAGTTGATTGCTGGGACATTCTGATCGTTTCATATCTCGCAAGGAAGATGAGTTGCGGACTGTAGACGTAGTGGGGCTCGACAAGAACGCCGTTCCAGGTTGGGTTGCGCGAGCCAGCAACGAGTTGGGTTCCCGGGACGTTGTTGCACGGCACCTGCACGACCGACCCGGGCGTTGGGCCTCCGGCGTTGCACAAGGCGGTCGGATTATCGATAAAGTCTCCATAGCCCTGTCCAAACCAGGCGTTGTCCGATCCGTGCTGAGTGACAACCTGGACGTCGAAGTGCTGTCCAAAGTAGAACTGTCCGACGAAGCCTTCGCGACTGAAACTCTTGTTGCCGGTTCCTGAGCCGCCAATGGGCGCGCCACCGTTGGTGAGGTATGTCGTCGGCGCTTCGCCAACCATGGCGTAGAAGCCGAGGCGTTGCACACCCAATTTGCCGGTATCGAATGCCTGGCTGGCGGTAAAGAATCCGCTGTAAGCCTCGGAGCCGTAGCTGAATCCAACCTGGCCATTATTCGAACTGAGCAGGGCGGCGGAGTACCGTGTACGGTCGTTGAACGAGTGTCCCATCACTTCAATACCAAGCTGGTTGTCTCCGATCTGCCCGAAGATGTTGCCATCACCCTGTGGGATGAAGTGATAAAGCTGGTAGATGCCACCGTTAGCTGTCAGCGTCAGGATGCGTTTCTCGGACAGCAAGTTATCGAGTTCGAACTTGCCGAGCTTCACGTTCAGCCAAGTGCTGCCGAATACGTTGTCCAGCCGCGCCATGACGGTTTCGAAGTGGAAGGATGCGGTGTTATCGGAGGAAGGGAGCACATAGAAAGAAATATTCTTTTCCAGTGTGCCGCCGGTATGGAAATCGAGACCGCTGAGATCGAAACCCGACGAGGTGATCCGGTGCTCGCCAAGACCGTCTCCATTGCCGGGAACGGTGTCAACCTGTTGTTTGCCCGAGCTGACGCGATGCCAGATCGGCGTAATGCGGAAGGTGACCGGCCAATAGGATGCGTTCTGCCAGATCGGAGCATCGCGCTCGTTCATGAGCTGGTAGCCGTTGTCTTTGAACTTTTGCCCGAAGTAATTCAGCATGGGCCAACTTTCATGACAGGCCGAACAGCGCAGGCCATACTTTCTGGCGAAGGCAGGTAAGGCGCTTGCCGGCTGGCTGGCGCCCAAGATCAGAAAGATTAACGCAAAGGCAGCGGCGAGGACGGAGTTTATCCGCTGCGGCTTCTGATAGAGATGAGACTGCGCCCACATACGCATGCTGCACTCCTCAGCCGAGTTCATAGACTTGCAAAAACGAAATTTCGCACGACGCCCAAAACGACAGCAGCCAAGCAACGATCAAACATAACCTCCGTTGCCTGGCACGTCCGTTTCGGCAAAACCGCAAAACTTTTCCGGTGAAGTGGTCCAACCACTCGCAAGGGCTGGATACTACTACCGGCTGTGATGAAGTGCAAGAGGGTTTGCAAGATTTTTTTACAATTTTTTTACTTTTACATTTTTTTACAAATGGCCCCTAGAGGAAACCGGAGGGGCGGGATGCCTGACGCGTGAGTTGACAGCGATCATCCCACCGTATGAGACTCTTGCCACAGGGACACCGGAGCCGGTTGTGATCTGGGAAAAGAGTTTTCGCGGTACGGTACTGAGTGGTGGGGCTTCATTTAATCCAGTTGCCGTATTTACCTCATGTTATCTCCGGGCGGCGGCATTTCTTTTGCTGACTGCGGCGGCGCTCCCTTCGCATGGCCGCGAAAAAGATGTTCTTCAGTATGGCGCGGGCCTGATCGTCAACGTTCCGCTGCCGGAGCCGGAAGTCGCGCAGGTTGTGGACGACGTGGCGCAGAACACTTTTATCCGGGGAACCAAGGAATACAACAAAGACGAGTACATCACGGGAGCGGTCGCGGCTACATCTACGCTGGTGTTTCCGGCTTGGACGGAGGGAGGCAAGGTTTTCTACAAGGTGCGGAAACTGGCGCTCGATCCGCGAAATTTCAAAAACAGCGGCGATGTTGGAACGCTGGCTGTGCGCTACGTGGTGCAACCGCAGGGCGACAAGAATACCGTTCTGCGAATTGACGCCCTATTTGTAGAAGATTTTCGGCACAGCGTGCACCAATCGAATGGGTCGGTCGAAAGCAGCGAGTACAAAGACATTCAGGACCGCCTGCAAGCGGTTGAGCTGATGAAAAAGGAAAACGCCGAGGCTGAGCAAGCCAAGCAAGAAACCCTGGCGAAGAAAAACTTCGGCATGGGCACGACAGATGGCACAGTTTTGTTGAGCACTCCGCCGTCGACGGCGGCACAAACATCCCCTGCCTCACCGGTATCCGCGACGCCGCAACCGTCAGCGGCGTACGAGCAGCCCCCTGATTCGCTGGCTCCTGAATCACTGGAACAACACGTTGCGGAATTGCGCCGGCAGGTGGAGCGACTGGTCAAGCAGCCCGGGGCGCCCCTCAAGTCCGCTCCGTTCCACACCGCGAGCACACTGAAATCACTCGAGCCTGGCGTCGAAGTTCTGATTCTGATTTCAACACCCTACTGGTATGGAGTCGAGACGCATGACGGACAGCATGGATGGATTCGACGCGATCAGTTGGAGCAAGTGCCATGACGCGCCGAAGTTTCGCGGTTGCGACGTCAACTCCTCGCCGATTACTTCGTGCCGCGCTGCGAGCTGTATTTCCGCTCGTCTGGCTTCTGGTGGCGGTGCAGAGCGGTAGTGCGCAAGCTGAGCCGTCCGAGCGCACCTACCGTCAGTCGAAAAGCACGGTGGAAAAAGCGTTGAAGGAATTGCAACCGTCGATGAGTGGACGCCTGCCGGTGCTGGAAGGATTCGCTTTGCCTGGCGATCATCCATTGAACCGCTATCAGCGAGCGTATTACCAGTCTGCCACGCAGGTGAGTTCGACTGCGTCGGGCGGATCGGTGGTGCGGGTGAACACGAAAGTGACGGCATGGTACACGGATTCGAATCCATCGCGCGCGGGATACCAACTGCTGACTTCGAACGGCCGGCTTGAATCCGATCTGCTGGACCAGTTAGCAGATCTGCTGGCGACCAGCCCGAGTGCGACAAGTTCCACTCAAGGTTTTCCGGTGGCTTCGGCCAAGCGGCCTTCAACTGCGGAAAAAGGAATTGGGAATAAGGGCTCTCAAGAACCGGCCATCTCGGCGCCGATGCCGAGGTCGCCGGACACCGGACCCACGTTCTCATCCTCGGCCGACGTAGGTTTGTCGGCACAGCAACTGGCCGACTCTAAAAATGCAACGAAGCCCCTAGATCGAACATCAACAGATCGAACAGCTACCAGCTTGCAGGCGGAGGCCGCGAGTCTGGAGGAGGTCCTCAAGAACCAGGCGCATCCGAAGAATCTGGTGGCTATAAAAAAGTCAGGTACTCCGGTGGTTGCGACTCCCAGCTTGAATAGTAAGACTTTGTTTCTGGCGAGCGCGCACGACGAGTTCGAGATGCTGGATTTCAATGTGGACTGGGTTCACGTGCGGATTTCCGGCTTGTCGCGGGGATGGATCTGGCGCACGAGCCTGGAGATGCCCGAGGGCATTTCCGATATTCCGCAGGCTGGCGCGAGCGCCAGACTGGTTGCTGCCGATCTGTTTCAGGTGACGCGCGAAGAGACCGCGCCTTTCCCGGGGGATTGGGAACCACTTCGGGGCAAGAACGTGAAAATTATCTCGGTGCAGAAGATCCAGGAGAACGAGAAGGACAGCGGCGCGCGAGCGAAGCTGGAATTCGCCAAGTCTTTGCTCGACAAGAACTACGCGGAACTGGCGGCAAAATCGCAGGAACTGGCCGGCGTCGTGTTGATCTTCGATTCGGTCGATGGCGGCATGATCGCCGCAACGCTCCCGACAGTTCAGCAGTGGAAGGCGGGCACGTTGTCGGACGCAGCGCTTTGGCGTCAGTGTTATTTTGATCCGCCCGAGACATTCAATGTTGCCGGCCCTGCAGGCGGTTAGAAGTTGCCGGGTGCTTGGCGCCCTTGCAGTTGCCAACGACTGCGTTTGGTGCGAGCATTTGATGGCGGGACGGGCCGTGGCTTTTAGTTTTGGCTTGACATTGAACATACGGCGCGGTACGAATGCTGTCTTTTGGAATTCTCTGTTTCGTGAAAATTTTTTCGGCGACGCCGGTTTGAGCAAAGCCGCCGAACGAGGGCGGAAGGGAGCGAACGGGCGAGTGTGGGGTCCACGTTGCAAAAATCTGTTTCTCGGCTGCGCGATTACGCGGAACTGACTAAGGCGCGCGTTACGACTTTGATCGTCCTTACGGCGTGGTGCGGCTACTTCTTTGGCGCGCACAAGTTGGGCGTGTCGCCGTGGTCGCTGAGATTGCTCCATGCCCTGTTGGGTGTAGCGCTGGTTTCGAGCGGGACGGCGGCATTGAACGAAGTGCTCGAATCGAGCGTGGATGGGCGGATGCGGCGTACTGCGCTCCGTCCTTTGCCTTCGGGACGCATGACCAGGACACACGCCGCCGCAGTTGGATTGGCGCTGACTCTCGGCGGCTCCGCTTATCTGGCCATCTACGCCAACTTACTTACTGGCCTGTTAGTGTTCTTGACATCGCTGGTGTATCTGGCGGCGTACACTCCACTGAAGAAAGTTTCGCCGGTGTGCACATTTGTTGGCGCGTTTCCGGGAGCGATGCCGGTCGTGCTGGGTTGGACGGCTGCGCGCGGACGATTGGATGTCGAAGCTCTGATTCTTTTTGCCATCATGTTTGTCTGGCAGTTTCCGCATTTTCTCTCGATCGCATGGCTTTATCGCGAGGACTATGCGCAAGGCGACATTCGCATGTTGCCGGTGGTCGATTCCGACGGGAAGTCCACGGTGTGGCGGATTCTGGCGTATTCCGGAACGTTAATTCCGGTGAGTGTTTTGCCCGTCGCGTTGGGAATGGCGGGACGAGTGTATTTGGTTGGCGCTATCCTGATGGGCGCCGCGCTGTTCCGTGTGTCGACGGGAATGGCGTATCCGCAACTGCCGGCAACAGCTCTGGCATCGAAACCGTCGGCTCGGCGCTTGCTGCGAGCGACGATTATCTACTTGCCCGCACTGTTCGCGCTGATGATGGCTAACTCGGGCCGTTAGTCGGTCTCCGCCCGCAGAGACGGGGCTTGCCGCCTCTAACTTTGAACGCGGCTGGAGACACGGCAAGCCGCGTCTCAACGGGACATTAACGCCTCTTTTACTTAATGCCTCTTTAAAGGGCGCGCTGGTTTCGCCGAAACGTATTCTGGGTTACTCCAGCGCTAATTCAATTTTCTTGGTCGCCGGATCTAGCTTTGCGATCCTAAACTTGCGGATCTGCCCGGCCCGCATGGCTTCCGGCTTAGCCTCGTCGGCGGCAGCGCCGCTCTTCCAACGTGCCCGCAGCATGGAACCGAGCGACGACAGATCAGGCTTTGAAGATGAGGGTGAATCTGGTTCAGCGCGCTTGTCTTCCTGCGCCGGCTTCTCCTCCGGGATCCGGCACGTCGCCAGGACGCCTTCGCCAAGTTCCACGCGTGCGCGTCCTTCAGAAATCTCGATCATGCGGCCAGTGACGATGTCGCCTTCCTTATGCTCGGCGAGGTATTCGTCCAAGCCAGTTGGAACCAGCTGTTTCATGCTCAGGCGTATGAGCCGCTTTTCCGGGTCGAGCGTAAGCACTTGCGCCTTCACCACCTGCCCAGCCCTCAGCACTTCTTGCGGGTGATTGATGCGTTTCTCCGCGCTGATTTCGCTGACGTGAATCATGCCTTCAACACCATCTGCAAGCTGCACGAAGGCACCGAACTTCGTCAGGCTGGTTACAGACCCTTCAATCACCGTGCCCGGCGCAAATTTTTGCGCCGCCTCCGCCCATGGATCGCCCAGCGCCTGCTTGAGGCCGAGGGAGATGCGGCGTTCTCCCGCGTTCACTCCGAGAATGACGGCTTCGACGGTCTCGCCCGGTTTCACTACGTCAGACGGAGTTCTTACTCTCTTGGCCCACGACATTTCGGAAATATGAATCAGACCTTCAATGCCAGGATCGAGTTCCACAAACGCGCCGTAATCAGTAAGCCGGGTGACAATGCCGCGCACTCGTTCGCCCGCCTTGTATTTTTCGGCGACGGCGTCCCACGGATGCGGTTGGAGCTGCTTCATGCTGATTGCAATGCGCCACTTGTCGGAGTCGATCTTGATGATCACGGCTTCGATCTGCTGGCCCGTGGATAGCACGTCAGACGGCTTGTTGACGCGACGCCATGAAATCTCGCCGACATGAAGCAGGGCGTCTGCGCCGCCGATATCGACGAATGCGCCGTAATCGGTCAGGCTGCGGACCTCGCCTTGCACGGTGTCGCCCTCTTTGAGTTCCGAGAAGCGCCGTTGCTTGCCGGCGCGTTCTTCGTCTTCGGCAATGACGCGGCGATCGACCACCACGTCTTCCTCCGCCACGTCGAGCTTGATGATGCGGCAGCGGATTTCCTGTTCGACGAGCTTCTCCAATTCGGACGCATCGCGGGTTCCGCTGCGCGAGGCCGGCATGAAGGCTCGCACTCCCACGTCCACGCTCAACCCGCCCTTGACCACGCCCGTCACGGTGCCAATGATTGTCGACTTCTCTTCGAAAGCTTTCTCCAGTGACGCCCAGTCAGTTGGACGCTCGACTTTGCCGCGGGTCAGTTCGTAGTAGCCTTCCGGATCGCGCCCCTTGACGGTGACCTGCACTTTGTCGGCCGGCTTCGGCGGCTTGTCCGGCGGAAACGCGGTGAGCGGCAAAACGCCCTCGGTCTTGAATCCGATATCGAGAATGATGGAGTCGGCGGTCACGGCAATCACCGTTCCTTCACGTCTCTGATTGCCGGCTTCTCTCTTGCGGAAATGGCTCTGCTCGTACTCGGAAAAAATGTCTTTGAATGATTCTGCTGGGGATGATTCGGCCGGCTCGGGGGCTGGCATGGATTCCGGAGCACCCGGGTTGGACGTGTTTGGATCAGACGTGTTTGGATCAGACATCCTTGGATTGGACATGAGGAGGTTGCGGCAGCGGCGTGATCCCGCCTTAGGATAACACCGCCGAGCCGGGGAGGGATTTCAAACCTCGGGTGTAAACTATTTTTCGTTTCCAAAGTCTAAGGAGCTGAGACGAGATCGGCCTGCGGCTGAGACATCGTTGAGGCACGCCTGGTCCCAGAATATTGTTCCCAAAATTGGTTCGGAGGTTTGAAGGATGCGAACGTTAACTACGGACTTGTTCCTTTTGCTTGCACTGGTGACGAGCGGCTTGGCGCAGACCGAATCGGGGCAGACCAAATCGAAACAAACGACAGAGATTGATATTCCGTATGAGCGCTTTGTGCTGGATAACGGTCTGACCGTGATCGTGCATGAGGACCACAAGGCGCCGATCGTGGCGATCAATACCTGGTACCACGTGGGCTCGAAGAATGAAAAACCGGGGAAGACCGGGTTCGCACATCTATTCGAGCACCTGATGTTTGGCGGCAGCGAGCACGCGCCGGGGCGATACATCGACGGCATGGAAAGAATTGGCGCGACGGATTTGAATGGCACCACCAATCCGGACCGCACAAATTATTTTGAGGATGTCCCCACCTCCGCGGTGGATTTTACGCTGTGGATGGAATCCGATCGCATGGGGCATCTGCTGGGTGCGCTGGACCAGAAGACGCTCGATTTGCAACGAGGCGTGGTGCAAAACGAGAAGCGTCAGGGCGAGAACCAGCCGTACGGGGTGACACGGCAACTGCTCACGCAAAATACGTATCCCGCGAGCCATCCGTATTCATGGACGACGATCGGAGACATGGCGGACCTGGATGCGGCGTCGATGAAGGACGTGCAGGAATGGTTCAAGACCTATTACGGACCGTCGAATGTGGTGTTGGTATTGGCGGGCGACATCGACGCGAAAACCGCGCGAGAAAAAGTTACGAAATATTTTAGCGACATTCCATCGGGGCCGCCGGTGGCGCACCAACAAGTATGGGTCGCAAAGATGACAGGGACGCACCGCCAGGTGGTGCAGGACCGTGTGCCGCAAGCGCGAATCTACAAGGTGTGGAACGTTCCGGAATATGGCAGCGCGGAAGGCGACTATGTGGACCTGGTGAGCGATTGCCTGAGTTCCGGGAAATCGTCGCGCTTCTACAAGCGTCTGGTGTATGAGGACCAGATCGCGACCGAGGCTGTGGCCTTCACCGACTTAAGAGAAATTGGCGGTCAGTTCTACGTCCGAGCGACCGCGCGGCCGGGACAGAGTATTGCGCGAGTGGAGAAGGAACTGGATGAGGAGCTGGCGCGATTTCTGAAAAATGGGCCGACGCCTGAAGAGATGCAGCGCGTCAAGGCTCAGTACCAGGCGAACTTCATCCGCGGAATCGAGCGGATTGGAGGGTTCGGCGGAAAATCCGACCGGCTGGCCGAGAGCCAAGTGTATCGCGGAAGCGCGGACGCCTACAAGGTCTCGCTCAAACGCGTGCAAGAGGCGACGGCGGAAGATCTGAGGACGGCGGCGCAGCGGTGGCTGTCGGACGGCGTGTATATCCTCGAAGTGGATCCGTTCCCTGACTACAAGACGGCGTCCGCGGGCGCGGATCGCAGCAAAGCGCCGGATACGGGCACGCCGCCCGAGTTGAAGCTGCCAAAGCTGCAACGGGCGACGTTGTCGAATGGATTGAAAGTAATCCTGGCAGAGCGTCACGAAGTTCCGCTGTTAAATTTCACGCTGGCCGCCGACGCGGGATTCGCCTCCGACGCATCGACGACGTCGGGAACTGCGAACCTCGCGATGCAGGTACTGACCGACGGGACGCGCACGCGCAACGCGCTGCAAATCAGCGACGAACTGGAAACGCTCGGAGCCACATTGCGCGGGTCTTCAAACCTCGATCTATCGTTCGTTTCCCTTTCCGCGTTGACCTCGAAACTCGACCCGTCGCTCGACCTGTTTGCGGACGTGGTTTTGCATCCGTCGTATCCGGAGACTGAAGTGAAGCGCGAGCAGAAACTGGTGCTCGCTGGAATCGAGCGCGAACAAAACACGCCTGCGACGCTGGCTTTGCGAGTATTGCCTGCGCTGCTGTACGGACCGGGGCACCCGTACGGGAATCCGCTGACGGGCTCTGGGACGAAAGAAAGTGTGGCGAAATTGACGAGAGAAGATCTCGTGAAGTTTCACGAGACCTGGCTGCGCCCCAACAACTCGACGCTGATCGTGGTGGGCGACACGACTTTGAAGGAAGTAACGCCAAAGCTGGAAAAGCTTTTTGCGGGGTGGAAGAGCGGCAGCGTTCGGGCCAAAGACGTGAAGACCGTTCCCGTTGCAACGAAGTCCTCCGTGTATCTGATCGACAAACCCGGCGCGCTGCAATCGGTGATCATTGCGGGAGTGGTGGCGCCGCCGAGGGGGAATCCGCAGGAAATCGCGATTGAAGCGATGAACGACAGTCTCGGCGGAATGTTTGGCGCGCGTCTAAATATGAATCTGCGGGAAGACAAGCACTGGTCGTATGGAGCGCGCACCGTTCTTCGCGACGCACGTTCGCAGCGGCCGTTCTACGCGGTCGCGCCAGTGCAAACTGACAAGACGAAGGAATCGCTGGTGGAGATGAACAAGGAGTTCCGGGGGATTGTAGGCGACCATCCGCTCAACGCCGACGAGCTCGCGAAAATTCAGGCCAACGAAACGCTGAAGCTTCCGGGATCGCGGGAGACACTGGACGCCCTGGGACAGTCGATCGTGGACCTGGTGCAATTCGGCCTTCCCGACGATTATTACGACACATACGCGGGAAAAGTTCGCGCCCTCAAAACGAGTGATGTAAACCAGGCGGCGAAAGAAGTGGTGCGTCCGGACAACCTGATCTGGATCGTTGTGGGCGATCGGGCGAAGATCGAAGCCGGTGTGCGAGAACTGAATCTCGGCGAATTCCATCTTATGGACACCGACGGAAAAGTGCAGTAGAGGTGTGAGGGAGGAGGAGGGGCAGGACTCGAATCTGCGCCCACGGCCGCAAGCCGCCATTCCTGAAGCTGGTCTATTTGAATGAGGCGAGCGCCTCTTGCTGCTCGTCGAAAACCTCGAACAGGTTCAACAATCCAATCATCTTCAGAGTTTGGACTGCGAACTTTGTGGGGTTGAGAAGCTTTATGGCCCCTCCCTGCTGCTTCAAATTCATCAGAGACCGGACCAGCAGGCCGATTCCGCTGGAATCGATCATGGGAACCTCAGCCAAATCCAGGATAAATCTAGTGTCCCCTCCCGCGACGAGGTCATCGATTGTGGAACGTAAGCGGTCAACAGACTCACCCAGCGTGAGTCTACCCTTGAGCTTAACCAGCTTTACTTCCCCCAGGTTGCGAGTCTCGATTTCCACGTTGCCTACCTTCCTAACCGATAATAATTGCCATTTGCCAGTGCGTAGGAGATCATGTTGACTCTCCCCTAAGCGTTTGCTAAAGTGCCCGCTCAAATTAGAAGAAGCCCGGCTTTTTTGCAAGCCGGACGTCGCTCGCGGGGGGAAGCGAGGTTAGTGACGGTCTTCGCATATCATGGCACCCCAGGAATCTCAGCTGCGCCTCGACATCGTTGCCTTTGCCTCGAGACTGCTTGAAGTGCATGAAACCTCCGCCCGAGCGCGGGTTACGGCGCAAGCAGTCCTGGAGTGGCTCCCGGGGACAACTGTGACCGTCTACATCCTGCAGGAAGATGGTGAGAAGCGCTACTGGTCGGCGCGCTCCACCGTGGGAGAGGAAGCTCAGCCGGACCAGGTCGTCCCGGCAGAGGCCGGAACCCTGGGCGTCATCTTCCGCGATCAGAAGACGACTGTCTTTGATGGCGCGACCCTGGAGCGTGAGGCTTACGCGCATCTCAATGTTCGCCGCACGGTGAAGTACCTGGCCTGCGTGGCTCTGGTCAACGAAGAGACGCTTATCGGTGCGATTGAGATTCTCGGCTTCGAACGAGGTTTGGACCGTCTAGCGCTGCCGGCTCTGGAACCTCTGGCCGATATAGCAGCCCTAGCCCTTGTCTCCTCCCAGGTCTACGAAGAAGAACGCCATAACTCGATGACCTCGATTACCCGGTTGACCCAGTTCTACGACATAGAAAAGGTTTTCAGCTCAACGCTTGAGATGGATGAGCTGCTTCCGATCATCGGCGGCAAGATGCGGGAGATGCTGGAGTGCCAGGCGGTCAACGTGTGGATGGTTCAAGGCGATGGAAGCCTTTTACTGATGCACCAGGCGGGATGGGATCCAACCACCAGGCAAGGAATGACACAAAAAGGAGGTCAAGGGATCGCTGGCGACGTCTCCGACAACGGGGAACCCGTGCTGGTTACACATCCTCACGACGAACGTCTGGGTGACCGCAATCTGAACACGGATGAAGGGCGGGTCGAGTCCATTGTGGTCGCCCCCTTGCTCGACAAGGAATCTCTGGTCGGCGTAGTGGAAGTGATCAACCGGCTCGACGGAACGCCTTTTGATGAAGACGACCTCTTCGTACTCAGCAGTCTGAACGAGACGGCAAGCATCGCCCTGCACAATGCCAGCCTCCTGTTGGCCGAGCGCAAGGTGGAAATCCTGGAAATGCTGGTGACCGTCAGCCACGAGATCACCTCCACGCTGAACCTGGAACGTGTTCTGCAGACCATTGTCAACGCGCCGCAGGCGGTGATTCCCTACGAGCGTGCGGCGGTGGCCCTCGAGCACGGTGGAAAGTACAAACTCAGCGCCGTCACCGGGGTCACACAGGTCGATGCCAACGCCCCGGACATCGCGCCGCTCAACGACATCCTGCGGTGGGCCATGCTTTCCGCGGAGGTGGTGCACGTCCGACAGCACGGGACCGAGATCGACGCCGCACGCCAGGAGACTCATGCGAAGTTCCAAAGCTACTTCGAAACTTCTGGGATGCGCGGATTCTATGCGATACCGCTGACTGACGATACGGGGCGGGTTGGCATATTGGGCCTCGAAAGCGCGGATCCCGATTTTCTTTCGCCCGCCCACTTGGAGATTCTTCAAGTGCTCGCCGGACAAGCGACGGTCGCGTTGCGCAATGCGCAGATGTACAAAGAGGTGCCGTTCATTTCCGTGCTCGAGCCGTTGCTGCAGAAGAAGCGGAGATTTATGGCCATGGAAAAGCGGCGCCGCACCCTCATCGTCGCCGCAGCCGTCGTTCTATTGATCTTCCTGGCGGGATTCCCATTGCCACTGCGGGTCGACGGAGATGCCGTCGTGTCTCCCGTGCATTCGGCACAGATCCAGCCCGAGGTGGAGGGGGTGGTCAGCAAAGTGTACGTTCGTGAAGGTGACCGTGTTACCCGTGACCAGGTTATCGCGGACCTTTCGGATTGGGAGGCTCGCACGGCGCTTGCCCAGGCCGAGGCCAAATATCAAACCGCACTGTTGCAGATGAATCGCTCGCTGGCAGGCAACGATGGCAGCGAAGCAGGCGTGCAGCGGATACAGGCCGACCTCTGGAAGTCGGAGGTCGCAAGGGACCAGGCGCTATTGGACAAGACCCGGTTGCGGTCCCCGATTGACGGCCTGGTGGCGACACCGCACGTGGAAAACATGGTGGGAAGACGCTTGCAGTATGGAGACAGCTTCGCCGAAGTGGTCGATACATCGCGGGCCATCGCGGACGTGGCCGTCGACGATACCGATTCCGGCCTGCTGCGCGCCGGGTCACACGCTTCCATCAAGCTCAACAGTTTCCCGACACGAATCTTTCGCGGCGACGTGATCGTCGTCAGCCCCAAAGGAATGCTGCAGGGCGAATCCAGGGTATTTTTCGCGCGGGTCGCGATTCCGAACCTCGACGGAGCAATTCGCGCCGGCATGGAAGGACGAGGAAAGGTGCGGGTGGGATGGTATCCGGCCGGTTATGTCCTGTTTCGCAAACCGCTTTTGTGGATTTATTCACGAGCATGGTCGTGGCTTGGAGTGTGAGGTAATGCAAAGTAGAAGACCGAACGATCTTGCCCTGGTCCTGCTGGGCGCGGCTCTGCTGCCTTGGCTGGGTTGCTCCCAGAAGAGCACGGAGGTCGCGGCCGCTCCCTCTCCAGCGCCTGCGGGGGCGTCGGCAAGCGCTCCGGTGGCAACCGCTCCCGCGAGCGACAGCGGCTTCACGGTTTCAGGACCGCTGATTGTGGAGCACCAGCTTGACGTGCTCGCGCAGCGCGAAGGCATGATCGCCGAACTGAGGTCGGAGGTGGGCGCGCACGTTCGCTCAGGGGACCTGCTGGCGCGATTGGATGACCGGCAACTGGTGTCAGACCTGGAAGGCTCGCGCGCCAAGACCCGCAGCACCGAAGCCGACTTGAAGAACTGGGAAGCCGAAGCCAAGGTCATGCAGTCTGACTACGACCGCGCCCAAAAAATGTGGGATGCCCAGATCATCACCAAGGAGCAACTCGAACACGCTAAGTTCAAGGCGGAATCGGAAACATGGGACGTCAAGCGCGTTCGCGAAATGCTCACGAACGCCCGCCAGACGGAGCGTTCCCTTGAACTGGAACTGGAAAAGACTAAGATCCGCGCACCCTTTTCCGGAGTGGTGGCCCGCCGCTACGCGCGTCAGGGACAACAGGTTGCCAGAGGAGACCGGCTGTTCTGGGTCACGGCCGAGGGGCCGCTGGGCATGCGATTCACCCTGCCTGAGAAGTTCATTGGACGACTCAAAAAGGGTCAAGAACTGCCGATGACGACTCTGGATCTACCCGACAAGAAATACAAGGTCAGAGTTGTGCAAGTGAGTCCAGTCGTCGATCCCGCCAGCAGCACGATCGAAGTTACGGTAGAACTCGAGGGGAAACCGGGCTCGCTCCGTCCGGGCATGGACGCGAGCGTAAGGCTCGAGAACCTGCGATGAACATCACCGAAGCTCTGAATGAACTATTGCCGGAAATACCGGCACGGGTGATCAGCCGGCGCCATCCCCGCCTTCATCCGGACATTGTCTTCAAGGAGCACATTCAGCAAGGTCAAGTCGTAGTTCGCGCTTTTGTGCCCGGCGTGGAAGCTCTCTTTACCTTCACCCCGCAGAACTGGCAGTTTGCGCAACTCTTCAACGGCCAGCGGTCGTATGAAGAGATCGCAGACTTGTACTTTCAAGAGACCGGAATTTCATACTCAGCGCAGGAGGTTCGTGACTTAGCGGACAGCCTCGAGGGCATCGAGTTCTGGTACAAGACTCCGCTGGAAAAAAACATTGCGCTCATGCAGAAAAGCGCCGAAGAACGGCGGAAGCTGTTCAAAAAGAAGAGTAAATTTGGCGACCTCTCAATGATCGCATTTCCGGCCGTCAACCCGGACCGTTTCCTCGGTTGGCTGCACAATCGCATCGGGTTCTTCTACACGTGGTGGTTCACCCTGATTACCTTGACCGCGTTCGCCTTAATGGCCGGTATCTTCTTCACGCACTGGAGTGAAGTGGGCCGCGACACTTTTCAGTTTTATAACTTTGCCGACAAAACCTTGTGGGACGTGGCCGCATTCTGGCTTTTAGCGACGGTGCTCATGGCAATCCACGAAATCGCCCATGGTCTAACCTGCAAGCATTACGGCGGACGCGTTGCCGCCATGGGATTCGCTCTCATCTACCTGAGCCCCGCCTTCTACACTGATACGACCGAGGGCATGGTCACCGGCGACCGCCACCAGCGGCTCATGATCAGCGTGGCAGGCGTATGGAGTGAGTTAATGGTTTGCGCCATTGCGACGCCTCTCTGGTGGGGCACGGCGCCTGGAACCGCAGTACACGATTTCGCTTACACCATCATCCTGATCACGGGCATCGGCGTGATTCTGATCAACTGGAACCCGCTAATGAAACTGGATGGGTACCACATGCTTTGCGAAATCCTAGGCATCGCCGATCTGAAAGAAGCCTCCACAATTTATGTTTCCTCCTGGGTGCGAAAATATGTCTGGCGACTCCCTGTGGAAGCCCCCTACGTACCCAAGCGCCAGCGATTGGGCTTCGCCGTATACGCAATACTCTCCGGCCTCTACAGCTACACGGTTCTCTACATCGTGGCCCGGTTCGTCGGGAACGCCTTCCGTAACTTTAACCCCGAGTGGTCGTTCATTCCCGAGCTTGCCACGGCGGGACTGATCTTCCGCTCACGCATCCGAACTCTGGTGAACTTTATGAAATTCGTCTATTTGGACAAGAAAGACCGGGTGCGAGCCTGGTTTACTCCTCGCCGATCAATAGGGCTGGCGGCAATCGTCATAGCCCTCGCGCTCCTACCGCTGTGGCATGACACTGGCGATGGCCGCTTCGTGCTTGAGGCGGCGAATCGAGCGGTCGTTCGCAACCTCGTGCCCGGAACGGTGACCAAGGTCTATGCCGACGAAGGGCAGCCCGTCACCGCCGGTGCTCCTTTGTTCCAACTGCATAACGTGGCCTTGGAATCCAAGTTGGCGCGCAGCCAGGCAGACTACGCGGTCGCGCATGCTCGCGCGGCTACGGCCCTCCTTGGTTACGCAGATCTCGGCGCAGCCGCAAAGGAAGGCGAGCGCTTGGCTCAACAAATACAAGACCTTGCTTCCGAGGTTTCCAAACTCGACCTGCGAAGCCCTATCTCCGGAGTTGTGCTGACACCCCGCGTAGGAGACCGGCTGGGAGCCCACCTCGTCGAAGGGACGGAATTGGTGGAGGTGGCTGATCTGGATAGCTTGAGGGCCCATATCTATCTCTCGGAGCACGACATGTACAAGCTTCAACCCGATTCCTACGCGCGGCTGCAGATTGATGGAATGTTCGGGTTACGGGAAGCGCGAGTATTGACTGTCGCTCCGGCGTCCTCCGAAATTCCACCCGGCCTGATCGACCTTACCAAATACAAGGGCTTGCGAGCGCCCAACTTCTATGTAGCGGAACTACTCCTCGACAATCCGGACGGCTACCTGAAACCTGGGATGATCGGGTTAGCCAGGTTCTACGGCAAGCGCACCAGCCTTGCCGGGCTGGCTTGGAGGAGTGCGGCGGACTTCGTGGGTCGCAAAATCTGGTAAACAAATAAAAAGGCTGCGCAGGCCGCGCAGCCTTTTTTCGGAACCAAGCTGTTAAGTCAGCTCACCCTCAGGCCAGATTCTTCTGGGCCAGATTCTTCTGGGCCAGATTCTTCTGGGCCAGATTCTTCTGGGCCAGATTCTTCTGAGCCAGATTCTTCTGAGCCAGATTCTTCTGAGCCAGATTCTTGTGAGCCAGATTCTTGTGAGCCAGATTCTTGTGAGCCAGATTCTTGGTGGCGGGCGTTAGTGACGCCGTCTCAACCGCGCTGCTGGCGACGATCGCCTTCTTGGTTGTGTTCAGGGTGCTGATCAAGGATTTCTTCTGAATGGTCACGGGGCGCTCCTCATGAATATCTGAATTTTTTTGATTTCCTTCTACTGCACGCCTTGACCAAAGCAAGGCTCGTGCCAAACCCGAAGAGGCCCCAATCGAAACCAGTAAGTGCAACAATCCAAATTGTTTAGTGGTGGTTTCCCGGAGTTTTCGCAATCAGCCCCGAAACGGTGAAAAGAAATGATTGGTCAATTATTAACCGAAGATAGGTTAAATTTTAACCATTTGCCGCCGTCCAACCATCAAAGCTTCAGCTTCCGGCAGAGGTACTTCATGCGTTGCGGGTCGATCCGAAGCAAAGCGGCGGCAGCGGACTTTTTGCCATCACTCCGGCGGAGCGCGGCATTGAGATAGGCAATCTGAATGTTCTCCATCTCGGCGTCGAAGTCTACTCCTCCTTCGGGGATCAAAATGGCCTCGTGGCTGGCCGCGCTCGAAGTGAGGAGGTGCTGCGGCAGATGATGGGCCGCGATCACGGGGCCATCGCTCATGATGATCAGCCGCTGCACCACGTTTTCAAGCTCGCGCACATTGCCCGGCCAGGAGTAGCCCTCGAGAATTCCCATGATTTCTGGCTGCAGCTGTTTGACCGGTTTTCGGTTGGCGGCGCAATACAGCCTGAGAAAGTGCTCGACCAGCAGGGGAATGTCTCCGCGGCGCTCGCGCAGCGGAGGAACCACGATAGGGACAACGTTGATGCGATAAAACAGGTCCTCCCGGAACCGCCCTCGTTTCACCTCGCCTTCCAGGTCGTCATTGGTTGCGGTAATAAGGCGGAAATCAATCTTCTTTGCAGCTCTCCCTCCCAGTCGCTGTACCGACCGCTCCTGGACAGCGCGCAACAGCTTGCTCTGCAACCCAAGGTTGAGGGTCGTAATCTCGTCCAGGAAAAGGGTGCCGGTGTGCGCCAGTTCAATCAATCCCGGCTTGGCGCTGTCGGCGCCGGTGAAGGCGCCCTTTTCATATCCGAAGAGCTCCGATTCAATCAGGCTCTCGGGCAGCGCCGAGCAGTTGAGGCACACGTATGGTCTGTCATGGCGTTCCCCACTCTGGACGATCGCCTGGGCAACCAACTCTTTGCCCACGCCACTCTCGCCCCGGATCACGACGCTGGCGTTGCTGCCCGCGACCGCCTCGATCGCCCGATACACCTTGCGCATGGGCTCGCTGCCGCCGATCAGGCCGCAGAAGGCAGAGCGGCTTTCCACCTGCTCCAGCAACCAGCGGCCCTCGAACTGCAGGGCTCGCTTTTCCATGGTTTCCAGCAGCACGGTTCGCAGCTGCTGACCGTCAACCGGTTTAAGAAAGAAGTGGTCTGTCCCTGCCTGACTGGCCTGCAGGGGGAGTTCGCTGCCGGTCGAAGAGGTGATCGCCACCATGATCAGGTCGTCCCGCAACCGGCGCATTTCCTGCAGCACCTCGATGCCGTCAGCGGCGCCATCCCCAATGCTTTCCAGATCAAGGACAATTCCATGGATGTCCGGGTCATCGATAAGCGTCTTGATTTGTGATTCGGTGCTGGCAAGAGTAGCGCGGAAGCTGGAAGCGAGCGCCCCGCGCATTTCCCGAAACATCTGCTCATCCAGCGTGATGACCACGATGGAATACCGCTCTGCTGGCAGGACACGGCGTTCGCTGTAGGGTTCGGCACCCATGGACGCTCGGGATCAGCGCCGAATTATACGGCATGTTGGGATTAAATGTTGAGGCGATTACCTTTAGCCTGATTCCCCCATCCCCGCCTAGGTGGTGTTTTCTTCTTAAGTACCGTCTTCGCTGGATAGCCAACAACTCCGGCATATTGTCGAATGCTGGTTAGGCTTGGAGCATATCTGGAGCATAAATGTGTGCCCCAAGCTTGCATTGGCAGACAGTCTTGTGGCGGACGGCACCGCTTACGAGTGGGGGGTCGCGGGAAATCGGAGTTAACTTAACCACGGGAGATTTACAGATGAAAGCAGCGTTGATTCTAATTGTGCTCGCACTTGCTTTACCTCTCACGGCTTTCGCCGATGGGATCAATCTTACCAATCGGTTCGGCACTATCGAGATTTCGAACGCGGGCATCACTTCGACACAATCAGAACTGATGAACTTCAACGGAATTGCGGCCGCTAAGGGACACTCTCTTGGTTCTGTTACCTTCTCGACAGGGGCTTTGACTAGCGGAAGCATTTCAGCCGGCGGAACATTTTCCAGCGTAGGTTCGAAATTTGTTGTGACTGGACACGCAAAAGGAGTTCCCAGCGGTGCCATCTTTACCGGCGCCTTCACGGGTCCGATTGCGTGGACGCTAGTCAGTAAGCACGGCGCTGGTTTAACTTTTACTCTCAGCGGCACTATTTCCGGGATGCTCTACACGGGAAGAACGGTCAGCGGCACAATCACGGAGACAATCTTCTCCTCCACTCAACAGCTCAATAACGGTATTGCACACGTCAGAGGGGGAACTACAAGACTCGCTACTCCCGAACCAGCTACTTTGAGTATGCTGGGCACGGGACTCGCTGCCATCGCCGGACTGTTTAAACGCAAGTTCTTCGGCTCGACACCCATCTAGTGAGGAGGGTTTGGTGGCGGCGGTAGGACTCGAACCTACGACCTACGGATTATGAGACCGTCGCTCTAGCCACCTGAGCTACGCCGCCAGTGTTTGTTTACAATAAGTTACCAGAATGTTACCTTCGTGCTGTAGAACATTGTAGAACAGCTCCCCGGTCAGTTCATCAACTTGCGTGATGTGGTCTCTAGAAGTGCTGACTGCCTGATAGTGTCTCGACGTTGACCCATAATGCACTCGATAACAGCGATCTGCTTGTTCCTCGGTTGAACTGCTGCGACCGATTCGCCCGCATTGACGAGCAGTTCCGTCACGAGGTCTGACAGTTCCTGTTCCGAGATGTCCCAGCCCCTCATCCCGCTGGTGATTAGAACCTGCCGCTGACAGGCAAGCTTACAAAGCGTGACCGCGAGGCCCGGAGCGACAGCGATTGCCTTCCGTTCCGTTGCGTCTTCATCAGCGAACCAATCGAGCAGAATCGCCAGAGCAATCTCCTCCATCGAATGGACCGTGCTGAATGGAGCATTGACGACCGAAGGCACGGAGTGGCGAGTCTGTCCCTGCCACGTCCAGTAGATATAGAGTACCCCATTCGTGTTGAGAAGTATGACATATGGTTTTACTCACCGCCCACCTCCGTTGTTCTCACTCGCCTGCTCTGCAGAAGTCGTCTTCCTAGTGACGGTGTGCCCGCAGATTCGTTGGCGTTGAAACTTGTTTCTGGCCAGCACCAGCCCCGCATCCTTCATGCCCTGCGCGAGATCCCAAGCGAAGCGATGCTCGACGACCAATGCGTTCCCAAACCACTGAATGTCCGACTGGACGTGCTCATCAATCCACTCTTTGGCTTGGGAAGTCAGCGGGCAGAACAGGAAAAGTGTGCCTTCATTATGGACGAGAATGTCGGGAGTGATCGGGACTTGTGAGGAACTGCTCATGATGCGTGCTCCTTTCGGTGTACGCATCAGGTACTGAAATAGAAAAACCGCCCACAAATCAGGCGGCTAGGAGAACGTTTGCATATAGCCACATCGGGCCGAAGCCCATACCACCGTGCCCTCGAAGTCGGTTGGTCGCGCTTAAAAAAGCGCTGTCCTGATGCTGCGTACATTCTAACTGCACTAGCGTCTCGGGAAAATGGCACGAAAGTGACCAGTTAGGTAATCAGCCGCAGTCGAGCAAATCTAAAACACTACTGTCCGGCTAAATGTCGAAGCGAATCAGTTGGTTAACGCTTTCGGCGAATTCGGCATCTGCCTCGGGGGTCTGAAGGGCACATAAAATGGGGGTTTTCTCGAAGAGCGTGACGCTCAGCGTCTCCGGATCCTCCAAGAAGACAGTTATGGCAGATGAAGGTTGAGGAGGTTGTGCTGGCTGTTATTAATTTCATTGCCGGACAGAATTTTAGAGACGAACAGCAGCAAGGTAAAAGACGTTCGCGAACGTGCAAGCCCGCGCTGCACTCAACCGTCGTCCAATCGACAAACCAGGTTTGATTAACGTGCAACCCATGAGAGACACCACTTTCAACTGCGCTTGAGACAATGTCCTCTCGCCGCAGCGACTCAATCATCGCCGGTACTAGCACTCTTTCCGCTAGCGAAAGCCGCGATATTTGCTTGCGCTGCAAAATCGACCAGAGGATCGGGGAGCTCGATGCCTTTCTCCCTCGCTGTTCCAAGCTCTCCTTCGGGCGTTGGTCCACCCGAGTTCAGGTCGATAGGAAACAGAGCGCCTTCCCCTTGTGCCGGTTCCAGCGGGATCAACCGTCCCTGCCGGACTTGAAAATCAAGCCCGCGCCAGCAGATTCGGTTTATAAAAAAACTGGCCACCCAAACGCCAAAATTCGCCAAATCTCGCACCGGAGCTAGCCACCAATTCCGCTTCACCACTGTGTCCTGCAACCCCCAAACCCCAACGGTCAGGTAGACCGCGGAGCGGAGCACAAGATACGCCAGAACATAGAGGGCGGCAACAACGGTTGATGGAGCGGCAAGCACCGCCAAGATCGTCCAGGGCAGTCCGAACGTGAATCCGATGGCTGCATGTCCACCCGGACGAACGTTGCGCAATCCGATCGTCCAGCGCAACTCATGCAGAAGAAACTGGAGCAGACTCTCACGCGGATACACCATGCTTACTGGCGTGCGCGCAAGTTCCACCCGGTAACCCTGTTGGGCAATCCGATTCCCTAGCTCATAGTCGTCGACGAAGTGATTCGCCAGCGCCTCGAATCCCCCGATTTCCGCCAGCCGCTCTTTCGTCGTGGCCATGGTGGCGCCGAGCGTGAAGTGGATGCTTTCCAGTCTTCGCGCAAGCAAAGCACTGGCCGCAAACTCAACGGCCGAGCCGGCAGCGTCCAAGGTTGCTCCCATGCTTCCGCCGATCAGACTTCGGAAGAACACCGTGACGGCACCCACCTTTGGGTCCGCAAAAGGAGAAGCCACTTCCCGCAAGTAATTGGGCTCCACACGAACGTCGCTGTCACTGATGACCAGGAGATCGTAGCTCGCTTCTTGTACCAGACGGCAAAGCTTGTTGACCTTGCCGCTGGCTCCGATAACTGGCGCACCAATGAGCAGGCGAATCCTTCGGTCTGGGAAGTCGTCCTGGAGTTTTTCGATGACTGAGACCGCAGGATCATCTGGGTCCAGCACGCAGAAAAGAACCTCGTATTCCGGATAATCCAGCTGGCAGAAACTCGCAAAGTTTTCGTAGGCTTCGCGATCTAGACCCCGAACCGGCTTAAGAATGCTAGCCGGAGGAGTGTAATTAAACCGGTCGGACGGCTCTTGCTTCTTGCTGCGAAAGTAGGCGGCGGACGCCCAGAGCGTCAACACGTAGTAAACAAGCGGTCCTATAGCGAGCAATAGAATCGCGTCACGAAGCAGCAAGAGGTCCTCGCCTGGTCGTGCTGACGTGTCTTCTCATCATATTTTAGGATCCATTGTGGAGATAGTATGCGTCAGAGATGTTAATGCCCCATGGAAACAATATATTATCATTCGTTGTCATGCCCTGAGTAACCGTATCAGTCCTCAACCTTCATGGCCTCCCTCAACGGTCCCGGCATGCCGTCTGAATCGCGTGCACTTGCTCGCACGCCGGTCTATCTCGGGGCGCTCTTTTTGTTCTGGCTGGCAGTCTACGGCATTGCGCTTTTCCAGCCTCCGCTAATGGATGATGCAGATTCAGTCCATGCTGAAGCGGCGCGCGAGATTCTCATCCGGCATGACTGGGTAACTCTCCACGCCAATGGCATCCGCTACCTGGAAAAGGCTCCGTTGATCTATTGGCTGATGGCGGCGAGCTTTCGGATGCTTGGTATTCACGACTGGTCTGCTCGATTGCCTTTGGCTCTAGGTGTCCTCGCTTTGCTCTGGGCCGTCTACTTTTTGGGGCGGCGCGTCTTCGGTGAAAAAGCTGGTTTCTATGCAGCGCTGGCGTCGGGGCTGGCCTTCGGGCCTTTCATCTTCACTCGCTTTTTGATTCCCGACATTCTTGTCGGTCTCTGGCTGATCTTGAGCCTCGATTTTTTTCTCCGCACTCTCGACGAGGCGAAGCCCTCGCGGTATTCATGTTGGGGTCTCGCCGTGGTTTGTAGCCTAAACGTGCTTACGAAAGGCCTCATTGGGCTGGTCTTTCCCCTGGCTACGATAGGTCTGTATCTCCTCTTGACTCGCAATTTCCGCCACCTGCTCAAGATGCGCCTCATCAGCAGCACATGTGCTTTCCTGCTGGTCGCCGCACCCTGGCACATCCTTGCTGGGCTGCGCAATCCCGGCCATGGCAGTGTTCGTGGTTTTTTCTGGTTCTACTTCGTCAACGAGCAATTCCTGCGTTATCTCAACAAACGCGTGCCGCGAGATTACGGTACGGTCCCGTTGATTGTCTTTTGGGGACTTGTGCTGGTTTGGCTCTTGCCCTGGTCGAGTTTCCTCCCGCAGGCGTTGGCAAGCGTCCGGCTCTCCCGCATCAGAGAAACGGCGGGCTCGGGCCAGGCTCGGGCACGGCTCGTCTTTTTCCTCTGCGCCTTCTTTACCGTGTTCTTCTTCACCTTTTCGACACGTCAGGAGTATTACGTGCTCCCGGCTCTTGCACCCCTTGCTCTTCTTATCGGTGGTTGGCTGGCGGAGGAAGAAGCTTCTCATGCCGGCTCCCGTCTTCGACGATGGGGGCGTCTCTCATCCTCCATACTAGCTGTTCTTGGTTTGGCGGCCGCCCTCGCGGCTGTGTTCTTCGCCCTCATGTCTCAACCGGTTCCTCCGTCAGACGACATCGCAAGCCTTTTGCACTCTGGCCTAGAACAGTCGCAACAATATGCTCTCTCTCTCGGTCACTTTCTCGACCTGAATGCACGTGTGATGGCCCTCTTTCGTACCCCGCTGCTTTTGTTTGGATTGTCTTGGCTCGCAGGCTCGGGAATGAACTGGCATTTCCGGCGCCGGAACCGGCCTGAACTGGGTAACTGGTCCTTGGCCTTGATGAGCGTGTACCTACTCTTCGCCGTTCACATCGCCTTGATCACATTCAGTCCGGTCCTTACTTCGAAGCCGCTCGCCGATGTGATCGCACGGGTCTACCAACCTGGGGACATCATTGAAATCAATGGGGAATACGAAGGTGGCTCTACGCTTAATTATTACACTGGCCACCAGGTCCGTATTCTCAATGGCCGTAGCGCAAATCTCTGGTATGGTTCACTCTTTCCGGATGCACCGCAGATATTTGATGATGCTTCTTCATTTCAACGTCTGTGGAACGGGCCGCGGCGGGTTTTCCTTTGGAGCGAAACGGAAAAGCAGGCTGAAGCGCTTCAAGGAATCGATCCGAAGACAGTCTTCCCTCTTTCTGAGTTCGGCGGCAAAGTCCTCTTGACTAACCGGCCGGTACCATAAGCTAGCTCGTCCCCCCGGTCACGCCGAAACGGTGGTGCGCTAGCATCGTCCACATCTTCGTATCTCACCAACCGACTGTGAGGGTATTCCGTCTTGTCGGCGCTTCAGCGATCTTCAGCTGTCGATTGAGCTGTGCTAAACTCGCATTTTCTTAATCTGAGGCCTATGCAACCATGCAACGATCGGCACTAATCACTGGGATCACCGGCCAGGACGGGTCGTACCTAGCCGAATTCTTGTTGGAGAAGAACTATCGTGTTTACGGCCTGGTTCGCCGCAGCAGCACCGTCAACTTTGAGCGCATTAATCACTTGCAGGACGCAGTCGTATTGATACCGGGAGATCTTCTTGACCAGAGTTCCTTAATCTCGGCCATTCAGAAAGCTCAACCGCAGGAGATTTATAACCTCGCTGCCCAGTCTTTTGTCCCGACCTCTTGGACTCAACCGGTCTTAACCGGTGAGTTCACTGCCCTCGGTGTGACGCGCATGCTGGAGGCAATTCGGGTAGTGGATCCTTCGATCCGCTTTTACCAGGCATCCTCCAGCGAGATGTTCGGTATGGTTGGGGAATCACCACAAAACGAAAGCACGCGTTTTTATCCTCGCAGTCCGTACGGAGTGGCGAAACTCTACGGTCATTGGATTACCGTAAACGCTCGTGAGAGTTACGGTTTGTTTGCTTGTTCAGGAATCTTATTCAATCATGAATCGCCGCGGCGAGGAATAGAATTCGTCACGCGCAAAGTCACTTACAACGCTGCTCGTATCAAGTTAGGCTTACAAAAGAAGCTCAAGATTGGAAACCCGGATGCTGAGCGCGACTGGGGTTTCGCGGCGGATTATGTTCGCGCCATGTGGTTGATGCTGCAACAGGAGACTGCCGAAGACTACGTGATTGCGACCGGGCTCACACATACTGTAAGGCGCTTGCTCGAATTGGCATTCGCACATGTTGGGCTAGATTACCGGGATCACATTGAGATCGATCCCACCTTGTTCCGACCGGCTGAGGTCCATCATCTCTTGGGAGACTATTCAAAAGCCCGCAAAAAGTTACCTTGGAAGCCCGAAGTTACCTTTGAAGAATTGGTTGGAATGATGATGGATAGTGATCTCGATCTTATCGCGAGAACAACCCTGCGCACAGAGTCGGCACCTCGCCGTTAACCTTGGCATCTGCTCTTTACTAAGATGACGACGGACTCCCCAGCCCCATGCGTCTTGATCACCGGCGGAACGGGATTTGTGGGAACCCACTTGATCCGTTTTCTGAAGGCTCACGCTTCGCATATTGCTGTGCTCTCATCCGGTGCCCGTCCCACGACCGGACCCGAGGTCGAGTACTTCGACGTTGATATCCGCAATGCCGATGCTGTACGAGCAATCGTGAAAGAGGTAAGCCCCCAACACATCTATCATCTGGCAGGCATTTCGACTGTGGATGCGTCGTGGAAGGATCCAAGGCTCACATACGAGGTCAACGTCTTAGGAGCACACAATCTGTTCGAGGCGGCCATGCGGTTGGGTGTTCCGCCAAAAATACTAAATGTCAGTACCTCACAGGTGTATGCTCCTTCAGATCAGCCCTTAAGTGAAAACAGTCCAATCCGGCCCGACAACCCCTATGCAGCAAGCAAGGCTATGGCTGAATTCCTGGTCGCGCAATACCGCAAGTGCGAAGTCGGTGGCGTGATCACCGTCAGACCTTTTAATCACTCCGGGCCGGGTCAAACCCCGAATTTCGTGCTGCCCAACATTGCGAAACAGTTTGCCGAGATTGAAGCAGGTTTACGCCCGCCAACGCTCACGCTCGGCAACGTCGCAGTCAAGCGGGATTTTACCGATGTACGCGACGTGGTGCGGGCCTACTGGATGTTGCTTGAAAACGGCAGGCCTAACGAAGTCTACAATGTTTGTTCCGGATCGGCAGTTTACCTTCGCGACATCATAGACCTATTCCAGCAGCGCGTCGGTATTAACGCCTCAATTGCAAGTGATGCGAACAACATTCGATCAAACGACGTTCCCCATGTTTGTGGCAATCCCGGAAAACTTCAAGAACAAACAGGTTGGTATCCGCAAATAACGCTAACACAAACTATAGAAGATCTGCTTGAGCATTGGCGACGAGCCGCCGCAGATTCCGGCACGACAGCCGGTCGAGATGCGCCGAGCTAACCTACAAACTGAATGTCAGTGCGTAGTCTACTTTGTCCGGGTCGTTAGGTTCATCTAGGCCCTCAATGGGCAATTTAGAGCGCCTATTCGAATGACTGCAAAAGTCCTTTCTAACAAAAGTCAATTCTAGCACTTCCGGAAGGCCGTCGTTGCTAATCGGACCGCAATTGTTAGCATGAATATGAACAAGGGTATAATAACGTTGCAATTTCTTAACGGCATTGATAAATAGTAACCTTAGCGGATCAGTGTCGTGAAACTCTATAACCATGCCAACAATCTTAGATGACAATGCCACAAACTCGTCAATCACTCTATATTCGCCGCCTTCGATGTCCAGTTTTATGAACACTTTACTGGCACCCAGGCGATCAAAGATAGTAGGAGTAGTGACGTCTTGACTATCATCTTTTCTATTATGAAGGCGCTCTCGAAAGTGTTTAGTGTTTCCCTGGAAAAACTTCTTGTACGAGCGCCACACCTGCACTCTCGATCGAATGTAACTTAGAGTTGACTTACCGAGGAACAAATGAACCATGGAACGTATAATGTTCTTGAAGAAGATCGTATTTGAGATTGTATGGTCATACGCGTGAATGATGAGGCGCCGGTTGATGGACAAGAAACCGCTTTCAAAAGACCAATCGTCATTGACACCACAAGAAACGAGAACTTCGGTCTCGTTGAGTATAGAGTGTGGAACAACATACCCGCCATCATTCTTTCTCCCGATCCGAATCAAATCATCACAAACGGCTGGGGCGAGGAAATTGAGATGATTAGGGATCTGTAGTTGGATAAAGGAAATTATTGCGTTAGGCATTTGGACCCTGAACTATCGGTAGTCGAGAATGACCGCGATCTTTGGAGCCATTTAGTCGTGCATCGCAACACAATCAATTGTTGCAAATGAGGCCGCTGCCGCCTTTAGGGCCCCGGTCTGCACCGTTGCCGTGGTCGCCGTCCTCGCCGTCACCGATCCCATGATCGGGAAATTGGTAATCGCTCCATCTCCTTCGCAGGAAACGCTATAGCTCGCGTCTGGGAATGCCGCTGTCCAAGTCACTGTGGTCGAGCAGTTCGCTCCAACCGAAGCCGCGGTGGTGCATCCGGGCGCAGCACGCTTGGATTGAATGAGGCTGCTGCCAGTATTTCCCGTGGGCGGTATGTTCAACCCGTTCACGCTGAGCGATTTCTGCAGCGCGCAACCCATGCTGCCCGTCCAGCCGCGATTCCCGCAGTAATACACATTTGCAGGATTGGTGCCGGTGACGAAGGCTGGAGGAAGGCCAAACACTAGATTGTCCGCGAAATTCGCCACGGAGAATTGGTCGTTGTCCGCAATGACTGCCGTGGTTGCCGAGGTCCCTGCTATGTAGTTGTGGGTGATAACGATATTTTGGTTGCTGCCACCACCATCCCCGGAATCGTAAGTAATCAAGAACGGCGTGGGCTCTGCTCTGAGTGGCCGCCATCAATGATAAGGTTTTGAGCTCCGCCAATGTGGAAACCATTGGTTCCGCCCTGAAAAGTGGTGTTATGGAAAAAGACCGTGAGGGGAACATATGTTCCTTGGTTGGGGCCTTTGACATTGTTGGGCCCAAGATAGATATCGTCTTGCCCATCGCTCACATCGGCTACTACGATTATCTGGAAGCAGATGTGGAACTGGGTGGCACCGATCAGAAGTTCAATCTGGGTAAGGTGATTTGCGCATTGTAGCCTTCCATTTTCAGGACCGGCCCAACGCGCCCAGAGGGTCCGAGACCACGGACTGAAAGAGATTAAACTGAATTGCGGAGCTTGCGTCTCCCGGGTCCCTTTCAGGTGTATGCTCGGCCCCTTGAAAGCGCTGAACATCAGCCCAACGAATCGAGAGTACGAAAGTTGCGATGTAGTTAGAGTCGATACGTCACTGGATAACCCTTCTTGGCTTGTATTTCCCGAAGAACCGTAGAAGCGGATATCCTGAAGCAATACACCCGAAACTCCATAATTATTGCTCTGCGGAAAGACAATCAGGTTCTGAGCGTTTGTTCCAACTGACGTGATGGTGGTGTGGCCGATACCGCTACCGATGATCCTGAAATCGGCCCGTAAGGTGATCTGGGTAGCGGTAAAGTCGAACGGCCCTAGGTAGATCGTCACTGGAACTGTATTTGACCCTGGATCGAGGCTTCCCAGGCTCGTGTTCACCGACGCCGAAGTAGCGTAGATCGTGCAGGCAATGGTTCCACCAGACACCGGCGACACCGCTGAAATCGACTGGCAGGCGTTTATTGCCGCTTGTACGCTGGAGAACTTGTCAGCGAAAAGGACATTGTTTAGGGATTTCAGTGCCAAATGTTGAGAGAGACCAGGCCGCCCGAGTCTGATATCTGCGAATTGACGATCGTGCTGGAAGAGGAAAACTTGGGGATAGTGTTGGCCGTTCCACCGGGAGTTGTGACGGTCGTCTGTGCGGCTGCCGTTCCCGCGGTTAACAGAAAAAGAATCGCAATTTGCAGGAACAACAATCGGACATCGAGCCTTTGTGGAATTCGCAGTGCCACGAATCGGACCACGGAGACCTCTAATTTCAACAGGAATTTGCTTCCTCTTCGAAAACTGCCGGCATCATACACCCAATCACATCAGACTGGACTTTCGCGACGTGTTGAGACGATCGTCATCCAAGGCCTACTCTTTACGGCCATTGTGCCACCGGAGTCCAACTAAGTGGCCCCGTCCCGTCGGTTCTGACGAACGTCATCGAGCCAGTGACCGTCACGCTGGGCTTTCCCATCAAATTAATGTTTCCGCCAGCAGCGAACGTAGAGACACCGCCGAGGGTAAAGAACGTTACCGTCTCTCCCGGACCCAACGTGCTTTGAATCGTACTAATTGGCGTCGTCGACACATACAGCCCGACTGAATGTGCGCTTCCAATATTAAGAGAAGCGGCCGGAAGCAGCTGGGTCGTAATGCCTGAGGTAGGAGGAACCGCTGAGGATCCAAGATATAAATTATCCCGATACACTATCTGAGAGAGATTGATTCCCGTCACTACCGAATCGGCATTTGAACCAATAATGTTGTGCACGAACCGAATTCCCCTGGCGAATGTTGTCGCGACATTTAGCAGGTAGCCCGATCCCTGATTGACTCCGACATTACCCATGAACGTAGCATCCGAAATTGTCACACCCCAAGTGCCAATGTTGGTGTTGCTGGTTATAAGATATCCACCCCAGAGGATCTCATGATGAGAATGGTAAAATGAGATACCACTCCCGCCGTCAAGCTGAACGGCTGTAGCGGCGGCTTGGGAAACAAGCCCCTGGAAACTAATATCCAAGGGGTATCCGTTGACTCCTCCGGCTATACCGCCAAGATAAATATTAGTCCCGCTTCCCGCTTGGGGCTGCCCGCCCGGAGCGTACCCATCAACTTCACAATCGGTAAAATATAGCTCAAAGGCGCCGCCCTCGATCCGTATTCCATTTTCCCCGTTCTGCGTCCGTATCACTACGATATTGTTGAAGGTCACCCATTGCACCAGCGCCCCAAAGTTGTTAGGCCCCTTCACATGAATCCCGATACCCGCAAAATTCATGATGTAAATGTCACTAATCGTCGAGTACCACAAGCCCGCGTTCGTCAGTGAGCTAACGTCAAAAAAGAAAGCATCCTCACTGGTGTTCCCAGTCGAGCCTATAAGTCGAAAGCCGGTTAGCACGACACTTTCGGCGGCGAGGTTGTTGGCTTGTGGGAGAACAAATACGGGATTGTTGCCGTTTACGGATTGCAGAACCGTTCCATCCGGCGCGCTGCCCATGCCGATGATTTTCAGCCCGCTACGCACAGTTATCTGTGTCACATTGTAAGTAAAAGGGCCGAGATAGATAGTAACCGCCTTACTGCCGGGGTCGATTGTCCCTAAATTGAGATTCTCTCCAGGAGAAAGGGCGTAGATAATGCATCCTGCCGCAGGGCACGCGGCCACAGCGTCCGCGACGCCTCCAGCAAACCGATCCGCGAACAGGATATTCGAAAGGTTCCGCATGCTGACGACCCCAGCAGAATCCTTGATTTGAGAATTGACGATAGAAGTAATGCCGGAAAATTTCGGGATTAGATTGACACTGCCTCCCAAGGTAGTAACATTTTGACCAGTTACTGGCTGCGATGCGGTTCCGGCAACTACACCGGCGGAAGCCAAGGTTTGCGCAGCGTCATGGGCTGGCACGACGGTTAAGCCGGTGGTGTTCTGGCCAGCTTCGTTCGGAGCTACTTTTGCGAAAGCTGATGCCGGCAACCCGCCTAAGGTCTGCGCATCTGCTGCCTCGATCGCATAGGGGGCACTCACGAACAACACCCTGGGTTGTTCCGTTTCTCCGGGCAGATGCACTTGTACCCCCAGCCAACGCGGCCCTCCGGAGGAAAACAAGTCCTTTGGCATGCCGTCGGCAGTAGTCGCTCCTAGCAACACGACATAGCGTCCTTGCCGGTCCAGTTCCACATTCTGAGTTTCCTGCCACAAGGGAACTCCGCCTGTAGGCTCGCCATAAACGGCCAACGTGACTCCGATGATGCCGGTACGCGGACTCCCATCTGTGTTCTTAAGAGAGCCGTTAAACCGTACCAGGTGCGGCACCTGCGGAACGCACTTACTTCCGTCATTCGCGCACTGAGCGCTGCCTGCATTGGCAAGAATCAGCAATATACCTGGTATGGCAAGCAGATGAAGAGCTTTCATATCTAAGAACTCCTTGGGTAATTTCGCGGACTGGCGGCCATCTTGCAGTGATCTCTCAAAAAGTTAAGCCTGCCGGGGAGTACGCGAAACCCGAAAAATGGAAAACAGAAGTAACCCTCAGAGGTAGGGACGGGATGTCGTTTGGTTTGGGCCAAGCGAACCTTGCAAATGCTAACCTAGTTTACCGTGAAGCTGGTCGTGCTGGTGGCGTTGCCTCCCTTGGTGGTGACCGCAATCTTGCCGGTCTTCGCCCCAGCTGGCACCGTCGCTGTCACCCGGGTGTCGGAGTTCACCGTGAAGCTGGTCGCTGCCACTCCGCCAAAGGTCACCTTCGTCACCTGCGTCAGGCCGGTCCCAGTAAGGACGACAGGAGTGCCACCGGCCCGTCGCTGGGACTGAACGTCTTGAGTGTAGGTGTGACTTTGAAGACCAGGCTGCTGGTGAGATTACCGGATGGAATCTTCACTACCACGGAACCGGTGCGGGCACCGGCGGGGACAGTGGCGGTGAGGTAATTGCCGCCGGCCGTGCTGAATTTGGTCGAGACGCCGCCAAAGGTGACCCCGGTGGCAATCAAGAACCCTTGCCCAAAGATGCCGATCACCTGCCCGATCTTGCCTGATGTAAGCGCCAGTTTTGCCAACGGTTTTGCGCCGATATTCAGGCTGTAAACTAGTCCAAAGAATCCCCCTTTTGGACCAAGCTGTGTGTCTCCATACAGAAGTTCATCGGTGTTCTGGACCAGCGCGATGGGGTTGTTGCCGACTGTGCCGTCAAACAAGTACACGGTGGAGAAGGCTCCTGCCCTCGTAAGCTTATAAATACTCCCTTGGCCATAATCCCCACCAGGAATTCCTCCATCATACGTGCAGGTTCCATAGAAATTGCCGTCGGTAGCCTGTACCAGAGCCGTGAAAGACCACGCACCGTCCGTCGCCGCCTGGAAATCGTGGAGCACTTTGAACGTTCCGCTCGCGGTTATCTTGAAGACCACGCCATTGTTATTGGCGCCGCCCAGGATGTTGGTGCCATAGAAATTGCCGTCGGTCCCCTGGATCAGACCGGCGACCGGGTTCCCACCGTCGGAGGTGTTCGTGAATGTGTGAAGCACCTTCAGCTTCCCACCTGTGCTGATTTTGTAGATCGCTCCTCCACCGCTGACGCCTCCAAACGGTGTCGACCCATACAAGTTCCCGTCAGTTCCCTGAACCAACGGCGCGTCGGGGTTGCTGCCGTCCGTGCCTCCAGTGAACGAATACAGCGTGGTCAAAGTGCCGCCCGGCGTGAGCTTGTAAACGGTACCCAAGGCGTTCGCGCCGCCACCTTGTTGTCGCCCCGTAAAAGTTCCCATCCGAGGCCTGAATTGGTGGGGCGCCGGGGCCGGCCCCTTCACCACCCGTGCCAGTAAAGGTGTGAAGAATGGAAAATGTCCCCGTGGGGGTAGCTCTGTACACAATGCCCTGGCCAACGGAACTGCTGCAGGTGCCATAGAAATTCCCGTCACTCCCCAAGTTGAGCCCAGCGTTGCAAGCGGGATTGGTGCTCAGAAAGTTGTAGATCACGTTTTCTATTCCCGCGGGGGTTACCATAAAAATCCCTCCACCCCCAGGCCCAGTGGATCCACCGCCTGTAGCGGTACTGTAAAGGTTCCCATCGCGCCCTTGAGCTATGACTCCGTAGGTGAAGGGTTCTCCCACGTCGCCGGTCCCACCTTTGAAGTCGTAGAGAGCGGTTGGGGTTTGGGCGGAAGCAGGGATCGCCGACCCGGTCTAAGCAAGGACCAGCGTGACCAGCACGAATGAGCGGAGGATGTGGAATGACGGAAGACGCCGAAAGTGATTCATTAGAAACCTCTTTGAGGATTGCGGACGCTTCTTGCAGTTCCCCATAATACACTTTGCTGCCCAATTACAGAACATTTACTGCGATCACACGGCGCAATATCTTTGTTCCAGGTCAAGCTGACTGTGTTCCCCTATTGAGAATTCGTCCGCTACGCTCTTCCGCGATTCAAAGCTCCAAACTACACAACTTACCCTAGATCAGACTCCCTGTAGCCAGGGATCAGTGCCAGTCCTAAATTTATCAGGCTCTTGGCCTCACCCAATTTCAGCAACGATGCGGTCCCCAGGAATGTGACGGCGCTGGCCACTAGAACCACTCCCACGACCAACAAGCGGAGCGGGGTACTTCCCGCATTAAACACCTCTTGAAGTAAATGCGCGGTTCTCCAACTTACAATGCCCATCGCTAGCGAAGCTATGGCAGTTTTAAAACACAGCGACAACATATCCCGGTCTATGGTTAATACCGCCCGTTTATAACGAAGAACAAAGACAAAGACGAAAGCTACAACAAAAAAGGACAATCCGCGAGTTACTGCCAGGCCTCCGATGCCGAAGTGGTTCGTCAGCCAAGTAGCAAGAGCTGTATAGACTACAAGATTGATCAACTCTAACACTAAGGGAGTAATTGTATCCTGGAGGGCATAAAAGCAACGCAACAAGACGATCCCGACCGCGTTGGGCAAAATGCCGATAGCGTAAAGGCTCAAAATCTTTGCTATCACGAACGAGTCTTCTGGTCGGAAATGTCCGCGTTCGTACACCACCCTGGTCAATGGTAAGGCATTGAGGATGACCCATAACGTAACCGGCACGAACAAAAAGACGACAAACCGCAAGGACCGCGAGAGTTGATCACGAAGATCCCCATGATCTTCTCGAGCGGCTTCGCGAGCAAAGAGGGGATACGATACTAAAGCGAGCGGCGCTGCCAAGAAGTTGGATGGAACAGCGAATAAGCGGATGGCGTAAGTCACGGCGGATACGGCGCCAGTCGACAGGCGCGACGCCAGATTCCGCTCAACTACCGACGATGCACTGCAAACGACCAGGTAGAGAAGCAACGGCCCGCCAAGACGCAAGAGCTTCGCAATAGCGGGATGCCGAAAATTGAAGACCGGAACATACCGAATCCGGAGCGCAACAACGGCCGGGAGAAGCGCCAGGAACTGCAACAAAAAACCAACGGTTGTTGCGAGTCCCACAACGACGACCGCTCGCTTGCCGTGGGCCATTAGTACTGCTGCGATCACCACTATGCTGGAAAGAGCGGGAGCGAGTGCTGGAAGCGCAAACCGGTGAAACGCGTTGAGCACAGCAGTAATGATTCCCGCAAGCCCCAGGAAAACAACGGCCGGGAGTATGATGTAGGTCAGTTGAGTAGCCATGGCGATCGTGGCCACGTCAAAGCCCGGGAAGAGGGCCGGTAGCCAGTATCGGATTGTAAGCAACCCTACTGACACAAATCCCACTAGCACCACAAATACAAAGTTCGCGACTACGCTTACAATTTCCGACAGACGGGCCGGATCATGAGCGCCGTCCGACTGGAGAATAAGAGGGATGAAAACCGGAGAGAGCGTCCCAACTACCAGGATGAGGTAAATGTTGCTGGGTACGAAGATCGCACCGAAATAAGCATCCATCGTGGCCGATACGCCAAAGTGACCAGCCAATACAGCCTCACGAATGTAGCCAAATCCAGAGACAACCAAAGTCAGAATCGTGACGATCCCAACGGTACGCCCGCGATGAAGAGGCGTAGGAGGCTCGTCACGAATTTCAGATTTCGCTTCCATCAAATCGGATCTCACCTTCACGAGTTAGTAGAGCTAGGGGTCTTCCGCAGGTTAACCATCAATCATGTTAGATCGGGTAGAAAAGAGCTTTCAGTCACTCTGCGGTGAACAACATATTGGTGCACAGCAGCCTTTGTGCTTCCAGATCGTTCTTGATAACCTCCAGCTCACGGGCCAAGGGCTTCAAAGGTCTATATCCAGCCCCCAGTAGCGGGACGAGGTAGCTATCTAACGATTTTCCGAGTTGCGCCAGGCGAATGCCGTTGAATTCAATCAATATGAACCGGAACAATTGCTTGAGCAGCGAATCGCGTGCGCCTTCGAGGAGTTCCGGTTCGTGAGCTTCAACATCCACTTTCAGAAAGTCGACGCTATGAATGTTCTCTCTTGCAAGAAAGTGATCCATAGTCACTGCCTCGATATATTCTCGACCTACGGCAATGTCCTTGAACTCAGCAAGACTGCCCCATCCCGAATGCCCTAAGTCACTTTGATAGAAAGGCAGGCGCCCGGTTAAGTTGCTCACGGCTAACTGATGGCATTTCATATAGTCCTGAAAGCAATTCAACGCACAGTTTGTCTGCAATCTTGGAAAGACGCGCGGATCAGGTTCGAATGCATGAACGAGACCCAGCTTACCGACCTTTCTCGCGAATTGAAGTGCAAATGCGCCATTATTAGCACCCACATCGATGCAGACACCGCCTACAGGGATGAGATCCAATGCCATTCTAAGATCTCTCCGCTCATAAATATTGAAATACAGCTCGCGTTGAACATCGTCACCGAGATACAATTGATATCGCAGTCCATCGCACGTCGAAACTACTTCCCGATTCATTAATTCCGGGCGCAGTCGTTCTACAATGCGCCCCTTCCCTTTGAAATTAATCCCCCTGATCATCTCTGACACAATAGGAGATCTTTCACACGCACGTGCGGTGAGCGAAAATAGGGGATTCAGGCAATCAGTAATGGACATTCGGTTTCCAACCTGTCATGGCCAGGCTTTTCCCTTTTCGATGGAGCAGACTATACTAGTGCGGGTGCAAACTTCCACGGAAACATCCTCATCACGCAATGGGTAGAACCTGCATACGCGTAGCGTGGGATAACTCGCTCGCGGGACGAAATCGAACGGGCACCGGTGTCTATGCGTCGGAACTCGTGGAGAAGCTCGCGGCAAGGACCGACATTCAGCTCCATGTGTTTACTGGTTACAACGTGGGCAGGCAAGGGGAAGGACTCTTTGCACTCGCAGTCAGAGGTTTAGCTGGTCTTTGCTGGAGCAATCTATCTTTTCCGCACCTCCTCAAGAAAGGACGTTTTGACCTGTTGCATTCTCCAGCATTCGTTCTGCCATTGCGATGTCCCTGTCCAACAGTAGTAACTATCCACGACCTGACTTTTCGTTTCTTCCCCGAGCATTTTGACCGCCGTTGGCAAGTTTATCTGAATGGGATCATGCCTTCCGTTCTCCGTTCTACGTCGGCTGTCATCTGTCCTTCAGAGTATACGAGAATTGATTTGCTCAGGGGTTACGATGTCGCACCCAACAAGGTCCATGTCGTCCACAACGGAGTCGAACATGAACGCTTCCACCCAGGCGCCAGACTCGGAAATGATTGGGCACGGCAACTGGGAATTCGCGCCGGCTATTTACTCCATGTGGGTGCTCTCTCCGAGCGCAAGAACATACCTACCCTCTTGCGAGCCGTTGGTCGCCTAAGGGCAGAGAGCTTTTGGGGAGATCGGCAGCTTGTTTTGGCAGGAGCAGAGGTACCAAGGATGCAGGGAGCTGCTCGAATCCACGAATTGATCCGGGCACTCGAACTAGATGGGAACGTCATACTTGCGGGGCATGTACCGAATGAAGAGGTACCCGGCCTGTATGCGAACGCCAGCATGCTGGTGATGCCTTCATTTTACGAAGGATTCGGTCTACCTATATTGGAGAGTATGGCATCGGGTACTCCTGTTATAGCAAGCAACACCTCGAGTCTGCCGGAAGTAGCCGGACAAGCGGCAATTCTCTTCCCACCTAACGATCACATCTTACTTGCAAGTGCAATAGCGGATCTTCTCAAGAACCGTACCCTCGCGGAAGAACTTCGCAGGAAAGGTCTAGTTCGAGCGAGCCAGTTCAGCTGGGAACGTACAGCAGAAGAAACAGTTTCAGTGTATCGAAGTTTAGCGAATTCTTGATCTCGGCTCTGGCAGATCATCCCCTGATAGAAGCCGAGGCTAGTCGAGATGGTCCGTGTTATCAATCCTTGCCGAAATTCGCAAAATCAAATAATCGGGCAGAGTAGAAGAATGTCCTGGAAGCTCTTGTACGTTCCCCGACCGCACCAAGAGCCGTAGTGAATCGGGGGCTGCAACATCAAACCTGCATTTTCGTACCACTCTCGAAAAGACTGCTCCGGCACTCCGACCGCCGTTTCCGGAAACATTGGATCCAAGAACGAGTATCCACCGAGGTTGTGGATAAGGGAAAGCGAACTTCGACCACGGCGGATTAGATCCGTCGAATCCTCTGTAAGCAAGAAAGCAGTAGCTAAGCAGCTACCTGTTGGCTTCAGGACGCCCCGGATTTCGCGAAAATAATGCTGGACACCCGCGGGTCGCATATGTGTAAAAACGGATTTGGGGAATACGAAATCAAAGCTGCAGTCTGGGTAAGGAAACCTGAAAGAATCAGGGTCCAAGGCGCCTTTTGGATTGTAGTGTCGGTTGAAGACATTCGCGTGACTAAAGCGAAAATTCGGGAAGCGCGGCGTGATGTGCTCCTGCCCATCGAATACCCGCACGCACGATATCGAATCCGTCGTAAGAACCCTGTGCGTTTAGGAAGCTACTCAACCGCGCGGCCATTATTCCGATACCACAACCCGCATCGAGCACTCGATGATTGGGATGCAATCCACCAAGTTCAACGAAGTACCTCATAAATTCTTCGTTGATCATTTTGTAATCCTTCTCGCCACCAACAAACCACAAACCATGCGGAGCAATGAGCGGACTCTCGACGTCCCGTCAGGAACTCAAAGGTGTCTCGAGGCAGATTGATGGTTCGCCTCAAAAGAAGTCGGCACTCAAAGCCCAGAAGGAGCCTTTTCAGGACAACTTATACGTTCAAACTGTCACTCCTAAACGAAGAAAGTATCACCGTAGAATTCGCACGACTCCGCTTTGCGCGTATGCGAACTGAGGTCATCCAGCTCCAAGCGGCCCCCCGGTTAGCAGGACGTCACCTCCAGCAGGTAGTCAGCAACTCGGGAAGACGCGCGTGGTTGTAACTTTTGGAAAATCCGTCACTTCTTGTTCGAAAACAGATTTTCGTATACTGCTAGCACGTCTTCCATACGTTGGATGTATTTGACATCCAGCTCCGCCACACACCACATTTTTTCTGCCCCGGCTTCAGATCATGACTCGCCTATTAAGACCCGCACCGTTTCCCGCACGACGTGTGGTGCCAGCTTGCGCTTAACCGCCTCCCCGCCCGCAGGCACCAATGCTGACAGGCTCGGCTTGAGGTTGCTAGTTATGTCTCAATACGAGGTTGGAACTGAAATTTCTGTGTTGACGTCTTTTCTCCCAAATAGCTTTGCACAGATGCTCCCAATTTGTTCTGCAAAGCGATCCCAGTTGTACGTCTCGCGTGCCACTCGCATGCCATTTTTCGCTAGATCATCCCGGAATTGGCAGTCGTCCATCAAAGCCTCAATCTTGTCTGCAAGGATATCTGGCCTTCTCGGAGGGAACAGGCTGGCAGTGAATCCATCTTGGAGCACTTCGTGCACCCCCGCTCCTTGAGAAACCAACACGGGACAGCCACAAGCCATCGCCTCGAGTACCACGAGCCCCCAAGTCTGTTGATCGTTGGGAAACACGAAAGCATCGCATGCGGCATAAAAATCTCGAATCTCTTCGTCTCTCACTTTAGGCGCAAATGTAACTTGGTCAGCCAAGTTCAGTGCGTGCACCAGCTTCTGAAGTGAGTCGCAGTAGTCGGGGTGGCAGCGATCCGAACCTGCCAATAGCAGGCGCACATGAACGCCGCGACACCGAAGTTGATAAACGCCTTTGATTGCATCTTCTAAGCGGCGATGGGGCATGAAGATACCCAACCAGAGCAACACGAACTCTCTATCTGTGTAGCCGAATCTCGAGCGGATATTCTTCCGATCTCCACCAGGGGAAAATCTCAATGGATCCATTCCGCTGCGGACCACACAGGTAGTCCCCGAATAAACAGCCTGAAATTCCCTCTCAGCCCATTGCGAAAGCAGCATGGTCAAATCAACTCTTGCATTTTGCTTGCGGTCGTACCAGTAATACAATCCTTGTACAGAGCGCACAATGGTGCTCTTTGAGGCGGCGATGCGTGATTTAGCCCAGAAGTCAGGGACATCGTTGCACATCCAAAGCACCGCTCCCCCCAGCCTTTGTTTGAGCCAAACCGCACCCCACTGTGCGGGCCAATGATGAGGATTCCAGATTTCGTGTTTTTCGCTGACCAATGCCGCCAGCCGCAACATATCCAAATATCCTCGGATAAACCTCGGCTTCCGAAGCCAAGGGAACCATCCTCTACCTACATCCTTCACTACCAAGTGCCGACAAATATCCGGAAAACAATGCGGGGCATCGTACGCCGACGTATAGACTGTGACCTGGTGGCCTTGATGTTCCAGAGCCTGCCCCAGCGATAAACACTGCCTTTCGCCACCTCCTTCGATTAACAACTCGTGCATGATGAGTGCAATATTCATAAGCGATTAACAACCATGGAAAACCAGTCTCGGTGACAAACTAACGTGACAGCCTTAAATTATTGGGAAAACTCAAATAGAATGCAGAGTCCCACAAATACCTCAACACTTGTCGAACTATTAGGAGAAAAAAAGAAGAAATCAAAGCAGGGTGCGCTACCAGAAACATATATATGCCAACATCAACAACTTTGTTCGAAACGCGCCGCGAGCCCCCCGTTCAATCCCCCGATGTGGAAACTGAAGCGATAGCCACCGTCTTAGGCTCGCTCGTGATCCCCAGCACACTAGAGTATAGCTTTTGATGCTCGCTTACGACAGTCTCCCAGCGATATGTCACACAAGCACGCCCGAACGCTTTTGCCCGGTATTCTTGAACTAAATGCGGGCTGTCTATTAGACCTTGCAACTTTTTTCGGAGGTCTTGATAGCCTGCCCCTCCGTGATAGCTAAATCCACAGTCCGCGATAACATCGAGATTAGATTCGGTATCGTTCACAAGAACACAATTTCCGAACCCCATCGCTTCTACCAGAGAAGGGTGGGTACCGCCCACCTCGTCGGGAAGTACAAAAAGATAAGCATGCTGCTGCAGTTCTTCGTAGCCTTCTCCGTATACTCCCCCAGTAAAAACAATTCTCGGATCGTCAGTAGCCCTTATAGAACTCACATATTTTTTGCCCCACGGATCGTCTCCAACGATCACTAGCTTTTTGTTTGTTCTGATGCCTTCATAGGCAGCAATCAATAAATGGGCATTATTCTCGGGTACCAGTCTCCCAACAAAAAGAACGTACTCTCGTTCTACCAATCCGAATCGCTCCAGGCATTTCTTGCTAGCAGGTTTTCTTTCCCGAATACCATATGTCGAGAATGTAAGCTTAGCGCCAAACTTTTGTTGATAGTATCTCACCACGTCGGGAGAATCACCGATTAGGCCGTCACAGAACCAAACCGCCATCCGTTCAGAAACCCGGAGATACCAACGAGCAAAACGTCCCCATTTTTTGCGCTGCCAGTCCGTTCCGTCAACGGAGCACACAGTCTTCATACCCATCAATCGCAAAAAGGGAGCGAACAGCGTCGTGCCTGTAATGAAATAATGCACTATATCTACTCTGTGAAAAAGCACATGAATCGTGCATAAGAAGGCGTGCGTAATCGCACTGAGGTTCTTGCTCCGAATCGTAGGCAGGGTGACAAGTTTCACACCCTCATAGTCATCGCATTTATGGTCACTCTCCCCGCTGCGGTTGTAAACAGTTACTTCGTGTCCCAACTTAACAAGGCGACGCGATATCTCATCGGCCGCCGTTTCAAAACCGCCATATCGTGGCGGCAGGGCTTTTAGCCCGATCATTGCAATACGCATACTTGAGATTGCCCAATCCCCACAAATTCTGCTCTTTCTATAAAGATACCACTAACGGATCGCGGCTTGCCACTTCTCAGCTCGTCCGATTTCTTCCCCCATCATTCGTTCATACACAGCGATGGTCTGTCGCGCCGCGTTCCGAAAACTGAACATCTTGCTTCGCGTTAACCCAGCCTGTCCCATGCGCGCCCTGAGTTCGGGGTCTTCCAAGGCCTTTCTCAACGTCTCCGCGATCGAAATTTCATCCGAAGGCTCGACGAGCCAAGCTGCATCACCCGCCACTTCTTCAAGCGAGGAACCTCGAGAGGTCAATACAGGAGTCCCGCAAGCCATGGCCTCGATCACAGGCAAACCAAAACCCTCGAAAAATGAGGGGTACGTAAACACATCAGCTGCATTGTAGAATATGGGCACGTCTTCATCGGCTATATAACCGGGCATAAGAACAGATTGTTCCAGCCCCAACTTCCGGATACGCGATAGAACCGGACTAAACATCGAGTCTATTTTCCCAGCCAACACAAGTTTGTGAGGCAGACCGCCCTTGTGCACTCGCGCAAACGCATTCACAAGTCCTATAAGGTTTTTCCGAGCCTGCAGGCGTCCGAGATATAAAACAAAGTCACCTTCAATTCCATATCTTCGAGCGAGCTGTTCCTTGCATACGTCTTTATCACGCGGAAAGAACTGTTTGCCAGCGCCTTGATGTGTCACTGTAATCTTGTCTTCCCTGATTCGATAAGTCCGCGCGATGTCTGTTTTCGAGTATTCTGAAACTGTGATTACATGGTCGGAGTTCCGGACAGACAGTGGAACCATGGTCTTAAACCATGCAAGTTCATGTGCAGGAAAGAACTTCGGAAAGTGTTCATATGCAATGTCGGCAACCGTCGTTACCGTCTTGCATTGAAGGTAAGGCGGCAAAACGTACATCGCATGGAAAACATCCAATCGGTCCTGCCGTGCCCGCCACGGCATTGTGAATGGTATTCGCAACGCGGGATTACCAGGAAACAGACGGAGAAGACTGAAGTTGCGACCGAGGGCAAGATCCTTTGCTCGTATAGGATTTGTGTGGTAAAGCAAGAATCTATGTTCGGAACACAATTGAGACAAACCAGTTATCAGCTCTCTATATGACGTTTCATTCCCGCCCTTCCGACTACCGATACTGTGAACATCAATGCCAATTGTCATGGTTTTCATGGAATACCGGGCAATACTTGACCGGCATTGTTCACAATTCCCTTCGCATCGAATATATTCAGTGCAGCTGCGAGCATTCCGAGGTGAACCCAAGGAAAGGCCAGAAGTGTGGCGTCGGTTGATTGGAAAGTGACACAGTAAACAAGCAAGCTGGCGACCAAGGCAAATCCCAATACGCGGTTAAAGCCCGTTGCATTCCTCAATGCTTTACGTGTAGCTAACCCCAATGATCCCAGAAACGTCAAAAATGTTAGCAGCCCAACCACTCCAGTGTCATGCAGAATTCGTATCGGTGCGCTCCCGATCCAACCACTTGTATCGTCGTCAGCACCTACTCCATTTGGCATATAGTCTCGCCAATCGAACATCAATCGGAAACTGTCGGTGCCAGTTCCCCACAACGGATGTGCCCGTACATCGTCATAAGCAGCAACGATTTGAACCAGCCGTGTCTGTGTGGTGCTGTCAGCGGCGAGTTCAGAGACGTCGATGGTACTAAACCGTTCTTCTAGAAACGGCAGGAGGAACGAACTTGTTGCCATCAGTATGACACCGCCAACAAGCCCAAAAGCAAAGAGCCTCCGAATTTTCAATTGGCGTCTGCGAAAGATCGTCCACACGACAAAAACGGAAGCCAGCAATAGGGCTACAATCGCAGCACGAGATAGGCTAACTAAAGTGCCTGCCGTGGTCAGTGCTAAGCCGCATGCATGCCAAGAACGACGAGACTCGTGATCTAGCAAATAGACCACCAAAAACATGATTGCACAACAAGCGCTGTAAGCGCCAAAAATGTTTGCCTCATACTGAGTTCCGTGCGTACCAGGGATGTACCCATACTGTTCTGCTGACACTCCGAACGTACTACCAAAGGTCCGATTGGAGAGAAAACAAACCAATCCGAATGCCGATTCGACGGCTCCAGTCCAAAGAAGGACGATAAAAGCATAATGCAAAGATCGCTCATCTCGGATCAGCAGACGAATCAAGAAGTATGCGCCGACTACGATCGCGCTCATAATAGCCCACCGCAATGTAAGCATAGGTTGCGGTGACGTGACTGCCGAGCTTAAGAAATTTATCGTCACATATGCCACTAAAGCATAATCGAATACTCGCCGATGCACGTAACTATGGTTCCATCTAATGCGCCGAAATAGCACGACAATAAAAATGTAGGCGATCGCTACATGTTCAGGACGAACGTGAAGGCTAAACACGGTACCGGCCAAGCGAGGCATTGCACTGGATACTATGAGAGTACTGACTGCACCAAACGGCCATTCTCTCCATACAGCGATACCCATTATGAGTGCACCGAGAACCATGCCGACAAACACGCAAACGCTTCCGATTCCCTCGGTTAGAGTTAACCACCCGAGCATCATAAGCCCAGCGACAACAGGCATGTTCTCGAGTACTTTCACAATTCCGGCCCTTTGATTACGATACTAGCTTTCGCCACCAGTTCTTCACAGTGTTCTGTGACGGCGGTTACGAACCTCTCCGGCTTTGTTCGTTAGCGACCGGACCGATGACTCTCGTTGGTGCTCCATTTCCGTTCGCTAAGCACTACTCATCGGGTCCATGTCGAAAACGTTCGGAAAAGCGGTACAGCCATCCGGTACGAAAACGAGCTGCGTTGTGACGACTCAATTCTCGAGTCGTTTCCCATATACTCATTACGAGCACTTTCCTTGGGTCCTGGGCATCAACCTTCTGCCAATGCGGGGATACCAGCAAGCTGCCTACGGCAACGGCAAGAGAAAGTGCAGTGAGCATCACTGCTACCAAGAGGCGTGGTGGGTAGGACTTCTTCTCTGGAACGTCAGCCGGATCGATCACGCTAATCGTGGGGACTTCCTTCGCTTCCTGAATTCTGGCCAGCTCAAACTGCCCATTCAGCAGTTCGTAAACTGTTTCCTGAACCTTCATGCGCCGATAAAGATCTGCCCACTCCACACCCAAGAGCGGCAATCTTCGTATTGAAGGGTAGAACTCTTCACTGGGCTTCGTGAGATCCGTGCTCAATGGCGCATCGGTCCCGCCAAGTCTCGACAACTGTCGCTTGAGCTCCCCAACTCGAGCTCTAAGGGAGCGGACGCGGACGTTGTTGTCCGTGTAAATCTGCTCCAGACCTTCCAGCTCCGACTGAGCTGAAATCATCTGGCCTTGCAGAAGGGCCGCCGATTCGACCATTGCTTTCGTTTGCTCTTTTATGTCCAGCGCTGTGTTCTTGCTGGCGAACACGCTGAATTGCTTCTCAGCGTCCTCCAGATCACTCTTGACCGAGGTGAGACGCTGTTCGATGAAGACGCGCTCGCGCCGCGCTGAGGAGGTGCTAACCTGGGACACGAGACGGTTTAACTCTTCTACGTAGGCCTGGGCGATGTCGTGAGCGCGCTGCGGATTGTGGTCGGTCACGGTCAGTGATATCACACCACTCTTGCGGTCCTCACTCACATCGGTGCGACCGTTTAGAATCTTGCGCGCGTCCTGCTTATAGCGAGACCAGTAGACTTTCTGGAGATTGAGCCGGTCAATCACGCGATCCTGCACGCTCCGGCTCCGGAACAGCTCGGCAAACAGCGCACCAGAGCCTTTCGTCCCCAGCAGACCCCCAGCCATGGCGGCCAGTTCTGGGGACGCCTTTGAGGCCAATGCGGCAAGCATAGCTCCGCTGCCGCTCATGGAGTCCGGCGGCATGATGCTCACAGTTGATTGATATTCACTGGGGATAAGGAATGCGACGAAGACGCTGATCACGAATGCCCACGCAGCAACGCGGTAGAGCAATCGGCGTTTTTCCCAGAGCAAACGCAGGCTCTCCACATCGATGGAGGGCTGATCCGCTCCGGACTCAGCAACTGCCGGAGGGGCCGGGAACTCGATCTCGGTGACCGGATTCATCTCGTGGATCACTGCGTCTTGTCTGAGGACTTCCAACGTCGATTCTCGTGTTCGTTGGCGAATGTGCGCCAACAACCACTTCTAACTCGCGGTCAAATTCCCCGCATCGCAAAGATCGTGGTATGCAGCAGGATCGCCAAATCCATGAAAAAGTTCCGATGCTGAATATAATAGAGATCATATTCGATATTCTCGTGAATGAGGTAGTTGCGGTCACCACTGAGCTGCCAGAGTCCAGTGATTCCTGGCTTTACCTGCAAACGCTGAGAATGGCGTTCGGCGTAGGTCTCGACAATGAAGGGCATTTCTGGACGCGGTCCAACTAACGACATACTGCCCAGGAGTACATTCAGCAATTGCGGAAGCTCATCCAGACTGGTGCGCCGGAGGAAGCGACCCAGTCGGGTAATGCGAAGGTCGTCGGATTCTTTCGGGGAATAAGAATACCTGGGAGTGTCCGTGTACATGGTACGAAACTTGAACATGCGGAACCGTCGCCCGTTCAGGCCAACACGTTCCTGCCGAAACAGCGCCGGGCCCTTGGAATCGAGTTTGATCAGAATGGCGAGCAGCAGGAAGAGCGGCGACAGGACGACCAGCACAGCCGCCGCGCCGATGAAGTCGAAAATCCGCTTGGCCCACTCGTAAGTGAAGCGCCTGGGGTGACGGCTGAAGGAGGCCAGTAGAACGCCGTCAATGTCCTGAAAGCCAACCCACGGATCTGAGTGCAGGAAGTGGCTAGGGACGAAGGACACGCGCGCGTTTGCCGCCAGAGCTTCCTCTACTGTGTGGTGGAACTTCTCGTGTTGGATGGAAGGAATCGCGATCACGACCAAGTCGGCAGCGCACTGCGTAACCAGGTGTCGGGTAATGGGACCCCGCATCACGGACGCTGAACGCCGATTTTCGTAGCCTAATTCAAAAATGGCACAGCCTACTTTCGTGGCGTTGTCATCCACAAACGCCACCGGTTCCAGGCCGAGTTTTGGAGAACGGCGTAGAACCGAGTAGACGCGGCGCCCCGTGGATCCAGAACCGTAGATCAGGACCCGTTCAATGCCGTAGCCCTTGGCGTGCAGGTGTTGCACGAGCACGTAAACGAGATACTTTTGAAGAAAGAGAAAAAACGGCACCAAGCCCAAGGCGATTACTAGTAGCCAGCGTGAAAACAGGAAGCTGGTGAAGAAACTCGCGCCGAGGACCAAACCCAGAGCCTGCATGGACACGCGGAGCACGTGTTCGGTTTCGCGCACGCGCAGCAAGCTGGTTCCGCGGGAGTACGCGCCTACGCGGTCCAGCATCAGGACGATCACTGCTGCAAAGGTAGCGGAGACACCAAAAACCACCGAACGCTGATAGTGAACCTGCTTGCCCAGTCCAAGGAAATAGTACGCCGCGTAGCCTGACATGACTGCGCCAATCACAGTCAAGAAATCGGCTAGCACTTCCAGTTTGGTCAGGTGACTTCGGAAGCGCGCGGCTGATGGGCGACGCGAGACTGGCGTAATCAGGGCCAGATCCGGAGCGGGACTGGATTGTACTTTCGGTGAAGTTGTCAGACCGATCGAAGGGTTCATCTTAATCGTTGGCGCATTCTGTCACCCTTGCGGAGGATTATATTTGCGGAGGATTATAAAGGATTGCATTCTGCGTTTGACCGGCGAACGATCGCGGCGGCGCCCAACCACATTCCACGATTGCCGTGAGATTTCGGCGTGAGAAATCGAACGGGATCGCGGAATGCGAGAAGTGAGATAGACAATTGATTCTTCGCCCGAGTTCCGGCATGGCTGCGGTCCAGGCAGGACGGGGAGATGTCATGTTCCGAGGACTCGGCCACAGGCTGGCGAATCGGAGCGCGACCTGTGTAATTCATGGCTGGTCTCCTGGCGCATTCGCGGCAGAATGCTGGAACAATTTATGCGGCTCAAACAGAATTTGCACCGCTGCCGTCACGTTTCGGGAAACGTTCGGCTGAATCACAGGAAAGAGCCAGCGCTCGTGTTGCACCCAAGCCGAAAGGCCGAGGTTGGACCGTATCCAATAATCGCCCCGTACGCCGAAATCGGTCAGCGTGCCCCCGTCGGGAATGAATTCCTTACTAACCTTCTGGTGCCGGAAATTGAACTGCAGTCGGTTGCGTGCGCCGAACCAGTAATTTGACCAGGCCTGTGCGCCTTGTCCTCCGCGGCCGACCCAATCGCCAAGCAAGTTTCCATTATTGGTATACCCGCTTCGCCACGTGAAGTTGAAATAGTAAAATCCGGGGCCGACGGCGCCTCCAATAGGGTTATCCGTGTACACGCCCTCAGCTCGGAGGTCTAACTTGTGAACCTTTGGAAGGTGAGAAAGAAAGAGTCCAGCACGCCACGCAGAACGGTCGGCGTAAGCGATTGGCGAAAACTCATCGTCCGAATAGCCGTCAGCGTAGAAGGTCGCCCAATTGCGCAAGCCGGGTAACCGATAGACCAAATCCACTCCGGATGTTCGATTCCCTGGCTTCGAGGTACCACGCTCGTTCGCGGTAGAGAATAGGCTGTGAATGAGCGTGTGAAAGGTGAGCGGATAGCCGGGCCCTCCGTAGATCGTTGTCCGGAAGACGCCAAATTCGAAGTTGGGAGTAGGCTTGAAACTGAGTTTCTGGCCATGAATGAATGGCTGAGGAGAGAGCGATTGGCCGAATTGCCCGACGACGACCCCTGACGGGTTCTGTAGAAATTCTTGACCCGCCAACTGGCCGAAGAAGAACTCCGTCCTCATCGTTCCCAACAGCCCGAGAATGCTGGGCAACTTGAGTGGCGTCGTGCGGCTGATGCGGAACATGTTGACCGGTTGCGCATTGTTGCTGAACGTCATCGAACCGCCGTCGCCCGGCCCCCACGAAAGGCTTTGCTTCCCGAACGAGATCTGCCAGTCCGACCACGCCAGGCCAACGTAGGCGTCAAGGAGACGGAATCGAGCCACGGACGACTGAGGTGTACCCGGCGGGACCTGCGGATAGAAGTCCACCTGCTGGATCGCCTGACGCGTTGTGAGGGAATACGCGGGGATGCTAGGCGCACTTTGCTCTTCACCTCGTACGTAAGCGACCCAGGGACCGCGCGTGGCGTAAGCAGAAAAGCCGTTGACCGTACTCCAGCCTTCGCCGTAGGGACGCCCAAAATCGTTGATCTGGGTCTGCCCAAACGTGTAGCCGTCGGTGAGCGGCAATCCCGATATGTGTTCCGTTCGGGAATAGAGGGACTCAAGCCGGAATACTCCCCCATTACCCCGCTGCGTCCCTTCGGTCTCCGAATTGAATTCCCTGGCTAGCGTCGAAAGGAGTTCCTGCACCTCTGGATTCGATTCATCTGCATCGGTCGACTTTTCGTCTGTTTCACTCAACAGCCTTGCACATTCACGACGAGTCCATGGCCGCAGTCCGGCAAATCCGCTGTCGATTACACCCAGAGCACTGAGCCGGTCAAGGGCCGGATAGATCCAGCTATCGAGCGGAACATACGGAGATCCCAGATTCCCCGGAGAGGACGTCTCGTCGCTGCTAACGGTTTCGCTAATCGACTCCCATCCCTGGCCGCCCAGCTCCGGATCGTGGTGACGCTTGTAAATACTCTGCGCGATAAGTTCACCGAGTACGCTGCCGATGAGCACGTCTGAGGGAAAATGTTGCTGACCCTTTACGCGCGACACGGAGACCATGGAGGCCAGACCGTAGGCTATGACCTTGCTGAGCGGGCCAGGATATTCGTGCGCGATTACGCCTGCCACGGACCATGCAGCAGCGGCGTGTTCCGAGGGAAAGGAAGTGCCACCGCTCTGAAAAAACGGACCGCTGCCATCCCCCTGAAACGGTCGCTCGCGACGCAGGGAGTACTTCAATGCTTCCACCGCTACCAAGCTGTTCAACGCCGCTTCGCCCGCGAGGAATCCAGTTTCACTCCAATGCTCATTGTGCCGGACATGTCCCAACAGCCACATTCCTGCGGCACCGCCTGCGAGTGTCGCCACACCGGCGTCCGACAGATTCTTGTAGTTACTGATGGTGCTCGGGTTATGTGACAGATGCTTGTTGAAATCGCGATCGGTCACAAAGAGGCCCGCCGCGATGCCACTGAGCGGAACCAGCCACTCCGTATCAGAAAACCGAAGTCGTGCGGGACTTGTCCAAATCTCTTTCTGGTCGCCCACGAACCTTCTCATCAATCCCAGTGGCGCCTCTCCGGTAGTTTCCGCCGCCTGATTTTCTTCTGGTGGCGCATCGTGCGATGAAGAACGGTCTTTCGCCTCGGGTGCCGTTGTCGGCGCGGTGGGCTCCCCCGCTTGGGCCTGGGCAGAAGAAACCCACGCCAAACACACGCTGAACAACACCATCGCTCGGAGAATTCCCACTGGGGGCCGCAATGTCATGTGCGCGTACGGAATCGCAACCGCTGCAACCAATTCGGGCGGACGACGAGATCCGCGCGACTCCCTGAAGTTCCTAAAGTGCAGACGCCAAGCATCAGACTAGAATGATCGCGCGACCTGAACGGCAATTCCGACAGCAGTCGCGAGTTGTGCAGCCTGCAGAGTGTTTTTCCATCGCGTATTCGCGCTGAACGCTTTCTCGGGTACCACAACCATGTCGCCGGGCCGGAGTTCGGCGCTCTGCACTCCTCCGCTGAACATCCCCCCGGAACCTCCGACAACGGAACCGTCGGCACGAATCACGAATATTCCCTTTTTGTAAGCCGTATTGCTCGGGCCGCCGGCCTGGCTCAAATACCAACCCGCGGACTTGCTTGGGTGGTAGGCGACGGCAGTCGGGTTGTAAACGGCGCCATCGACCATGATGGAGGTGGGAACTTTCGGAATGTAAATGGTGTCTCCAGCACGCACCTGAATGTCCGCTGAACTATTCCGCCAGCGCTTCGCATCCTTGGAAATGTGGATCACCAAGCGTCCTTCCGGCGGCGTGTTCTGCAGGCGTTCCATGGTCGACTGCCACTGCAAGAGCGCAGCGTCCTTGGCAGCCTTCTGGTCGGGGTCCGTGTCTGGAACGGCTTTCAGAGCCGGGCCTTCGTCTTCGACCGTCCGCACAAGTTCAGATCGATTTTGCTGAGCGAGTTCGCGGACCTGCACGCGTTCGAAAATGGCGCCGTAAGGATAGGCGTCGCTCCGGAGACCTCCGGCTCGCTCGAGAATCGAACTCAACCGTTCCCCTTCCTGAATCCCGTAAGTCCCCGGGTGCATGACTTCGCCGCTCACCGTGATCGAGGCACCCACATCTCGCCAGCCGGCCAACTCACGAATCGTGAGCACGTCACCATCGTGCAAACGCATATCCGTGTCGGGTTCGCCCCCCAGCGCGCGAGCAATCTGGACGGTCTCATGTTCGCCAACCACCTTCTGCCCGCCTTCAACGGTATAGCGCGTCAAATCAGCGGTTTCGGTAAAGGCGCCACGCCTAAAGCCCCCAGCCGTGCGAACCAACTCAGCGGCAGTCATCTCTTGTCCTAGCGGGTACTTCCCCGGACGGCCAACCTCGCCTTCGATCGTGACAGTGGGCGGATCGACCTTGGCGAGATTGCGATGGATGATCAGGCGATCCTTCGGTTCGAGCGCCAGGTTATCTTTGTCGTCGCCCGCCAGCGCACGTGCCAGGTTGACGCTCAGGACGATGAGTTTGTTGTCGCCAGTCCGGCGGAAGATCTGCGCGGAATCGGTGGAAGCGTCCGGAGTCAAGCCTCCGGCCAGGTACACGGCATCTCGCAAGCGAGTACCGCCGTTGGTCAGGTGATCGCCGGGATCCCGCACCTCTCCCGCTACCGTGATGACCGGCGGGTCCTCAAAATCGAAGCGTGAGAAGACGCGCACCGTGTCAAATGGCTTCAGGGCGACGGGTTGCTCTTTCGCGCTTAAAGCGTCGTCCAGATTGAAGGCGAAAACCTGCGGGGTGTAGTCGGGCGGATTCAAGCGGACAATTTCGGCATGCAGCTTGGATGGTTCGGGAAGCAAATCGTTGTACGACTTGATCAGGTCGGTGATGAGCATGCCTTCGCGGAAAGCGTACTTCCCGGGCCGAAAGACGTGACCCTCAAGGTAGACGGTCTTGTCGGCGTAAGGAAGGATGGGCGAGATCTTGATCTTGTCGCCGTCCTGCACCGCAAAGTCCTCCAGCGCTTTCGTCACGCTTTCCTGGTTGTTGCTTTCCGGGACATCCAGGCGCAGCATGGTGCGGCTTTCATGCGCCTGCACACGCTCGACATCGACGTGGCGCAGCGTGCCCGAGGTCAGGACGCCACCGGCGAGTTCCAGCACCTCGGCCAGATTCTTTTCACCATGCAGTTCGTAAATCGCGGGACGGCGCACCATACCCTCGATCGTGATTTCAGCGCCCAGCGGCGGAACCAGGACCGTGTCGCCCGACTGCATTCGCTCAATCCCAGAGCGAACCCCGTGCAGGAGCAGATCGTAAACATCCACCTCCTGAACCAACGTGTCTCCGCGATAGTGGCGCAGGGTGCGCAACGACCCGCGTGAGGTGGGTCCGCCCGCCGTAAATACGGCGTTTAGGGGCGTGGAAAGCGAACTGATGTCATAGGCGCCGGCTCGTTCCACGTCTCCCACCACGTAGATCCGAACCGTCCGCAGGCGTGCGAGCGAAACGTCGACTTGCACATCCCGGAATTGGCTCTGCAAAGTGGTTTGCACCAACCGCTGCACATCGCCGAGACTTCGCCCGGAGACTTCCACCGAACCCGCCTCGGGCAACGCAATCTTTCCCTCGCGGTCCACGACACGGCGCAAGCGCTGGGAAACTCCGCCCCAAAGGTTGATGTTCACACCATCGCCGGGGCCGAGCACGTAGTCCGGTCCAACCGGAAGGTCCATGGGCAACTGATCGAAATTCCCGGTGCCATTTCGGAAGACGTCATCCCCGAAACGAACCAATTCGGGCGAGCGCCTGCCATATTGCGAGTACAGGTCGTAGAGCGAAGGAACATCTGCGTAGGGATTCACCCGATGGCGCAGAAGGGCACGGTCGGCACGAGGGAGTGTCGGCCACGACATGCGGTCACGTCGGGTATCCACGGAGGCGCGTTGCCCCAGGGAGTTCTGATCCTGCGAAAACTCCGTCCTGCCGCCCAATGACTCTCCACCGGGCTGTGTTTGCGACGGATAAGCCGGCAGCTGTCTGGCGTCCGGCGTGATCGGCTGGCTCCTGGAACCGCCTAAACCCGATGGCATCTGTTGCTCGGAACGTGCGCGAATCAGTCCGGGCAGATCTTCGGGCTGGATTCGCTCCATGGAACCTATGGAACCCGAATCCGACGGCATGCCGTCGTAGTCCTCAGAGTCCTGCATCTGCGCCTGCTCGACCGCACGCCGGCTGTCGACTTCAGGCTCCGGCTGACGCCGAGGTGAACCGTCCGGAGCCTGCGGACCGTAGGAAGGCTGGGGATTGTACGGAGGCTGTACCAGCTGAGGGTTCGCCGGTCTGCGCCGCTCCTGATCGGACCAATAGCGATCTTCCTGACTCGTACTGCGAGTCTTCGCTTGAGTTTCCGGCGTCGAACTCTCTTCTTGTCTTGTCGTGAGTGCACCACGGCTCATGGCCGACTCGCGTTGGCGCTCTTCGCGGGTGGGCAGCGCTCGTATGTAGAGCCGCTTCGACACCTCCTGCGTCGCGAGCACGCGGATGTTCTCGTCCTCCCGCAGCAGGCGGAACAGTGCTTCGTCGGTTAGATCTCGGGGCTCAGGGATCCTACCCTGCTCAAACGCCTTTCGGACCAGGAGCTTCTTCACCTCCAGCAGCAGGCCGGCTTCCTTCTGGAGAAGAACAATCAACTTCTCTGGGGAAAGCGATACCGTCTGCTCCGCCTGCCGCTCAGCCTGGGAACGCGATTCATCGAGCGCCCGCGTGCGGCCATAAACGGGCGAATCTTGAGCGCACACGAAGGCAGTGCACAGGATCAGGAGAGCTGCCAGAATTGCCGCTCTGGCGATTGGAAATCGAGGCAAAAGCAACATAGGAGTCTCTTTTTGACGAGCGGCGGAAACTAAGTTGGGTTTGATTGAGACGATGTCTTCAGAGGGGTTCGACGTCGGCCTCATCGACCTCAAACATCACCGATCGCATGATCAGATCGATGGAGAGCACCAAGCGGAAGTGTTCTTTGCGGCGGATCATGGTTCCCTCCGCACCCACGAGGGGCCCGCGCTTGACGCGGACTTTCCTGCCTTGGCACAGGTAGGGATGAGGTTGCGGACGCAGACCTGCGGCCCGGCTCGATTCCAGCGCGCGTATCTCGGAGTCCGGCACTGCGGCAGGCTGGCCCCGAAAGTTTACGAATCGCAGGACCCCGGGAGCCTGAAGAACACCCGAACGGTCGCGAAGATCTAGGTTTACGAAGACATAGCCCGGAAATAGCGCCATGTCCAATTCCTTACGGCGATCCTTCCAGCGGCGGACGCTGCGGTAGATCGGAAGAAAGCAATTCAATCCCCGGTGTTCGAGGTGCCGGGTAGCCAGCTTTTCGTACCTGGGACGAACCGAAACTGCATACCATCGCTCGACCGGCAAGAGTTTTTCGGTCGTGGCCAAAGCTTCGCCCGGAATGCCGCTCCCTGACGCTTGGTAGTTTGAGAGTATGATCATTTCCGTTGCTAGCGACAGCTCCGCCATCTCAGTTACATTCACAAAACGACCATAAACCACTTTACATCAATTATTTACAGCCAAATTATCGATCTTGGCCAGCTAGTTTTGCACCGTGCCGACCAGCGATGGAGGTTCCCGCAAGGCGCTCAGAATCCCGGCCTCGGAACTCTCCAACGGCTTGGTGCGAACGTCCACAATGGCCCAATAAAACAGCCCGCGATTCTGTTCCGGCGCGAGCGCAAGGATCTTCATATGCGGATACCGGCCAAGAAGAAAGCCGCATTGGGCGATGCGTTTGTCGGCATCCTCGAGCGCGAGAATCAAGACGTCGGGCTGGGTTTCCTCGACTGCTCCTGCCAGTTCGCTTTCATCCTGGACATTCCCAATCACCTCGATATCAGGCTGGTCGGCGATCACGGCCAGGACGAGGTCGCGCATCAGTCGTGGATGGTTTGCAACCAAAACTCGCACTCGTTTCACGAGCGTAGTCCTCTGCAAACACTTCTACTACCTTGCGAGAGCTCGGACAAGATTCAATTGCGTACTCAATCAGCATGGTCAAAGGGGGGGCACATGCGTACCGCCGCGTTCAGAATCGCGGTACCAATCCTGGTTCTAAGCGCGGTACCCATCAAGTCACTGAGAAATGCCACAAGCTGTGGTATTATTCGTTCCACAATTACATGGCTTGAGGGGGCCCTGACGTAAACAGGAGAAACTACGAGGAGGGTAGAAGTGTCTCTCGATCGTATTGTGGTTTTCTTGCTGGCCGAAAACTGTCTGCTCCGCGAAGCCTTGGTTCGAGTCCTGCGAAAGAAAGACGATATCGTGGTGGTGGGTGCAGTTCCTTTCTCGCCTTCTGCTTTGGAGAAGGTCTCGACCACGAATCCCGATGTAGTCCTGTTTGACTCCGCCAGCATCGCACTGACCGGTCCCCGCCTGATTTCACGCATGCGACAGGCAGGGGAAAACCGCAAAACGGTTATGGTCGGCATGGACGATGACGAGGCTACTTTCTTGCGTGCCGTAGGCGAAGGAGTTGTGGGCTACGTTCTGAAGGACGCGTCGGCCGCCGAGATCGTTATCGTCATCCGGGCCGTTGCAACCGGCGAAGCGGTCTGCCCACCTCGATTTTCGCTATCCCTGTTCCAGTGTGCTGCTCGGGATGTTTCCTTTTCCCTCGAATCGCCCCAAAAGACGAAATTCGGCTTGACCCGGAGGGAGCAGCAACTGGTCGGCCTGATTCGCCTCGGACTCTCAAACAAGGAGATCGGAAGCCGCTTGAATCTATCTGAGCAAACCGTCAAGAACCATATCCATCGCATTCTGCGGAAGGTGGGGGCTAACGATCGTTTGGGCATAGTCGAGCAGTGTCAGTCAGAGAGCGCAGGACTGGCAGCCTCGTTGTAGTTCGCCAAGACGTTACGGCTGCTTTCAATTCTTGCACAGTCCTCTCAGTCTCCTCCAGCATTGTGTCGAAGGGGGCTCGCGCGCACTTTGCAATCATTAACGAACAATTGGTCGCGGAGACACCGCCAGACGCGCTACGCGTCCCTCGTGCATTCTAAAAGTGCATGGAATGGAGTGTCGAAATCCTTCCGGTGCGAAGCACCGTTCTTGCTTCCGGCACGAAATTGAATGCGAGATTACGCCTTCATTACTCGTACAGACGCTGTGGACTCCACCCCCGCTGCAAGCTTCCTCGCTGGCTGCTCCGTCGCGCCTTCCGCATCCTTGTTCCGACCCCGACGAACGCGCAGCGTGGAAGCAACCTGCTTGGCCTGAGGCGTCTTCAGGAAGTCCTGAAAGTCGCGGTCCTTCGAGAAGACATAGTTGAGCGCTTTGTCCACAACATCGTCTGCGGATGCGTGGACGAAAGCTGCATATTGATCGACCTGTTCGGCGGTAAACTCGTCCAGCCGAACAGAAGCACTGACGTAGCGACTCAAGTTGATTTCAAGTAGTGGCATAGTGCTCTCCTTATGAGTGGTGAATCACGCAATCTTTCTCCGGGCAATCATCCGCTGCGCCGTCAGCGCAATCTCCCGCGCACGAGCGCGGCAAAGTGCAGCGGGAATCTCGAAGCGGCGGCGGACCTCGAGCATTGTGACAATGTCATCTATCGGAATACCCTCGATGAGCCAGAGCCTGGCCGATGCGACATCCACGGTTCGCTGTGCGTAGTACAGAGGATTCGGTTTTATCGGCACGGCGCGAGGCAAGCTTCCGCGTGAGCTTCGTGGGGTCCTTTCCACGGGCAAGTTGATGCAGAACCCATGCCCAATCGTGCTCGGAATTGCTGTGGTTATAGGTTGATGTGGGCGTTGAGAGCCGCACTCTCCTTCCAGGGCTTGATGACCTTATCGAGACGGAGCATCACACTACCTCCACACGGGGGACTTGCTGTTTGGCCGCGTCATAGCGCAGTTTAGCGTTCGGACTTTGCCAAGATGCGAATGAACGCCGAATGGAGTGTCAAACTGCCAAGCGCCATGCGAAACTGGGCGCATGAAGGTCATTGCTGTGATTCCGGCGCGGCTCGCTTCGACGCGTTTGCCCCGTAAGATGCTGCGCGAGATTGCCGGCGTCCCGTTGCTCGCTTGGGTGTATCAGGGGGTTGGGCGGTGTTCGGCGCTGGACCAGGTCGTCGTCGCCACCGATTCGGATGAAATCATGCGGTTCTGCGCGCAGCAAGGCTTTGTCGCGCGTATGACTTCCGCGGCGCATCGTTCGGGCACCGAGCGGGTCCATGAGATCTCGACTGCGATTCCGGCGGATGTTTATTTGAATGTTCAGGGCGATGAACCCCTGACTCGGCCCGACCATATCGAGAGCTTGATTGCGGTGATGCAGGGTGCGAACGTCGAGGTCGGGACGCTGAAAACGCCGGCCCCGGAGGTTGACGTCAACAATCCGAACGCGGTGAAGGTGGTCACGGATACCGCGCGGCGGGCCTTGTATTTTTCGAGGGCGGCCATCCCGCACGACCGCGATGGAATGCGTCCGCGATACTACAAGCATCTTGGCTTCTATGGCTATCGGAAGGACGCCTTGGACAAATTCGTGCGCTGGCCGGAGTCGCCGCTGGAGCGCAGCGAGCGACTGGAGCAGTTGCGCTTTCTCGAGAACGGAGTGCCGATCTACGTCGCAGAAACGCCGTTCGATACCGTTGGCGTTGACACGGAAGAGGATGCGCGGAGAGTAGAAGAGATTCTAGAAAAGAATTTGTAATTTGTAATCGGGCAATTTGGTAATTTGACAATCAGAGACGCCGGGTGCGAATGGGGTCGATTTCAAATTACCAAATTACTCAGTTACCAATTTCAATGCGACTTCGCCCAGGCTTCGGCGGCGGCGACTCGCTTTGTGATCGCGGGATGGGAGTGGAGAAACCACTCGACCCAGCGCGAAGGCGTTTTTTCGGCGAGGTTCTGCTCGGCCAACTTATTCATCGCCGAAACGAAGGGCTCGACGCTGGCCACGGACTGGAAGCAATAACGGTCCGCCTGCCGCTCGTTGAAGCGCGAGTAGGCGTTGAGCGCGGGCATCAGCAAAAACGAGAGCACGGTCGAGACCAGAATCAGCAGCGGCAAATTGGCAAAATCGGACATGGCCGCGAACATGTTGCGGCGATACACAGCGTAGCTGAGAACACTGTTGGCCAGCCAGAAGCCGAACAGCGTGATTCCTGCCTGCACAAAAATGCTCTTCAGAATGTGCCGGTGCACGTGATGCCCCAGTTCGTGCGCGAGCACGGCTTCGATTTCGTCGTCAGAATAATTGTCCAGCAGGGTATCGGCGAGAATGATGCGCCGGGTTGCACCGAGTCCGGTTAGCGCGGCGTTCGCTTTTTTACTCTTCTCGGAAAGATGCCACTTGTAGACGCCGCGCACGCGCGTGCCGGCGCGTTCGCTCAAAACGATCAGGCGACGTTTGAGTTCCTCATTTTCGAGCGGCTCGAATTTGTAAAAAATAGGAAAAAGCACAACCGGCGCGATTCGCGCGAGTAGTACAACGAGTCCCAGAAAAACAGCCCACGCGATCACCCACCAGTACTGCGGGGCTTGGCGCATGAGCATGTAGAGCAGCTCCACCACAACTACGGCAATGATCAGGCCGAGCAGCAGACTCTTGCATTCATCCCAAAGCCAGGAGCGAAGCCTCTGGTTGGAAAGGTTATAGCGATGCTCGAGGCGGAAACCGTAGTACTCGAGCGGAAGTCCAAGCACTTTGCTGATCAGCATCAGCATAAGCACGTAGAGGAAAACGGCGACAGAATAATTCTGCGAAGCGCCACGCTCCGCCAGATCGTGCAGTGTCCCGCTCAAGCCGGTGGCCAGGAGCACGACAAGCAGCCCGAGGCCGATCACGAAATCGCCGATGCCGAGCCACCGTTTGATGCGGTTGTAGCGGCGCGATTCCGGAGAATCGGCGAGAACCGGTGCGATTTCTGTGGTGGCCATCATCGTGAGAGAGTTGTCACTATCCTATCGCGTTCGGGGGCTTCGCTACGCGTGCTTTACGAACCTTTCGCCACTTTCAAGAATTTCCTCGACCAGGTCGGGCGTGGCAGCTTCCACATAGCACCGCAGCATATGTTCGGTACCGGAGGCGCGAAACAATACCCAGGGGTCGGCGCCATTGCCATGCTTCGGAGCGTCGAGGAAGAACTTCACGCCGTCGCGATTCTCCTTGCGCAGGATTGAATAAGCGCCGAGCTTCGTAGTCCGCGAATCGGCGGCACGGCGAATGGCGGTGTCCTTGAGCTCATCGGAAATGTGCAGATCGCGCCGTCCATAGAAGTGCGCGCCGAATTCACGCTGCAAGTCGGCAACCAGCTGGCCGAGCGGCTTCTTTTCTTCCGCCATAACATTCGCCAGCAGGAGCGCGTTGAGAATGCCATCGCGTTCGGGAAGAAATCGCCCGTATCCGATGCCGCCGGATTCTTCTCCGCCGATCAGAATTTCGTGGTCCATCATAAGGTCGGCAATGTACTTGAAGCCGATGGAGGTCTCGTGCAGCTTGCGGCCGTGCTTGGCGGCGATGCGGTCGATCATGCCGCTGGTGTTGAAGGCGCGCACCACATCGCCCGGCCACCTCTTGTACACCAGCAACCAGTTCAACAGGACGGCAAAGCACTTGTGCGAATCGACGAAGCTCCCATCTTCAGCTACGGCGCCGATGCGGTCGGCGTCGCCGTCGGTGACCAGGCCGGCGTGGCATTTCTCTTTCACCACGGTTTCCTGCAGCAGCGCGACGTGCGGCAGAATCGGCTCCGGATTAATGCCCGGAAATAGCGGGTTCACTTCCTGGCGGATCGCTACGTAGCGGATGCCGTGCGCGTCAAATATTTTTGTAAGAACTCCGCGGCCGGAACCGTACATGGAGTCGATGGCAAACTTGAAATTCGCGCGGCAGATGAGATCGAGATCGGCGAACTCGGAAACCGCTTCGACATAGGCGGGCTTCAGATCCACCTCTTCGATTCTCGCGGGTGCCCCACTCATCCGCGTTTTGTGCGAAGGGGTGGGCGAGCGGCCGCTCTGCACGGCACCATCGCCTAGTTCGTCTTCGATGGACTTCATGATCGCGGGCGTGGCCGAGCCTCCAAACTTCGCTTTGAACTTCACGCCATTCCAGTTCCATGGATTGTGGCTCGACGTGACCATGACGCCGCCCGCGGCGCCCAGCTTTTTGACGTTGTAGGAAACCGCGGGCGTAGGCACGTAGTCGTTGGCCAGCAGCACGGGAATCCCCGCGCCAGCGATGACTTCAGCGACGACACGAGCGGCGCGGTCGGACAGGAACCGCGTGTCATAGCCGACAACAACGCCGACGCCGAGAGCAGCGGCTTCGTGCTTGAGCAAGTAGCTTGCGATTGCGCCAGCCACGCGGCGCACGTTGTCGAAAGTGAACTCGTCGGCAATAAGGCCGCGCCAGCCGTCGGTACCGAATTTGATTTGGGTCATGGGTAGTTCGTCGTTGGTCGTTGGTCGCTGGTCGTTAGCGACACCCTTTCGGATTGTCATCCTTCGCGAAGCGAGGGATCTGCATTTTGCTAACGACGAACGACCATCGACTAACGACCGTCACACCAGCTTATGCAGCTTCTTCTCATCCAAATACTTCACCACTTTGCCGACATCCTGCGACTGGTCGAGCGTAGTGATGAGCAGGGCGTGCTCGGTCTCGACAATCACCAGGTTGCTCACGCCGACCAGAGCGACAAATTTGCCAGGCGCGTGAACGTAATTATTCTTCGCATTCAGGGCAAAGCTGCCGGACGTAGGCACCGGATTCCCACCGCCACGTTTTGCCTTCGCTACGTGGTGCTCATGCAGCGCAGTCCAGGAGCCGAGGTCGTTCCATCCGAAGTCGGAGGGCAGACAAAAGATGCGCGACTGCGCTTCTCCCTTGGCCGAGCGCGGCTCGAGAACTGCAAAGTCGATGCTGATGTTCTCGCACCTCGGATAGAGCTTTCGAAAAGTCTCGGCGAACTTGCGTGTGCCATAAGCGGCGGCAACTTTTTCGAGAAGCGGTGCGGTGTTCGGAAGATGCTCGCGCAGGGCGTCAGCGAGCGTGTCGGCGCGCCACAGAAACATGCCGCTGTTCCAGAAGTAGTTGCCCGCGTCGAGAAACTGCCGGGCCGTGCCGAGATCCGGCTTTTCGGTGAAGCGGCGGACGCGCAGCGAGCCGTCGCGACCCAGCGCACCGGCCTCGATATAGCCGTAGCCGGTTTCGGGACGAGTCGGGCGGATGCCTAGAACAACGATGTTGTCGCCCACAGCGGCAATATCGATTCCTCGGCTGAGAGTAGTGCGGTATTGGGCAGGATCGGCGATGACGTGATCAGAGGGAAAGAGACCGAGCACCGCGTCGGGATCGTGACGAAGCAAAAGGAATGCTGCTAATCCAATGGCGGGTGCTGTGTTGCGTCCGGCCGGTTCGGCGATGATCTGCTTCGCATGAAGCTTCGGAAGCTGGCGAAGGATGGCGGGACGCAGGTCGTCATTGGTGATGATCCAGAAGCGGCTCGGCGCAGCCATCGGTGCGAGGCGCGCGACCGTCTGCTGGATCATGGTGCGCTTTCCATCGAGCGCGAGCAGTTGCTTGGCACGGCGCTTGCGGCTCAGCGGCCAGAAGCGCGTGCCTCGGCCGCCAGCCAGAATTACGGGATAGAAGTGCGGGTTCGTCTTCACTGATTACGAAGCCTACCATTTGCGCGCCGAGCGGCAAAATCTTCACCACAGGGAGCACAGGGAATCACAGGGGCAACCTGGGCGCCACTAATTTGTGCCTTCCCCTGTGCACCTCTGTGCTCCCTGTGGTAAAGATTTTTGCGTTACGACCGGGTCGCGGGCTCGGGCATGGTCCCGCTGGGCACGGAACTTTTCAAGAATTCGACCGCCCACTGCGGGCGAACCGTGAACCCTTGCAGCGCAGCCGGAATCACGACGGCGTCGCCTTTGGCCAGTGTCACCGGGTCGCGGCCCTGCGCCTCGACAACTCCGCAGCCTTCAATGGCGACCAGTATCTGCACCGAAGTCTTGCCCGCACCGTCGGCGGTCGAGAAATCCTGCGGCTCTTTCAATTCGAACAGGTCCACCGCGAAGTAAGGCGCAATGATCATCGAAGAGCGCCGGCTCTTGCCGCCATTAATCCCAACCGGCGCGGGGCGAATCACTTTGCCGGAGGCAGTGCGCTCCTTGACCGAGGCGAGGCCGCGCTCCAGATGCAGCGGGCGCTGGCGTCCGTAGTCGTAAAGACGATACGTTGTATCGGACTGCTGCTGCGTCTCCACCATGACGGAGCCGGGTCCGAGCGTATGCACCGTGCCGCCGGCAACGTAAATCATCTCCCCCTGATAAACGTTGATCCAGTTGAGCAGCTCTTCCGCGCGCTTGTCATGGATGGCTTGCTCGAATTGAGCGCGTGTGACGCCGGGCTTCAGTCCGAGCGCAACCTGCGATCCGGGCTTGGCATGGGCCACGTACCAGCATTCGGTTTTGCCCCAAGGCTCGCCAAAGCGTTGCGCGGTGGCGTCGTCGGGATGCACCTGGACAGAAAGTTTTTCCTCAGGAAAAAGAAATTTCAGCAGCAACGGAAAGCGCTGTGGATCGCGCGCGCTCGTGCCCACGAGGGCTGAGCCGAATTCCTTGCTCAAATCCGCCAGCGATCGCTTCGCCAGCGGACCGTTTGCGACCACGCAGTTGTCGCCGGTGAGCCAGGCTTCTCCGATTCTCTCGTTGAATTTGTGATTGGGGTAGATCGCGGAAAGATCAAGCGTGCCCCACGGGCGCGGGTCGAAAGCGGGGGACATCAGGAGCGGGTAGAGTTGGGCCATGAAATCAGGGAACCCTCTAAACTAATCGGCGTGCTCTGAAAGCTTAAACCATACATGAGAAGATGATCGACAACCCCTTGCCTCGAAAATCAAAGTTCTCTGGATTACTGGCGATAATCAGCCTATCATCTTGAGTGGAAGTCCAAGACTAATGAGCTACCTGCGATTCTGCGTAACATTTTGTCTTACGCTTTTGCTAGCCCTTCCTCCTTCCTTTGCACAGCAGCAGTTTTTCCCTAACAAAGTATTTGGCGAAACACCGCAACTAGATCACGGACCTCCAAATGGTACTCAAGTCAGCTTCGTGCACTCCAAGAGCCTTCGCTTTGGGCATTGTCTAAGACCGAGAGCAGTCAGAGCTACAGATTCTTGTGGCTTCGGACCTGGGAACGCCCGATATCTATACGATTCGACGTTAACAATGACGGCACTGGACGACTCGTCACAAAGATGTCGAGTGGGACAGGTGGCTATGATCCCGGCAAGCTAGTCTTAGATCACACTCGGCAAATAACGAAAGAACAGACTGCGAGTCTGCTACTCAAGGTTGAAACAGCGGCGTTCTGGGGCCTGCCAACCAATGAAACCACAGGCGGCAGAGACGGAGCGAAGTGGATCATCGAAGGAGTCCGTCAAGGCGATTACCACATCGTTGACAGATGGTCGCCACGTTCAGGGCCTGTGCGGGACGTTGCCCTACAGCTTATGCACCTTGCTGATCTCGAGATTCCTGCGGAGAAGTTATACTGAAGCGTCCCGGCCTTCTGGGGAGTCCCTTGAGGTCCGATGTTCTTGCGCCACTACAGCCCGCCAAAGAACTTCCTCATCCGCTCCAGCGCCTTGTCCAGATTCTCCATCGACGTCGCATAGGAGAAGCGAACGTGCTCGGTCGTGCCGAAGCCTTCACCGGCCACTGTCGCAACATGCGCCTGATGTAACAGTCCGTGCGCGATGTCAGCGCCTGACTTCATTGCGCTCTTGCCGAAGAATGCTGAGACATTGGGATATGCATAAAAAGCACCTTCCGGCATGGTGCACTTCACACCCGGAATCGACCGCAGGCCGCCCACAATGTGGTCGCGCAGCCTAATGTACTCCGCGCGCATGTCGGCCACGCACTCCTGCGAACTGTTCAGCGCCGCGACCGCAGCCTTCTGCACAATCGACGTCGGATTCGAAGTGGACTGGCTCTGCAGTTTCTGTACAGCACCCACCACGGCCGCTGGACCAAGCGTGTATCCCAGGCGCCAGCCGGTCATCGCGTAAGTCTTCGAAAGCGATCCGATGACCAGAAAGCGGTCGCGATATTCGTTCAACGATCCCACCGAGAAATTCTTGTCCGTGTAGTTGAGATACACATAGCACTCGTCGGAAATCACCCAGATGCCGCGCTCATGCGCCAGCCGCACGACTGCGGTCATGTCCTCAGGACTCATCACCGCGCCCGAAGGATTCGAAGGCGAATTCAAAATAATCAGCTTCGTTTTCGCCGTGATCAGCCGCTCCACCATCGGAGCGGTGACGCGGAAGCCCTGCGACTCGTCGGCTTCGAGCAGCACGCAGTTGCCGCCTACGTAGCGCACCATGTCTTTGAACGAGACCCAGTAGGGCACCGGCAAAATCACTTCATCGCCGTGGTCAACCAGCACCGAGATGACGTTGAACAGCGCGTGCTTGCCGCCCACCGAGGCGCAGGTTTCCTCGCGCTTATAGGCGGAACCGAAATCGGCCGCGTGCCGGCGGATGATCGCATCTTTGAGTTCGACCGTGCCGCCCACCGGCGTGTACTTCGAAAAATTTGCGTTAATGGCGGCAATGGCTGCGTCTTTAATGTGCTGCGGCGTCGCGAAGTGCGGCTCGCCGGCGGTCGCGTCGACCACGTCGATTCCCTGCTGCCGCAACTTCTCCGCTTCGGCCACTGCGGCCATGGTGGCGGAGGGCTCGATGCGATTGATGCGTTCCGTCAGGCGGACGGGATGTGTGACGGGCGTCATTACTGTGCTCATGATTTCTTTGCTGTCCTCATAATTTCTTTTTCCTGAACTTGCTCTTGCCCTCGGAAGGCGTCTTGCCCGTGGACTGCTCGCGGTTCGCGAACTTGTGAGCCACATCTATTTTCTCACGAAGCTTCTGCTCGACAAGGTCAGGCACCAGGCATTCAATCGATCCACCGAGCTGCGCGACTTCGCGCACCAGACGCGAACTCAGGTACGAGTATTTTTCGGCGGGCATCATGAACACCGTCTCCAGACCGGGCTGGAGTTTGCGATTCATCAGCGCCATCTGGAGTTCGTACTCGTAGTCGCTGATCGCCCGAATGCCGCGCAGAATCGCCCTCGCCTCGACTCGCAGCGCGTAGTCCACCGTCAGGCCGTCGAAAGTGTCCACCGAGACATTGTCAAAACCCGAAGTCATCGCCTCCAGCATGTTGCGCCGGTCGGCGACGCTGAACAGCGGGTCTTTCTCGGGGTTCCGAAGAATGGCGACAACCAGTTCGTCGAAAATTTTGCTGCCGCGCTCGATCAGGTCAAGATGCCCGTTGGTAGGCGGATCGAACGATCCGGGATAGATGGCTTTGATGCGCTTCACAGGGCCTCGGATGACGACAGGGTCAAGGAAAAGAGGATTGTATGCGGGGGCAAGCAGCGATGGCAATTCGAGGGCGATGGAGCGCCGGGCGTCCCCGCCCGGCCACCTCGGACTGGCGGGCGAGGCGCCCGTCTCTCCATCGATTAACAAAGTCCACTCGACAGGGGCGGACGAATGCGTCCGCCCCTACGTGAGCATGGCTACCGTCTCGCTGGAACCTTCCCCGCTTCCGCCGCCGACGGCATCGTGGTAACCCGTCCTTGCGTGCCGGTAGCCTGCGCCGGCACCGCAGTCGCAGCCGGAGCCGCCGCCGCGGCCGGAATCATTCCCAGCGCTTTGCGCACTTCGGCATCCAGCTTCGCCATCGTGTCTTTGTTTTCTTTCAGGAAACTGCGGGCGTTCTCGCGCCCCTGTCCGATGCGCTCTCCTTTGTAGCTGAACCACGAGCCCGACTTCTCCAGGATATTTTGGGCCACCGCCAGATCGAT
>Ga0307477_10000147_pt1 | contig 98634 bp, 89 predicted proteins | sample atmos_gasesECM2C_FD_203316 | JGI IMG/M metagenome (GOLD analysis project Ga0307477, IMG submission 203316) | Hardwood forest soil microbial communities from Morgan-Monroe State Forest, Indiana, United States - atmos_gasesECM2C_515 | ecosystem: Environmental > Terrestrial > Soil > Temperate... | reverse complement strand
CTTCGAGTTCTTCCGTCGCATCGGCGAACATGAGCGCTGGGACAGTGACCGCTTCGATCGACGAGCAGCACCTGACCAGCCCTGGATCGGCGCTCGGCACAATCGCCTACATGTCCCCGGAGCAGGCTCGCGGCAAAGAACTAGACGCCCGTAGCGATTTGTTTTCATTCGGAGCAGTGCTCTACGAGATGGCGACCGGCGCCCTTCCCTTTCGTGCCGGTAGTTCCGCAGAGATATTTAAAGCCATCCTGGACGCAACGCCAGTTCCCGCCGTGCGACTGAACCCCGCAGTCCCCGCCGAACTGGAACGCATCATCAATAAGGCCTTGGAGAAAGACCGCAATCTTCGCTGTCAGACTGCTGCGGAGATGAGGGCCGACCTGCAACGTCTGAAGCGCGACACCGATTCAGGACGCTCCGGCGCGACGAGTTCTGAGTCTTCAGCCGTGGCTGCCGTCGGCACTCCGTCATCTGCGGTCGTGCCCAAGACCTCCCGACCGGGGTGGAAAACCTGGACGGCCGCAATCGGCAGCTTAGCTCTTCTAGTCGTTGCGGCGATCGTCTATCTTCAATCTCGCCCGGTTCCTCAGCCGAGAGTATCCGGCTACGTTCCGGTCACTCACGACGGATACCCAAAGTTCCTCGTCGGGACGGACGGCGCGCGACTCTACTTTGACGAATTGACTGCAACAAGTCGCATCGCACAGGTGGCAAGTTCTGGTGGGGAAGTGGCGCCCGTGTTAGCACCTGCGCCGAATATGGTGTTGTTCGCGGTTTCCCCTGACGGGGGAACTCTGCTGGTGGCGGACAGTGTCGGACAGACATCCTTGGGCGGACCGCTGTGGGAAGTGCCCGTGCTCGGCGGGTCACCTCGCAGACTGGGAGATGCCGCTGGCCAGGCCGCCGCGTGGTCGCCAGATGGCCAAAGAATTGTTTACGCCGAAGGGCGAGACTTATTCCTGGCCAACAGCGATGGCTCCGAACCTCACAAGCTTGTCTCCGCCCCCGCTGAGGTTTTCAATGTAGCTTGGTCGCCGGATGGCTCGGTGATTCGATTCACGCTCGGGGATAGCAGGGGGCCTCGCAGTTCACTGTGGCAGGTTTCGGCGACCGGAAATGATCCGAATCCGTTGCTGCCCGGATGGAATCCTCCCCCCGCCAATTGCTGTGGGCAATGGACTCCCGACGGCAAATATTTTGTTTTGGAGTCGAAAGGCAATATCTGGGCCCGCGCGGAAAAGGGCAGTTGGTTTGCAAAAGCCAACAACCAGCCCTTCCAGTTAACCTCTGGGCCGATGAGTTTCTCCTGGCCACTGCCCAGCAAAGATGGCAAAAAGCTCTTCGTGGTGGGAGCATTGGCGCGCGGAGAACTATTTCGCTACGACACCAAGTCCGCTCAGTTCGCTCCGTTCCTCTCCGGAATTTCAGCGGACAGCGTCAGCTTCTCGAAAGACGGACAGTGGGTGGCCTACGTCAGTGTTCCGGACGGAATACTATGGAGAAGCAAACTAGACGGCAGCCAGCGAATTCAGCTCACCCACCCGCCGCTCACTCCCTTGTTGCCCAACTGGTCGCCCGATGGACAGCTAATTGTTTTCTCTGCCTTGTCACCGGGCAAAAAGACCAAGATATACACGGTTTCGCCGAGTGGGGGAACGCCGCGTGAAATCATCCCTGAAAACTCGCAAGATGAGTGGGACCCCACCTGGTCGGCCGATGGAACCGAGATTGCCTTCGGCGGTGTACCGGATGTCAACTCTGGTATCCAGATCTTCGGTCTTAAAACCAATCAGGTTTCCACGCTGCCCGGCTCGAAGGGATTATTCTCGCCCCGCTGGTCGCCCGATGGACGGTACGTCGCCGCGCTCTCTTCAACTCGCGGCGTGATGCTTTTCGATTTTGCGGCTCAAAAATGGGCGGAGCTCGCGAAGGTTTCCATGGGTTTCCCCAACTGGTCGAAGAACAGCGACTATCTTTACTTCTTGAACCAGGAGAATCAGCCATCGGTAATGCGCGTGCACATTCGCGACCGGAAGATCGAGACCGTCACTGATCTGAAGAACTTCCGTATAACCGGCCTCTTAGCCGGCGACTGGCTCGGTTTAGCTCCCGACGATTCGCCGCTGCTGCTTCGCGACACCGGCACCCAGGAAATCTACGCTCTCGATTGGCAAACCCAGTAGCGTACCCTCTCAAAATTGTCATCCTGAGCAAAGCGAAGGACCTGTGCGTCCCGGATTGCGGATGGCCGCTGTTCAATGGCTGCGGAGCGTCGAGACCCTACACCACATTTCTACTCTTGGATTGACAACGATTCTGACCTTCCAATAAGGTCTGTTTTCTAATGACCCGAAGCCAGCAACCTGCTCTGACACTCTTCGCCATCGGGATGATTGGTCTCGGCATCCTCGCACTGATCTACGGCGACTTCGCGTTGGTGTGGCAGCCCGTCGCCCCATGGGTGCCTGGGCGTACCGCTCTCGCCTACGCCTCCGGCGTTCTAATGTTGCTGGGCGGCGTCGGACTCCTTTTCAGAGCCACCGTGGCGTGGTCGATTCGAATCCTTTTCCCATATCTGATCATCTGGGCGCTGCTAAAGGTGCCCGCTCTGTTCGTTGCGCCGGGGATGGAAGCTGTATGGCTGGGACTCGGCGAGCTGACTGTTCTTTTGTCTGGAGGATGGGTTCTCTTTGCCAAGCTCGCTGCGCTGCCCGAGGACTCTTCGTTCGCATTCGCCACCGGAGAACGTGGCGTCCGCATTGCACGAATCCTATTCGCGGTTTCTCTTATCCCCATTGGGCTCTCCCACATTGTCTATGTGAAGGCTACGGCTGACTTGGTGCCAGCGTGGCTTCCTTTCCGAACTGGCTGGGCTTACCTGACCGGCGCAGGGCACATCGCCGCCGGACTGGGCGTGTTGTTCTCGGTTCTTCCACGAGTGGCCGCGTGGGCGGAAGCAGGAATGTTGAGCACATTCACAGTTCTAGTTTGGATTCCAGCAATTCTCGCGGCCCCGAAGACACGGCTGCCGTGGACAGCGTTTTTTATCTCGTGGGCAATCACGTCCGCCGCATGGGCAGTGGCCCAAAACATCACGGCGAAGCGGACGGTGACTACTTGAGGCTTTCCACATAGGCGATCAACGCCTTGAAATCGTCTGGAGGAAGGTCAATGGGTGGCATGCCGCCGGCCGTCATCTTGGCTGTGGGATGCTTGAAGAGTTCAGCTACCTGGTCTGGTGACAATTTGGCGCTAACGCCGATCAAAGCTGGAGCTGCTGCGGTGCCGACCCCGCCGTCTCCGTGGCAAGCATTGCAGGAATTCGCTTCGAAGATTGTCTTTCCCTTCGCGGCCAACGGGTCCGCAAGCGTCACGTTTGCCGCCGCGAGGGATGCTGCGGAAAGCTCGGGCTCGAATGGCTTGCGGGCATATTCATCTTCTTCATTCTTCTGCTTCGCCAGTTGCTGAGCGACGCTCGGGTCGTGACGGTCCAAATACTGACTTCGCAAACCTAGCCCTAGCAGTGCGAGCACAACGAATGCGTATGCCACCATCGCGATCGGGCGCCTCCAGGGACGCCTTTCAACGCTGTGATCCAAAAAAGGCAGGGCAAGGATGGCCATCACAATTATCGTTGGAATTACGAGTACGCCGACGATCGCCGCCGAGCCATGCCAGTATTTCAACCATTGAAATATGGGCAAGTAGTACCACTCCGGCCGCGGAATGTATTGTGCGTCCGCCGGATTAGCTGGTGGGCCTAATTTCATCGGGACGAAAAAGCAAAGCAAGCCGAGTCCGGCAATCAGCAGCGCCGTGAGTGAAAGGTCCATCAATACCTGGCGTGGATAGAACGGCTCTGCTTTCTGTTTCGGGTGATAGGGGTCTTCGCTGACCGGCCCGGCAGCGCCGGCTTTTCGGAAGAGAAAAATATGGGATGCCAGCAGCGCAAAGATTAGCGCCGGAACAAAGAAAACGTGGGCCACGAAGAAACGCGATATGGTCAGAGTGCCCATCTCCGTTCCACCACGCATCATGCGTTTAATGCTCTCGCCAATCCATGGGACTTCGCTTACGGCGTTCGTTCCCACGGCGGTTGCAAAATAAGCTCTCTGGTCCCATGGAAGCAGGTAACCAGTGAAGGCCATCGCGAGCACCAGTCCGAAGAGCATGCATCCAGAGAGCCAAAGCAGCTCGCGGCGCCCTTTGTACGATCCGTAGATATATGTTTGCGACAGATGAAGGAATAGAACAACCACCATCGCGCTCGCGCCATACGCGTGCAGGCTACGAAGGAAAGAGCCGGCGGTAACTGCTTTCGTTATGTACGCAACCGTGGTGTGCGCATGATCGGCTGAGGGTACATAGTAGAGAGCGAGAAATATTCCGGTGATGACTTGGGAAATGAAAATGAATAGCAGCCCTGATCCGAAAATGTAAGCGAAGCGGGCACCCCCGGGGATGGGCTCATCGAGCGTTATCCGAAGCAGATCGTCCAACCCGGTTCGATGATTCAGCCATGCCCGGAATCCTGTTCGCGCTGGCGGGGCTGCGTCAGGGGCGCTCTTATTCGAATGCATCCCTTCGAAGTTCCTTCCTAGCCGATGACTTCCTTGTCGGAGACGAGTTGCCGGAAATATTGGAATCGCACTTGTAATTGGCCATCCTGAACAGACGTCTCGAGCGTGTCCATGCCACGCCGCGAGGGTCCGCTCACACGGCTGCCGTCTGGCGCGAAAGTTGCGCCGTGACAGGGACAAATAAACTCGTTCTTCTCCTTATTCCATGGGACAGTGCACCCGAGGTGAGGACAAATCGATGAGAGCACACGAAGCCGGCCCTGACTGTCTTTTGTCACATAGACGGCCTTCTCGGATATAGTTTTGCGCCAGCCGTCCACTTGCTCAATCTGAATGGTTTTCAGCGCAGGCTCAGCTAGGGATGAGAACTCGTTGAGCTCTCCCACGGGCGAACTTTTAAGCTCGGTTGTGCGACGGATCAAGGGGAAGAGGGCGAACCGGATCAGGGGCACCGAAAGCAGGCCGCCAACGAAGACAGATCCCAGGCCGAGCAGCGCTCCGAGAAAAGAGCGTCTATCTTCGAGAGACGGCAGAGCATCGGCATCTCCTGGGCGGTCTGCGGATTCAGCCATAAACTTCCTCTGTCATGGGAAGATCACCTGTCGTCTTTTGACAATTTCGCTACTTCTTTGGGAGCTGTCGAATGTAAGCGACCAACTTTGTGACGTTGTCCGGCGCGATCTTCGCGCCGAAAGCTGGCATTTTCCCTTGCCCCTTTGTGATTACTTCAGCCAGGGCCTCGTCGCTCTGCTTCTGAACTTCGTCTGAGCGGAGATCCTTGGCTTTCAGTGCCTTGCCCGGAGGAGTATCGCCGCTGCCGTCGGCGGCGTGGCACATCAGGCAGTTGGTCTTGTAAATTTTGGCGGCATCGGACTCAGCTTGCATCACCATCGGAGCCGTCAGGCCGAGCACACTAAGTATTTGAAGAAGCTTTCGCATTTTATCTCCCTAAGAAGGATTTTGCTGGAAGCGCTGAACAGCATCTTTCAGTGACCAATAGACTCCTAACCTTTGCGCAGGTTAGGAGTCTACACGGTTGCGAAAGCTCAGAAGACAAACCGAGCGAGTACATACAGGGTGTTGTTCGCGGACGCATCCCTGCCGGCGCCATCATAATTTGTGCCAGCGCCATTAAACCGCCAGTATCCCGTGTATTGCAACGCCAGATCAATATTTTGTACCGGCCACCATGACGCATTCAAAATGTAGCCGTTGCTCTGCGGAGACCCGTTCGCGCTTCCCGAGACTGACGCCGGAGAATAGAATAGCGGGTCAGCGGTTCCGGTTACACCAAAGAATCCAGCCGTTCCGGAAAACTTCGTGCCGAAATGATATTCGACGTTCAACTGCTCGGTGTTCAGATGGTGTGGAATCTGTGCCGCGCCGCCAGCCGCGAAGCTAGCCACAAGTGAGGAGTTCTCTCTAATGTATGTGCCTCGAACCGAAAGCACGTCGTTCTTGAACTGAGGAATTGTACGGTCGTATTGAAAATCGGCCGCCCAGTCGGTATAGCCATCCTCCAAACCAGTGACACTATTCGGACTGCTTTTCACGTGCATGCCGTAGGTGCCGATCTCAAGGTAATTGTTCTTGGTGGAAGTCTGCCACGCCGCGCGCCAATAGGGCGCGACTCCGCGGATATTGTGCGCGAAATTTGTGCCCGGATTCGGTTGTGCGCCTCCAATATGTTCGGATCGGTACATCGTCGCCGCCAGATACCAGTGCTCATTCCACATCGTGTAGCCGCCCACTCCTGCCACATCCTGGGAGACGCTTCCATTAATAAGAGCCCGCGCTGAAGGTCCCGGAGCCGCATTGCTCGAGACGAAGGGATATCCCCACGCAGGTGTGCTGTTCCAGAGATCCTCCACGGTGGGGTTATTGTTGAGGGTAATCCCATAGGCGATGGGCTTTCCGAATAATTTGCCTCCATGATTGGCATAGCGAATATCTGTATTGTCCCAGCTAAAATGATCGCCCTGCGTGTTGTAGGTGACTTGCACAAAGCTGCCAACGGAGCTTGTCCAAGCGCCCGCTAGGAAGAGAGACGCCGCTTGGGGAAATTGGAAATTGCCGTTCTGAGTGTTCGGCTGAGGTGTTTTTAGGGTCGTAAGAGAAACATCCATAATTGCCGAGAGGGGGAATATCTCAAGCAGCCGCAGCGCGGTATTGTGGTCTTTCTTTTCGTCAGTGATCTGGGCTTTCGTGGTGAACGTGTAGCCTTCGAGCTTGAATGTTCTTCCGAAGGGCGTCAATTCAGGAGGAGTATAGTGGCAGGTCGCGCACGGCATCCCCGTCTGCCGCGAGTAGCTAGGAACGGCGTGCGCAGTGGAGACGACGAGGGCGCTAACACATACGATCGATAGAAGGTGGGAAAAGGCGCGCATTGAAAATGCAGATTCGGTCCGAAACATCAGATCCTCCGTTGCTCGGCATCAGTATCTGCATAATTCTTGCGCTCGAATTCCTATCTGGCTGTGAGGCAAGTCACCATTCCATGTGACTTGGATCACAGTTGCTTTACCTGGATTGCACGAAAATTGAAATGTAAGAGGATGCGACCGGCATAAGTTAGACCGACGATGGGAGTCGATGGAACCGGAGTGAAAAGCGTTCGGAGATGCGCGGCCTATGTCCCCGCCAACAGCGACAACCCCGGTTTATTGGTAATGATCAAGGTTGAGCCCTGCATGTTGACAAGTTTCTTACGTTTAAAACTGGCGAATATTCGGGTAACGGTTTCTCTAGACAGTCCCAACATTTCAGCAATTTCGTCGTGAGTGAGCGTCAGCGTGGTTCGGACTTGTCCATTTAGCTCGACGCTCCTGGTGGTGATATCAAGCATGAAACGCGCCAATTTCTCTTCAGCGGAGGCCGAAAGCCCGAGGTACCGAACTTCACGACACGCGGAATAATAGATATCGCTCAGCATCTCAGCCACTCGCAACGCAACTTCGCCGTGCTCCCTTACAAAGCTCAGGAATGCTGCACGAGGTATGAAATTCGCCTGAATGGGCTCAAAGGCTTCGGCCGTAAGTTCGTACGGCTTTCCGGAGATGGTGCTGGGCAAACCCACCACCTCACCCGCCTCCGCGAAACGTAATATCACTGACTTTCCACTGGCGGAACTTGTGGATAGCTTTACCCGACCGTGACACAGTATGAAAATTCCATTCGGCTCCTGCCCTTCCACGAACAGTACGGCGCCCTTGGGGTATGTAGCAGAAGAAGACATTGAATCGACTTGCCGAAGGGTCGTTGCGGGAAGATCGCAAAAGAGCCGCTCCCGACGCAGCGGACACGTCATGCAGTTTTCGATAACACGAAGTCCGTACGGTGTTTTCACAGCTCAAACTCGGCACCATAGGGTGGCTGATAATTCGCAACTCTCACGATGGTGAATTCTACCTGTTTTGACGCTCGCCCTCTCAACAGAACGACGCTTTACAGTCCCGGTCAACGCGACTTATCCCTCCAGTGCTAAACTACTGGGAACTTTATGGCTGATACTCCCCGCTCCCGAACTTTGCTGTGGATTGTTATTGGAGGAGGCACCTTCTTCCTCTTTGTGATGTCGGTGTTTGTTCTGGTCTATCTGGCTTTGCATGCGGGAGGGGATCAAGCATCGCTGCATGCCTTCGGGGACAAGATCGGCGTTGTCGACCTGGAAGGCGTGATCGTCGATCCGGGAGTGATCGTTCCGCAGCTCAAGAAGTTCGGCGACGACGATTCCATCAAGGCCATCATCATTCGGGTAAACTCACCTGGCGGTGGCGTGGCTGCGTCCGAAGAGATTTATCGCGCGGTCAAGCGAGTGCGCGACGAAAAACACAAGCGCATCGTTGCTTCAATCAGCACAGTGGGAGCCAGTGGCGCTTATTATGTCTCGTCCGCGACCAACAAGATTTATGCGGACAACGGCAGCATCGTAGGCTCGATTGGCGTGATCATGGAGTGGCTGAACTACGGCGATCTGCTGCGCTGGGCCAAGCTGAAACAGGAAATCCTTAGCGTTGGCGAGTTCAAAGATACCGGAGATCCCACACGCGAACTGACGCCAGCCGAGCGCGCATATTTGCAGTCCCTCGCCGACAACATGTATTTGCAGTTTGTTAAGGCCGTCGCTGAAGGACGCGGCGCGAAAGTCGAAGACATAAAAGCTATCGCGAATGGGAAGGTTTGGACGGGCGAAGAGGCTCTGTCCATGCACCTGATTGATCAGATTGGGGACTTCCAGGCCGCGGTCGACGACACGGCCAAGGCGGTCGGGATTAAAGGCGAGCCGGTGCTGGTGCGTCCCGAACTCGAGCGAAAGACGGTTTTGGATTTACTGTTCGGAGACGTATCTCAGTGGCTGCCCACGAAAGAAAAGCTGATGGAAAATCAGATGGGATTTTATTATCTGTGGAAGTAGGAACGCCGCTGCTGATTGACGAATTGTTGGATTTACGAATTGACGGATTTTAATTCGCAACCGCTGGCGATTCATAAATTCGGCAATGCTAAAATTCGACAATCGGCAATGCAATTCATGTCTAAATCTATTTGGTAAGGGACGTTATGACAAAAGCTGATCTGATCGACGAAGTCTCGCGGCTGGCGGAGCTTACACGCAAGGACAGTGAAGTAATTGTCGAGACAATTTTTGACAGCATTGTGCGCTCACTTCGCGTCGGCGACAAGATTGAGATTCGCGGCTTCGGCAGCTTCCGCACCCGCCAGCGTAACCCGCGGGTCGGCCGCAATCCGAAGACGGGGGATCGCGTCGAAGTCCCAGCCAAGAAGATTCCATTCTTCAAGCCCAGCAAAGAACTCAAAGACCTAGTGAATACTGGTGGAAGCGCACAACCAGCCGCTCCAGCTGCCGCTGCGACGCCGCCGCAGTAGTCTGCGCAAAATCAAACCCTGAACCGCAACGCAGATATTGTCATCTGGAATTACAGCCGTGGAACGCTTCAAAATCTCAATCCCAGCCGCGCAGATTGAAGAACTGGCTGGTCGAGTGCGCTCCACTCGATGGCCTGACTCGGTCTCCGATTCGGGATGGACCTACGGGGCCGATCTCAAGTACATGCGGGAGCTTCGCGAATACTGGCTGACGCAATTTGACTGGCGGCGACAGGAAGAGCGAATGAACCAGTTCGCCCACTTCAAAGAGAATGTGGACGGCCTCAAGATTCACTTCATACACGAACGCGGTGAGGGGAAGAATCCTCTCCCGTTGCTGATTACGCACGGTTGGCCGGGATCGTTTCTCGAGTTCCTCGAAATTATTCCAATGCTGACGCATCCGAGCCGTTTCGGCGGGCGGGCCGAAGATTCTTTCGATGTGATTGCCCCGTCGCTCGTTGGATTTGGATTTTCTGAAGGCTCAACCCGTCCGGGATGCAATGTGATTGAGGTCTCGAAGCTATGGGACAAATTGATGACGAGCCTCGGATACTCGACATACGTCGCGCAGGGCGGCGATTTTGGAGCGGCCGTGAGCACCCGGCTGGCGATGCTTTATCCGGATCGTGTGAAAGCGATTCATTTGAATTACATCCCTGGTTCATATCAGCCGTATTTGGAGCATGACAATCGAACCGCAGCAGAGCGTGAATTTGCGCAAACCGTCGATGATTGGTTGCAGAAGCATGGAGCCTACAGCCATGTTCAAAGAAATGAGCCGCAGACCCTCGGCATCGCGCTGAACGATTCTCCGATGGGCCTGGCGGCGTGGTTGGTCACAAAATTTCGCGAATGGTCGGACTGCGATGGAGATGTCGAGAAACGTTTCAGCAAAGACGCGTTGCTGGCGAACATAAGCCTGTACTGGTTCACGCAAACGATAACGTCGTCTGTCCGGATGTATTTCGAGAGCAGGCTTGCGCCCTTGCAATTAGGGCGTCGCGAGCGAATTACCGTCCCGTGTGCCGTCGCTCGGTTCCCAGTGGAGTCGCCTTTTCCGCCTCGGGAGTGGGTCGAACGAGGGTACAACGTAGTTCGGTGGACGGAGATGCGGCGCGGTGGACACTTCGCCGCGGCCGAAGAACCGGCGCTCCTGGCTGATGATCTTCGATCTTTCCTCCGCGAGTTTCGTGGATAAATGGTGCCACAGGTTAGCGCCCAAACCGGGGCGCGAACCGGGCCACCAGCCTTCACAATAATTCAGCAACCTTCAGCCTCCGGGGAGGTTCTAATGAATTAGGGCTAGGCCTCCGGAGACCTTTTATGGCTCTCAAACTCGGCTATGATTGCGGTATGCGGCGGATTGCCCGATTGGCTTTAACCGCGTTCTTGATAGCTGGATACTTCGTGGCGACGGTCCACGCTCAAGCCAACTGGGCGCCATCGGTAACCTCAATGGGATTTGGAGGGAACCACGTAAATGGGATTCCTCCTAGTGTGACTTCGTTGGGATTTGGACAGACCGGATTTGGACATGCTGGGGCTCCTGGTTGGGGCGGTCACGGCAACTTTCATAATCCGATGTTTCCGGCACATCCGATCGGGAATCCACGTCATCATCATGGCAATGGCAATGATTATCCGTATTATCCGGTCTGGGGGGCTTACTACGGATATCCCATTTTCGATTCCGGAGACGCGTATCAGCAGAATGACACTGTAGATAACGTGGAGAATCCAGATGAATACCGCGGCGGACCAACAATTTTTGATCGCCGCGGCGACGGGCAGTATGTGCCCTCGGGTAGCGCTCACCGGTCCGAGCTCGACCAGGAGTCCTTGGCGGCGGTACCTCAGCCAGCCCCTGGTCCTCCCCCGGAAGTGGCAGACCAGCCCCAGACTATCTTAGTTTTCAAAGACGGCCATCAGTCCGCCGTGGACAACTATGCCATTGTCGGAAGCACGCTGTATGACCTCTCTGGCGGGAAGAGGCACAAGATTCCGCTAGCTGATCTGGATCTGAATGCAACGGCGCAGCAGAATGACGATCGCGGCGTGGATTTTGAAGTGCCCATCAGCTCACCTGCGAATTAGCGCCATTTCCCAAATCTGCGGTCCCCCATATAAAATGAACAGGTTAGTCCCGCCCGGGCGGAGCGAAGCGCGCCTCCTTCGGCCAACTGTAATCATTTAAGGAGCTTTTCCGGTAATGAGTATTCCAGCCACCCAACTGCGTCCAGGCATGATCATCAAGCACAACAACGATTTGCATTCTGTTTTCAGCGTTGAGCATCGCACACCCGGGAATCTGCGGGCGTTCATTCAGGCCAAGCTACGGAACCTGCGGACGGGAGCCATGTTTGAGCATCGGTTTCGTTCGCCCGATCCCATTGAGAAGATCAACGTTGACGAAGTGGACATGCAATTTCTCTACAGCGACGGCGACAACTACTACTTCATGGATACTTCCAATTATGAGCAGACACATCTGACGCGAGAAATTCTTGGCGACGCGGTCGAATACTTGATCCCCAATCTTGAAATCAAAGTCGAGTTTTTTGATGGGAAGGCCGTGGGAATTGAGCTGCCTCAGACTGTGGAGTTAACAGTCATCGAGACTGAACCGGGATTGAAAAGCGCGACCGCATCGAGCGTCAGCAAACCGGCGAAAACCGAGACTGGGCTGATCGTGCAGGTTCCGGCATTCATCAACGAAGGCGAGAAGATTCGGGTGGATACCTCGGAAGGCGCGTACTTGTCGCGTGCGTAGGGATCGGGAAGGTTGACGGCTCATTCTATTCTCGGGGAGAAGAGCCAAAGGGCCTGTCCTTCGAAGCTATCCCGGCACCGAGACGAGCTTCGTTCTCCCATAGCCAAGAGCGGACGATATGCATAACTACCTCTTGCTTGGTAGTCCCGAATCGACCATAGGTTCCCAGTTCCTCAAGCAGTCTAGAGGTGGCAGGGTCGAGGCGCAGCTTCAGCAGTTCCGTACGCGCTTTGCTCGGGGGTCTGCCTGTTCTTGGGGCCGCCTGATTGTTTTCCACAAAATTCATCTTCACGTAACTTAAAAGGTACTTTTAAAGCACTTATAATTGCATTATAACTTGAACCGAGCGATGGAGCAAAATTGGGACTTTCGGAGTCCGCTCGCCTGAAAATAATGGGCCGTAGTGTTGACTTAATTGGTTCCTGCGAATAAAAACAAGGCGGATGCGTAGACCGCCGAATGGAGGCGATATGATCAGGTCTCGGGAAGTAATCCCCGCTTCCTTGGAACACGCTCTCGTAGCTAATCGAGTACTGGCCGCCTTGGCCTCGAATGACCTCACCTCGAAGGAATCCCAGGATGCAGTGGAGGACGGCCTGCGTTTCCTAGAATCAATGCTCGAGGGACAGCGCTTAACCGCGAGACGTTCCGTTGAAGCTGGCTCTTATCGAGCAGCTCTTGCTTATGGCGAGGGTGTCAGGGCGTTCGAGTTGGTTGCACACCAGCAGGGGGGCGGCGATGACCCGACACCTTATTTGCAGCAGCTCGTGAAGTCTGCCTCTGCACTTCAATATGGCCTCGACAAGAAGGCAGTCAGTGATCTCACGAACTTCTTTGGCATAATACGAGAGATTGCACTAGCCAGCACCGAAGCACTCGTGGAGAGGGTAAGCTGGTAGGAGTAGATTCTCTCTGTGCGAAGCATTAATAAGGAAACATACCTTCAAGTCTTCGGGCAAAAGTTGTACTCCCTTCGGAAGTTGATCCAGGACCAAGAGAGGGCTGCCATCCCATACATCTGAGCAATTCATCCAAGGACTTGACCTCATCGTTAATGCGGTTGAGATATTTTTGGATCGTAGAGTTCAGAACCTTCACACGACCCTTTCGGGAAATCCTCGAGAGCTTGATGATCAGATCGCTTTCAATGCGAAAGTGGCCCTAAGAATTATTAGCGCCGTCCATCAGCAATATCTTCCATTGTTGCATGCCGGAAGCCAACGCAATGAATACCTCATCCATCCTTCCATAGAGAGAGCTGTAGAACTGTTCACGGAAGATAGTTTTGAACTGACCTTAGTGCCGGATTTCGAGTACAACTACGGTTTTGTGGGCAAAGAACACTTTGGAAGTCGCGAAATCGAGCAACTTGAGAAGCACTCCGATCAAAATACTAAAGCGGCATTGACCGCGCTACGTGACAAGAGCAGCCTCAAGCGGTGGATTACGTTCCTGTACTTTCCTGTCGCCGACCGCGATTCAGCCTTAAACCTCTGCGTCCTAGCGCACGAGCTTGGGCATTTCGTTGATAGGGCCAAAGAGATTTATCAGAAACTTCTCCCAATTGAGCTGGACGAGACTTCGTTTGACGAGCTGGTGGAGGCAAGGTGCAAGGCTGCTCCGTTCGGGATAAAGCCAAAACCGGGAGATAAGCAACTAACCTTTGAGACTATATTCACAAAACCTGGCGTCCAGGCTAGGTGCTATCTGTCTTGCACCGAAATGTTGGAAAAATGGATTCGGGAGATAATCGCTGACGTTTTGGCAGTGCATGCCATCGGCCCCGCTTCGTACTTTGCATTTCACGACTTCCTAGCATGCGTGGGCGCTGAGAATGTTGCCTCAAGCTCCCATCCCGCGTCGGCGTTCAGGCTCCAGCTCATGCTCGAAGAACTCAAAGAGACAATGGGGTACATGAACTCTTCAAACGCTATTAACTCTGTGTTGGCCGACGCGATGCTACGCGTGCAGGCAGACGCTAGCACCGACAGCTACAATGACGAGGCGAGAGTTGTTCACAAGACCATTGAGAAGAACCTATCGAGTCTCCTAGCAAAAATACGATCAGTCGTTTCAAATTACTCTTTCAGCGCACAGAAGTATCAGGACTCGGTGCCCGCTGTATTGGACCGCTTAAGATCCGGTATTGCTCCCATTGAGGTCTTCGACGCGCAACTGCAGGCAATGGTTCCGGCTTCGATGGTAGCAATTCTGAACGCAGGGTGGGAACTCTACAAAACTGACGTCGCTTGTTTTTACGATCAGTTCAGCGCTGACGTCCCTCAGATGGAGCGCCTCGTAAACTTGAATCACTTGCTCTTTAAGGCGGTTGAGGCCAGTGAAGTTTTCAGGAGGTGGAAATGATTACCGGTCAGGGTAACTTGCCGAAAAGGGAGCTGACTGGCGCGGCTGTTCTCTCTAGGGAAACGCTGATGAACCGACTTAAGAAGGACCTTATTGTTTCTCCGATATTGGAACCCTCACAGGTTGGAGACGGCTCGGTGGACATTTCATTGGGGACTCGATTCATCAGAAGCCGCCCCTCAAGGATGACGAAGATAGATTTTCCCAAACTTGACAAGGATAGCGTGCGTGATTTTCAGGAGTCCGTTGTCGTGCCTTTTGGTGATGAGTACATCTTGCATCCCCGCAGCTTTGTTCTCGGATGTACTTTCGAATTCATTGCCCTGCCGCTCGATATCTGCGGATTTGTTCTGAGTCGTTCTTCTTACGGGCGAGCTGGGCTTCTTATCGCAACGGCGACCTTTGTTCACCCAGGGTGGCGGGGTTGCCTCACCCTTGAGTTAGAGAATCTCGGGGAGGTTCCAATAATTCTCCAGCCTTTGTCATCCGTTGGCCAACTCGTGTTATTGAACGCCGCAGAATTGGCGAAGCAGCCCAAGGCCAAGCTGATTCCGGTTGGTCCAACGTTCACAACTCTCGATGAAGACCCTCGTTGGAAAAAAATTGCTGCGCTCCGCCCCAGAAACACCTTGGTTTGAAGTCCCGTCGCGATGAACAGGGGACTTACTTTGTCATCGTTCGTTAAAGTCTGCGTAGGCTCCCACTTTTTGGTAGTAGAGGCGCAGACTGCAGGTTTTGGGCGCGATGTGGGCGTAAGACACCTGAAGGTCTTTTTGCGGTTTATCGATCTCCCCAGTTTCCATGGGCGCATGGATCATATCTTGACTGGGATCATATTTGCTGCCGGCGGTTACGTTCCGGTTAATTATCAACGTCCATTCTTTTTTGCCCGGGATTGTGTACACGGTGTAGGCGCCTGGCGGGATGCTTGAGCCTGCAAGAAAAAGCGGGGTCTGGGCGAAGAGAACCATCGGGCCGCCGCCGGGTTCCCACATCTTGCCATTGTGAGGCTCTTCTCCCTTGCCGGTCCGGTACTGCAGGCTAATCTGAGTACCGTCGGCGAAAGTGCAATCGGTTCTGTCGGTTTGCGCATCTTGAGCCAAGACAGCCGGGATGACCATGAACTGGCCGAGCAGGCACAGAGCTAGCAGGCGCATGAATGTTGTCCTCAGAATAGTTCGGGCATTGTATCTCAGAGCCGGACGTCTGAGGAGTGATTTGCACTTGAAGTCACTGCTCCCGAGCTAGTCTTGTTGCAAGTCTCCCGTGGAATCGGGCTTGTCTTCCCACTTACTGACCACTATTACTGCTTTGATTCATCATTCCTTTGATTCATCCGGAAATCAACCCGAATATCTCGAGGCAAGAAGCCAGAAAGTAACAGGTGGAGTTGAAACTAGATGAACGGGCTGTGCGATCCCCAAGAAACAACAGAAAAAGATCAAAAGTGGGAAGAAGACAGGGCACTCCCCTGTCAAGAATTTACTGCCTTTCCTGCTGCCAGAGCGGCTTGCCCTCGCCGCTGGCCGCTACTTCCAGTGACCTGTTCGTAAACGTTGAAGATTTGTTGGGCCGACGCGGTCCATGAAAATCTTCTGACCTGTTCGTAACCGCGCTGTTTGAGGCGGTCGCGCAAACCCTGGTCAAGTAGCACGCGCAACAGCGCCCGCATGATTTCGAACACGTTTTCCGCGTTAACCAAGACGGCCGCATTCCCGACTACTTCAGGTATGGACGAGGTATTCGAAGTGACGACCGGAGTTCCGTGGGCCATCGCCTCTAGCGGAGGCAATCCGAATCCTTCGTAGAGAGAGGGAAACACGAAGATTTTCGCCAGATCATAAAAAATTCGCAGCACTTCGATGGGAACGAATCCCATGAATCGGACGTCATTTTGCACTCCGCCCCGCACAACGGTGCGCCGCAGGTCAGGATGCTTGGAGAGTTCGTCGCCAATAATGATGAGCTTTAGATCCGGGTATTGCGCCTGTTTTTCGAGCTCTGCCTTCAGCGCCGAAAACGCCTCAATGATCCGCACTAGATTCTTGTGAGGACTGATCCGGCCTGCGTAAAGCAGAAAAGGATAGGTAATTTGATAGCGCTCGGCGAGTAATTGGCGATCGGCATCAGTGGCGTGACCGTGCAGGAAGCGCTGATCAATGGCGTTGTAAACAACTTCAATTTTGCTTGAAGGTATATTAAAGAGCTTTTCGATTTCGCTTTTCGTGAACTTGGATACAGCGAGAATTCTGGCTGCTCCTTTGAGCACGCGGCGGGTAAGTTGGAAATGTAAAGACCGCCGCAATCCCGAGCCATCGCGCGCGCGGTACATGTGCTCCAGCACGTCGTGGACTGTGATCACGTATGGGCAGGGCAAGCTGCGGGGCATCCAGAACAAGTGAGGAATGTGAATTAGATCGCAATTGATTTGCCGCAGAATGGCGCGGCACTCGAAATAGCCCTTTGTGGTCGCTTCGCCATGGACTAAGCGAATACTCTCAAAATTTGGCGGAAGCGGTCCGATCTCCGCGACTTTTTCGGGCGCGCCGATCAGTACATACTCATTTTCGTGATCCAACCGGCCCAAGGCGCGGACTACGTTACGCGTATAAGTTCCGACGCCGAATTCGGTCATTCGCCGGATATCGATCGCGACCTTCACGAGGGAATTTAAACACAAATGGGTGGGATCGGCTACGCGGTGATCCGGGCGCCGCCGAGCTTTGCTGGGCTTGAACGGATTGGGCGTCCGTCCCTACGTGAGCCAAAGCAACTAAGTGGTTCGAACCAGATGCAGCCGCGAGCTATACAACGGGAACGCTTCAGCCAGCTCCAAAACTTGCTTGCGGATTCTTGCGAGGGCGGCTGCGTCGGTGCGATTGTGCAGCGCATCGGAAATCCAGCGTCCCACTTGGCGCATTTCATCTTCTTTCATTCCGCGCGTGGTCAGGGCTGGGGTTCCGATGCGAATCCCGCTCGGCTTCATCGGCGGATTTACGTCGAAAGGAATGGCGTTCTTGTTGACGGTGACGCCGGCTTCTCCCAGAGCCTTTTCCGCCTCGCTGCCAAACATTCCCTTGGAGAAAACGTCGACCAGCATAAGATGGGTGTCAGTCCCGCCGGAGATAATCCGGAAGCCTTCTGTGGCAAGTGTCTCGGCCAGCACTTTGGCATTAGCTACCGTCTGACGGGCGTAGTCACGGAAGCTCGGCTGCATAGCTTCGAGAAAGCAAACCGCCTTGGCCGCGATGATGTGCATTAGTGGGCCGCCCTGCATTCCGGGAAAAACAACTTTGTCGATGGCGGCGGCAAATTCCTGTTTGGACAAAATCATTCCCGCGCGTGGTCCACGAAGTGTCTTGTGCGTGGTCGAGGTCACGATGTGCGCGTGGGGAACCGGCGAAGGATGGACTCCACCGGCCACCAGTCCCGCGAAGTGCGCCATGTCCACGAGGTAAAGCGCGCCAACCTTGTCGGCGATCTGCCGCATGCGCGCGAAATCGATGATGCGCGGATACGCGCTTCCTCCGCCTATGATTAGCTTCGGCCGTTCCCTCTCGGCGATCTTTTCGAGATCGTCGTAATCAATGGTCTCGGTTTCCTTGGTGACGCCGTAGGGGATGATTTTGTAAGTCTTCCCAGAAAAATTCAGGGGATGGCCGTGGGTAAGATGCCCGCCATGCGCAAGATTCAATCCTAGGATAGTGTCGCCCGGCTGCAAGATGGCGGCGTAAGCTTCCATGTTCGCTTGCGATCCCGCGTGTGGCTGAACGTTCGCGTGCTCGGCGCCGAAAAGTTTCTTCGCCCGGTCTCGGGCCAGGTTTTCGACGACGTCGGCGTACTCGCATCCACCGTAATACCGCTTGCCGGGATATCCTTCGGCATACTTGTTGGTGAATACAGAACCTGCCGCTTCGAGCACGGCTTCGCTGACGAAATTCTCGGACGCAATCAGCTCAAGGCCTTCGTGCTGGCGGCGAGTTTCGTTATCGATCGCGGCTGCGATCTCCGGATCGACTTCGGAAAGTGAGCGGGACATCGCGGAGTTTTTCATGGGCAGGTATCAGTGCCTATTCTAATTTATTTGTCATTCCGAGGGGACGATAGTCCGCGAGGAATCTGCTTTGGTCGGAAACAGCAGATTTCTCGCGCGAGAATGCCGCGCTTCGAAATGACAAATTCTCATGCAAATGGGTAATGACACACCTAGGACTTCGCGCCTCCGGCAAATGCTCGCCGCAGAAATGACCCCAGATGCCAGCCATCCATATATTTATACGGAGTTTCTCCCGTCGTGTAATGACCGCAAGGTAACACCACTACTTTGTGATGCAATTTATAGCGCTCAAATTCTGTAACCACGTCGCGGGAAAATTCGGGAAGAAACGTCAGATCGTATTTCGCATAAACAATGAGCGATTTTTTTGGCCAGCGAGCGAATTGTTTGAAGTACGACATTGGACTGATGGCGCTCCACAGCCCGCGCAAGCGTTCAACATCGAGCTGCGATTCCAGTCCTTCGCGGATGTGTCGCGTTGATTGGCCGTGCCAGACAACGTCGGCAAAATAAGTGGACGCGTGATTGAACGCCGCCACGCGGATGCGCGGATCGTGAGCGGCGGCAATGAAGGCGTAACAGGATCCGAGGCTTGTGCCCACGATCCCAAGCTGGTTGTAGCCTTGAGCCTCAAGCCAATCGAGACAGCAGCGGATATCCACCACGCCTTGGCGGCAGGCGTCGAGGGTTCGTCCAATGTTCGCGGAAACCGCGTAGTCGGCGCGATGAATTCCGGCTGGCCTGCGAATGTCGTGGTAGGGCATGCTAAGTCGGAGCACCGCGATGCCGAGCCGATTCAGAACGCGGCACAAAGTGTTATATGCCAAAGCGTCGGAATTCCAATGCGGCAGCAGGACCACTGCACGATTTCCCTTGGCCGGAAACCAGCGGGCATTAACTAAATTATTTTCCGGATAAGGAGTTTGGACTGGCGAAGTGAAGCGAAGAAAGTTAGCGCGGGTGCCGCGAACCTTGGCCTCCAATTTTGGATCTGGCATTTCGCGAGTGCTGCAGACTTCGACTTCGCGATTTTCCAGCCGAAAGTCAGAGGGAGTTGTGTAAGAAAAAAATTCATCGCTGGAATCTATAATGCGCCGGTTGTATTCCCGGAGATAGGTTTCTTTGTCTTCGGGCGGCTCTCCCGGCTTGCAGCCATTCCGGCAGGGCCATGTTTGTGACCAATCAATCCCCCACTCTAACGGACGCACGATGCGGTTGCGGTCCACGGAGGTCAGCCGGGTTTCCCATTCGTACATCCACTGTGCGTAGTGCGAAGGCATCTGGGGCAGGATAGCAAGTTGATGTTGGAGCGTCACTGCTTCAGCATTGAACTGCGGGAATAGTTCAGTCGTTGACGCAATTCGTCGCTGGAACGCTACCGCGATCCCGGACGGTAACGCGACTGGAAGAATCAGTTCCCAGCAACTAGTTCCCGGTTGTCAGTTGTCGGAAGGGACAGGTTTCTCGCCGCGAAATACTCGCGAAATTCCCCGGACAATGCGCCGCAACGGAAGCACTCCTTTATTGTCGGCGAAGAAGATTTCTCCGACCCTGTTGCTGCGATAGAACCAGCGTCTCAGGATAGCCAGGTGCTCAATCACTTCGAGGGAAGTCTTGCCGTCTTCGAAAGGAATTGAAGAAAGGGCTTCCTGAATTCTTGACTCCATGGACTGCGACTTGCTGTGATCGCCAGCTTGAATCGGAAAAGACATCGGAGCCGAAATTACCGCCGCCTGAATTCGAAATAAGTCGACGCAATTTGGCGACGCACTCGGTTGCACGATTACCGCGCCGAGGCGATCGATCCTGTGAACGATTTCAGGAAGCTGGCTGAGTACTGGGTTAAGCTTCTCGATTCGCACGTGGAGAGCGGATGCTTCCTCGAACTTCATACTCAAGGATGCCTCGTCGCGCTGCATTGAGATTTCTCGTTTTAGCGATTCGCCAGCGCTGTCGAAGTACGATTGCACGCGGGCGACCTCGGCCTCGTACTGCTGGTCGGTGCATCCCTTGAAACAGGGGGCCACGCACATCTTCATCTCGGAATAAATGCATCCTGGAAATTGCGGGTCGGGGTTGAGGTCTTCGACGCAGCGTCGCATCTTGAAGAAGTCGAGCGAGTCATTGGCAAATTTTTCGGCCAGAGTTCGCGAAGGGAAGGGTCCGTAATAAACGTTGCGTCCGTTTAAGCGTCCAAGGCGAGTCGTGACCGACGCTCTTGGATAGTGATTTTCCATATGCAGCTTGATCAATGGAGCGAAGCGGAGGCGCAGGCGTTTGGTGTAGGTCTTCGGAAAGGTGCAGCGCAAAAGCCGATACAGCAAGAAGCCGGATTCGAAGTCTGAGCCGGTCTTGGAGTACTCGATCCAGCGAACACGGTCTCGCAAATTTAATCTTTTGGTGCGCTCTGTCGGAGTCGTGAGAAGTCGCTGCAATCTGCGCCGTAGATTGGCAGTCTTTGTGACATACGGCTCAGATGAAGGATCCGTAGCGCGAAGAAGAAAAACCGCGGGCGCGGCGGGAATAGCGTCTAAGATTTCGGCATCGCGGGTAGCTGCAAATTCCACGCGTTCCATGAGCACGAGTTCATTCTAACCATGCGGAAATCTTGAACCAAGGCAAATAGCCATCGAGACATTACGGCAACACAGGGGTATGATGGTGGGCGCAAATTCACAACTCAGGACGAAACGATAACAAATGATGAAATCCAATACGCCCAATCCTTCGCGCCTGCTGTTCACTTTCGCCACGACAATCGCTCTTTGCACGCTCCTGGCACCGGCTTTTGGCCAGCATCGCAACCAGAGAGACGATCAGAAGCCGAACTTTCCGTGGATGAATGCGCAATTGAATCCAGACGAGCGCGCGGACATGGTGATGAAGCAGATGACGCTCGACGAAAAAATCGACCTGCTCCATGGCAATGGCATGCGCGGTTGGGCGGGTGGACCGTTCCCGAACGAACTTTTGAGCAATGGCGGCGCAGGTTTTGTTTTTGGCGTGGCGCGGCTTGGCATTCCGATGATCCAGATGAGCGATGCGGCATATGGAGTGCGTAGCAGCGGCGAGAATGGACGCTATTCCACGGCGCTGCCGTCAAATCTGGCGTCGGCGTCAAGCTGGGATCCGAAAGCCGCCTGCGAATACGGCGCGCTGATTGGACGCGAATTGCGCGCGCAAGGCTACAACATGACGCTTGGGGGCGGGGTAAATCTGACACGCGAGCCGCGCAATGGCAGAACCTTTGAGTACATGGGCGAAGACCCGATTCTGGCCGGCACGCTCGTCGGCAACCGGATCAGTTGCGAACAAGCGCAACATGTGATCGGTGATACAAAACACTACGCCGTGAACGATCAGGAGAGTGGACGCAACGAAGTCAACTCCATCATCGGCAAACGCGCGATGCGCGAGAGCGACCTCCTCGCATTCGAGATTGATCTCAAAATTGGAGATCCCGCGGCGGTGATGTGTTCTTATAACGCGGTCAATGGCGATTTCGCTTGTGAGAATAAATATCTGTTGACCGATGTGCTGAAGAAGAAATGGGATTTTAAGGGCTTTGTCGTTTCCGACTGGGGTGGAACACATAGCACGGTGAAAGCGTCCGCTGCTGGGTTGGATAATGAAGAGCCGCTCGATGAGTTCTTTGGGGCAAAGCTCAAAGAGGCTGTGCAGGCGGGGAAAGTCCCCATGGCTGAACTGGACGACCATGTGCACCGCGTTTTGCGTTCGGAGTTTGCCAGCGGAATCGTTGATTATCCGACCAAGAAGGGCGTTGTTGATGTGGAAGGCGGTTTTGAAATTTCCCGCCGGATAGCTGAGCAGAGCACGGTCCTGCTAAAGAATAAAGATGGGCTGCTGCCGCTGGATCGCGCATCGGTTCACTCGATCGCAATCGTAGGAGCGCATGCTGACGGCGAAATGATCTCGGGTGGCGGAAGCGCCCAAGTGGATGCTCCGGGGCGCCCACCAGGGAAGTGGCAAGAGCACATTTGGTTCCCGACTTCGCCTTTGAAGGCGGTGAGCGCAAAGGTTCCCGGTGTAAATGTACAGTTTGACTCAGGCGAGAATCCGGCTTCAGCTGCGGCGTTGGCGAAGCAATCGGATGTCGCGATTGTGTTTGCATATCAGTGGACGAGCGAAGGAATGGATTTGCCTAACTTGTCGCTACCTGACAATCAAGACGCACTGATTGAGCAGGTAGCCGCCGTGAATCCTCGAACGATTGTCGTCCTCGAGACGGGTACTGCGGTGACGATGCCGTGGGCCGACAAGGTAAGTGGCATCGTCGAGGCCTGGTATGCAGGCAGCAAGGGTGCGGACGCGGTGGCTAACATTCTGTTCGGCGACGTGAATCCCAGCGCGAAGCTGCCAATGACTTTCCCGCGAAGTGAAGCCGATCTGCCCCATCCACATTTGGTGACGCCACCGCCGGGCGCGACGGGAAGAGCCGCCGTCATGAGAACGGGGGAAGCAAAGCCAACCTTCAGTGTCAAGTACGACGAAGGGCTGAAAGTCGGCTACAAATGGTATGACGCAGAGAACAAGCCCGTGCTGTTTCCTTTTGGCTTCGGACTGTCGTACACCACTTATAGCTACTCTGATCTGAAAGTGACTTCGGGTCATGGAGCGACTCTGAGCTTCACCGTTAAGAACACAGGCAAACGCGCCGGAACAGAAATTGCAGAAGTCTACGCCGCGCTGCCTGCCGATGCTGGGGAACCTCCCAAGCGATTAGTTGGATGGAGCAGAGTGCAACTGAATCCTGGCGAAAGCAAGGATGTGACGGTGACTGTCGATCCGAAATATTTGTCAATCTTCGACGAGGCATCGGATGGGTGGAAGCTTGTGCCGGGCAGCTATACCTTCATGGTCGGCGGATCGTCACAGGACTTGCCGCTGAATGAGAAAGCCAACATGTAGGTTTACAAAACAGGGCGGGTGCACTATATTTGCGCGGCTATCCACCGAAACTCAAAGGAGAATATATGCATAAGCTAGCGCTGTTTGCATTGGCTTTGCTTGCGTCTGTGTCCGTGGCCGCCGCACAGAGCAAGATTGACACTAAGTGGCATTGCCCGAAGGCAACAACGGAAAACACACTCAACGTTGGCGACGTACCGGATCATGTCTATTACATCGGACAAGGTACATGTGACGCTACTTCCAGCGACGGCGACCTGAAGGAAAAGTCCGGTACCTTCACGGAATTTCACGATCAGTGGAAAACCACCTACAACTTCCACGGATACTACATCGCGAACACGGTCGATGGCGACAAGGTTAACTACAAGTATGAAGGTTCCGCCTCCACCGACATCACTAAACCTGTCGCGAATAAATGGAAAATCGTGGGCGGTACTGGAAAGAATAAGGGCATCAAGGGCGCCGGGAGTTGCGCCGGAAAAGCCAATTCAGACGGCTCCTTCGACCTCGAGTGCACCGGCACGTATGCGATGGGCATGGCCAAAATGGACAAGATGGGGAATTAGCCAGTAGTTTGAATCGGGATTGTCGGTCCGCCCGGAGCTCTTATTTTTAGGGTGGGCCGCATCCCTGCCCTTTCTCCCGCCGTTTGCGCAAAATGCATGTCAAACATCGAAAATCAAAAATTAAAAGCAGAGACGTTTCGGAAGTTGCATCAGTCGGCCAACATGCTGGTGCTTCCCAACACGTGGGACGTTGCCAGCTCGCGCATTATCGAAGACGCCGGCTTTGAGGCCGTGGCAACCAGCAGCGCCGGGATCGCGTTCAGTCTGGGATATCCAGATGGGCAGCGGATATCGAGATCAGAGATGATGGCGGCGGTTGCCAGAATTGCTCGCGCCGTAAGAATTCCGGTGACCGCGGATTCTGAGGCTGGCTATGGTGACCGTCCTGAGGACGCGGCTCGGACGGCCACTGCGGTTATCTCGGCTGGCGCTGTCGGAATGAACCTGGAGGACAGCCGCGATGATGATATGCATCCTCTGATTGACTTGACTCTGGCGGTTGAGAAGATCAAGGCAGTGCGGCAAGCGGCATCGGCGGCTGGAGTACCGATCGTGCTGAACGCACGCACCGATGTTTACCTGGCGGAAGTGGGGAAACCTGAGAGCCGATACGACGAAACCGTCCGCCGACTCGCCGCTTATCGCGACGCCGGAGCCGATTGCGTCTTCGCGCCGGGTGTGCGGGACAAATCGACGATTGAGCGGCTCGTGCAGGATCTGAAGTGGCCGTTGAACATTCTGGCTGGGCCAGGATTCCCGTCGATCCCAGAACTTCAGAAACTCGGCGTAGCGCGCGTGAGTCTGGGATCGGGGCCAATGCGGGCTACGTTGGGACTTTTGTCGCGACTGGCGAACGAGCTAAAAGTGTCAGGAACTTATGAAGCGATGGACGGCGCACCCACACACGCGGACGTAAACAAGATGATGGAAGCGATTTCGCAATCCTAGCGGAAACTCGCACTGCGGAATTTCTCTCGAAAGTCTTTTCCGTCGACTCGGACCAAGCGGCACATTTCAAAAAGCCGGGATCGCATTCGCTCTCCGATGCGGTCGCCCAAGGTTTCCTCGCGAGCCGCGGCCTGAGCCGGCGAACCTCCGAGACTCTTCGCGGGGCCATCTTCAAAGTTGGTAGTAATGATGGTGGTCCGGTCATCGTTGTATCGCGTGTTCAGAACGATACTGACAGAATCCCACACCCATTGTGTTGGCTTAACAGCGCCTAAATCATCAAGAATTAGAACTTCGGCTTTGAATACTGGACGCAGGAGTTCGAGCTCGGTTGTTTGCACGGATGGGTTGTACGAGTTTTGAATCTGCTTCAGAAGGTCACGATAGTCGCAGAATAAACAAGAGACTCCCTTTTTCATTAGTTGCTTGATTATTGCAACCGAAAGGTGAGTCTTGCCGACGCCGCTTGGACCACTGAAGAGAAAACCAGTACGATCCAAGGGATACTGTTCGGCCCAGTTTTGCGCTGTGCCTTTCGCTGCCGCCAGGACGTTACTGGATCCTGTGTTGTAGGTTGAGAATTCACTATCTTCGTGGCGGGCGGGAATATTTGCCAGCTTAATCAGCCGTTGAGCGCGATTCTCCAGGAAACAATTACAGCGGGTGACACGTTTTTCTGGTTTGGGCCCGACACTGATCCATCCAGTACCACCGCAAATCTGACAGATTAGCACCGGCTCAGGCTGATCTGACCTCGCTGCTACATCCTGCGGAGTAGCAAGCCCAGCACGTTCCCCACTGCGTGAGGCCAGATTCTGGATGCACTGTACACTCTTCTCGTCCATTTTCTTTCTTCCTCTCCCAGAAATCGGGATTTTTCAAATACTGTCCCTCAGTGTAGAACTTAACTGGATTGGGGATAAAGCGCAGCTCAGATGGTGGCCAATTCGCTGTTTTCTCCAGAAAATTTCTGGTCCCTGAAAGAACCTGGTCCTGGCCGTCCCTGACAATCGCTTCTGAAATTGCGATCTGTTGCGCGATGGGAAGCGGACGCCCAGTTAAATGGCTGTTCGCAGGATATAAATGGCCAATCTGTTCGACCACCAAACTTGAATGGTCGATGATTTTCTTTTCTTCTTCAAATAACTTACTCTGCTTTCCAATTTCATTTGCACTTTCATTTACTGACATCGGCGTGACACGAGTGTGACCGGAACGTTCTTTACGTTTACGCTCTGTAGCTGATCGACGATTCTGTTCATCGCGAACCATGCGCCGGCAGAAGATGGCTCCCCGAGTATCTCTCTGGGCCACGCCCTTCGACACTAACTCCGCGATGTACCCTAAATTCGCACCGATATCGCCACCGATCGCCTCTGCGAGTTCCTCATCGCTCCAAGGCTTACCGGCGGCATCGACAAACACGCCACGAACCGGGCATTCGAAAAGCAAACAGAGCATATCCATCCAGACACCCTTGGCCGCCTTGGAACAGCGGCGAAGGCACGGGTCCTTCTGCCAGTCTCCAGGGTAAAACATGAAAGCTGGTAACTTTCCCATTCCCAAATTCCTTTTAAGGGTGTTGTCTGGTTGGATTGCTGTTTGAAGATTGCGCCATGCTTCCGGTGAGCGCAACAGAAAACGAATCTTCTCCTGTGTACATGTTGTGGAGATGTGAGACGCCTTGTGGAGGGGAGAGGAAAAGGAGACTCTCACTCGCCTCTGGTCTCTTCAAGGGCGTTTCCAAACTGGAAATCGGGTCAGACGTGCAAATCCTTGAGATCATTAGAAATCAGGCGGGAGTAAATGGTCCATCCGGCAAAAGCCAGTGCTGTCGCGGGAAGTTTTCCCGGCATGACTCAAACAAGGCATCCAGCGCGGATTTTCACAGTTGACATTCTGCTCGCGCAGTAGCTAAATAGGGCCGCCGGATTTCCAGCGCTGTGAAGCCCTCTCCCGCGTATTAAGCGTGGGCTGGACAAAGCGAAAACCGGCACAGGAGAAACCATGAATAAAGCCGATCTAATCGATCGCATCGCATCGGGATGCGACATCAGCAAGACTCAGGCAGCAGGCGCCATTGACACAACCGTCGACAGCATTACGTCCGCGCTCAAGAAAGGGGACCGGGTTGCGCTCATTGGTTTTGGCACATTCTCTGTTTCCCAGAGAAAAGCGCGCAACGGACGCAATCCGCAAACTGGCGCTACGATCAAGATCGCAGCCCGCAAGGTTGCGAAGTTTTCCGCGGGGGCCGAACTCAAGAAAGCAGTCAACCGGGGTAAGTAAATATTTTGGATTTTAGTTCAGGACGGTAAGGGGTCGGCCCTGCCGTCTTTTTTTGTGGGAGATATAATAGTGCCTCATGCGGAGACTGCGCATGAAATACGGTCTGTTAATAGCCGCCTGCCTCCAGTGGGTGACCCAAGCCGCAGCGCAAGACTTAAATGGTTTCAAGATTACGATGTCAGAGCTGGAGGTATGCCAGTACGTTCAGGAACACCCTGCTTACAAGTTCCAAGGCGAAACAAAATGCCCTGAAACGGATAGCCGACTCGTTGTCGGCGTCCGGGACTCCGAATTTTCTTCGATCGGCGTTGTGGCTTTAGCTTTCGATTACCGCGGGAATTTAAGCGCAATCTGGTCGAAATTTCCATCCTCTGATTTCAATTCCGTTTATGAAAATGCTGTAAAGAAATTTGGCAAGCCTACCTGGAACAACGAGTACACAGCGGGGACGGACGGCGCGAGTTTCCCGAACAGGCTCGTGTACTGGCATTTGAAAACTGCTGATATCTACCTAGAGCGGGAAAACAACTTGGAGAACGGTCAAGCGACAGGGTGGCTGGCGCTGGATGAGCCCGTGTCTTTTCCGATCATTCCTCCTGCGTCATTCACAATACGGGATACAAGTAGAAATGTAACCCCCAATAATTCATGGGGCAACAGGACCACGTCAGGGAGGTAGCTCAACGTTGCCAAGCCGGAGGGGCCTGCGTGGGGATGTACTCTGGACGATAGCGAAGGCTGACTCGCTTATATCTCTTCCGCGCATCGCCAACCAATTCCACACGAAGTCGGTGTCGTTTTCCGTCGATTACAGAAGGCTTGAACCCAATTTGATACCGAAAATGCAGTTGCAAGATGATGCTGTCCAAGGCAGACGCGTAAAGACCAGGTGGGATCGCGAAATATTGGCCTCCCGTTCCCACTGCCATGTAATGGAAAATCGCTGATTGCTCCCCGTTAGTGAGAGGGGACCCCTCCGGTACACTCGCATCCTTGATGCCGAACACGATCCCCGATGTTTCCAGAAAATCATCCACGACGGCATTTAATTCTGGGAGCGGCATGCCTGTTAGATCACCATAGAGGAGTACGGCCACCGGCAAGGGTTCCGGGTTTTTGTGGTGGGTATCGCGGATGATAGAGCGAAACATTTCCTGCACCGCAAGCTCTCCTACCCGGGCACCGCGTGGAGCAATAAATGGAATTGGTTTGAGTGCCTCCACCAGCGCTCTTATCGCGAGATCGCGGTCTTCACTGGGATGAAGATCAAGCTCTGCATCGCCGTTGTCGCACCAGTGTGCAACTCCTACCCGGTCGCGCTTATCAAGATGGTCTAACGGGAAGCGAAAGAGCGATTCATGGCCGACAAACGCGCCTGACCTGATGAACCCCTGATTCTGCTCGTTGCAAATTACGACTAACCACAGCGCAATGGGGCGTGCGTCATAGTGTTTCCCAGTATCGAAGCTGGCGATCGGAACGGGAATATTATTGTCGAATACCTGAAAGTCTTCGCGTCCCAGATTATCCAGAGGCAGTCCAGTCTTCGGGTCCTGTGCGATGAGATCCAATAAGACCAGAGATGAAGAAGCGTGGAAGGTTGGAGCCGGCTGATCAGGGACCTGCCCCAGCGACATCGGTGAGAACCGGATGATGGCGGCCGCAAGCGCTACTCGGCCCAAACGGAGACTTGACATTGCAAAGGATTTCATCTTATCCGAATTGCGACGATTCCAAGTTGACCAGTCCCCCTCGGACGGCTCGTGCGGGTTGCTGAATCCGGCGTCATTCCTATAGAATCTAATGACTTGATCTGAGGATTCTAATCATGAAAGCAGCTATTCATCCCGCTTATAACGAGATTCGCGTCATGTGCGCGTGCGGACACAGCTTTAAGACGCGGTCGACCCATAAGGGCGATATCCACGTGGAGATTTGCTCGAATTGCCATCCTTTCTTCACCGGAAAGCAGAAGTTGCTGGATACTGCTGGCCGCGTGGAGCGCTTCCGCCGTAAGTACGCTAAGGTCGAACCGGCCAAGCCCGAAACGGCTAAGAAGTAAACCGCAGGTTGGTTGGATTTTCTAAGCCCTCGCTCATGGCGAGGGCTTTTTGTTTGGAACGTAGCGGCTGGGTAACGCTATTCGTCGTCATCGAAGGGTAGGGGTTCCCCGACGCTGTTGTAGACGATCTCTCTGGGCGGCTTCGGTTTTGCTGGCTTCGGCGGCGGAGGTGGCGCTGCTGCCTTCGCGGGCGCGGTTTCAGGCGGCGACCAGAATTGGCTTGGCGACTGGTTTGCCGTCGGGGGTAGGGCGGCCGGAGTCGCTGTGGCCGTCTCGGGGACTGCTATAGGGGCAGGTTGTGGTGCCGGTTCTGGGGCCGATGCTGGCAGAATCGACAGCGGCGACGGCCGTGGAGCGGCGGGCTGAACTGGAATCGGGGTTACCCTTACCGGCTTGCTGCGAATCGGCTTTGGTTTTCGCTGAATCCAGGAATTCAGGATTACTGCGACGATCCCTGCAAAGCAGAGTTCCAGCACCGAAATGAACAGACCGGGGACGTTGAATTGTCCATTGCCAAGGGATAGCGGCGACCGGGCGTCCGTACCCATAATTCTCGCCATAAACGGCAGAATCAAGTTGTTGGTAACGGAAACGATAAGCCCCCAGATACCCTCGCCGAGAAGCACGGCAATCAGAACACGGCCTATCCATTTGCCAGTGTCAGGCGGGGACGGTCTTCCAATGTCGTCCATATGGTTATGTGATGCAAATTGTGCCACAGCTGCATTAGTTCCGGAAGGCGACAGGGCAACCAGTTTAGCCGCTTCGCGTATCGTCATCTTCCAAACTGATCCGTTCTCCAACCAGGTTGTAAAGAACCTCTTTGGGTTCTGGCGGTTTCGTTGTTGGGGGCGTTTCTGCCAACTCCGGCTCGTCCGATCGTTCTGTAGCCCTCAAGGGAATTCCGTCTTCCCCAGGAGTGCTACGGACCCAGCGGTTTAGGTAAAACACAAAAATCAAAGCGAGGAAGAAATCCAGCACCGATCCAAACAGCTGTTGCAAGGGGAAGGGAGTTCGAGTTGCAAATAGAACTGATTCTGTATGTCCTTTTAGTAGAGTCGCTATCGCAGGCACTATCAGAAACCATGTCAGTGCGTTTAGAAATCGCAGACACGCTTCGGCTAAGATGACTGCCACGGCAATTTGCCCAGCTCTTCTCCTCAGTAGGGAGAATTTTAGCTCTTGCACAAAATGTGCTGGCGTGTCGTCCATAATGCCCTCTGCAGGCTGTGAAATTGTGCCACAGCTGCATAACTTGGGGAAGGCAGTAAAATACCTGAGTGCGTAAGTATTGGGACAACTCGGGTGGTCTCGCGGGCGTGGGCGCCCGCGCCACACAATCTTCAATTGTGCCGAAGAGCCTGTCAGTTGGCGACGTGAAGATTTCTCCTGCCACCGTGCTTGCTCCCATGGCGGGCGTCACCGACACCGTCTTTCGCCGCTTCATTCGCAATCTTGGCGGATGCGGACTGATCATGACCGAGTTTACTTCGGCTGACGGAGTGCTTCGCGCCAAGGACAAAAAAGCCAAGCGCTATTTGCATTTCTATGAGGACGAGCATCCCATCTCGGCGCAGCTTTTCGGCAGCAATCCTCAAGTCATGGCCGATGCCGCGCGAATGGTCGAAGACCTCGGCTTCGATCTGGTGGATCTGAATCTGGGCTGTCCGGCGAAAAAGGTTGTGAAGTGCAATGGCGGCTCAGGTCTTTTGAGAGACTTGCCGGCAATCCGGGAGATTTTTGAGGCAACGCGGGCGGCGGTGAAGATTCCATTCACGGTGAAGTTTCGCGCTGGATGGAATGACGAAAATATTATTTGCGTGGAACTGGCGAAGATGGCGGAAGACTGCGGCTTGAACGCCGTCGCGCTTCATGCCCGTACCCGCGAGCAGGGATACTCTGGTCCTGCGAGGTGGGAGTGGATTGCCGAGATAAAAGATTCAGTCAAGATTCCGGTGATTGGCAATGGGGACATTCGAACGCCGCAGGACGCCTGCGCTATGGTCGAGCAGACTGGCTGTGATGCGGTGATGATCGGGCGGATGGCGCCGTCGAATCCGTGGATCTTTCGGCAGATCGAGCAATACACAACGTCGCTTGGCAATGGGTCTGCGGGTGATGGCGATTCAACGCCCTACGATCAGCCTACCGAGGCAGACCGCTACGACATGATCCACACTTACTTTCGCATGCTGATTGAGGAAGAGTTGCCGGACGCGCAAGGCAAGATGAAGCAGTTTGCGTCATGGTTCACGCATGGGGTTCCGGGCGGCGCGGCGCTGCGCAAGGCGATTTATGAATCCAAGAGCGCGCCAGAAATTCTGGTTCGAGTGGAAGAGTTTTTCGCGCCCGTACTTCAACTTGTGTAGCGGCTATACGCGAGCGCGGTTCGCTTGGCGCCTGCCAATGGACCGCATAGGCCCGGTTCCGGTGGGCGGCTTCCGCATCCCTTCCAGCAGTTCCTTGAGAACGACAGCGTGGTTATGCTGCTCATCTTCCGAAGCGAATAGTAGTGTGAGACGTTCTGGCCGCGAAGCCAGGCTGTAAAGTTCGGTCAATGCAGCAACCGCATCTGGCTGTTTGAGCTGTTTGAAATACAACTTGCAGAATGTCGGCCACGACTGTGGATTTTTATGGAACCACATCTGTAATTCGTCGGACGGTGCGAGCTTCTTCAACCAGTGATCCAATGTAGTTTGGTCTTTGGTCACACTACGGGGCCACAGGTCGACCAGAACCCGCGTTCCATCTGCCCGGCTAGCCCTTTCGTATATTGGCTTCGTGCGAATTCGTGGCGAAAGTGCAGGCATGTTAGGTGCCTATTCTACGTTCTTTAAATGAGCCGGGGAATGGCACGTTGGTATCATTCCGTATAACCATGATTGTTCGCTCCCCGTTTTGTCGCCACGTTCCATCTTTGTTAACGAATCCGCTGGCGATGATCCTTGCGGCGGGACTTCTCTTCTTAAATCTGGCAGGATGCGAAGTGGAACGGCGAAAGAGTGATGCGGAACTTGGGCTGAATCCTCAACAGGCTGCGGGACGGCGTATCTATGACCAGCATTGCGATCGCTGCCATGATCCATATTCGTCGAAGAATCGCAAAGGGCCGAGTTTGAAGGGCATGTTCAAAAGGCAATATTTGGAAGAGAGTGGCCTTCCGGCAAATGACGATCGCGTCACGGATATTATTCAACTGGGGCGAGACAAGATGCCCGGCTTCGGACCAGTGTTGAATCAGCAGCAGATAAACGATCTGCTGGCTTATTTGCATACGCTTTAGAAAAAGATTAGTAGACCGATGCGGGGAATCGGAGTTTGAATGAATATCAATCAGGCATCGCGAATAGTGGGAGCATTCTTGCTGTCTGGAGTGGTCGCATTTCCGCAACAGCCCGGAGACCAAATATTGAGCAAGCATGTCCATTCCTTCAGCGCAACCGCGAATGCTATTTCGGACTTGCTATCGCCCCTTGCGAACAAGTACCAGATCCCGATTGGTGTGGAAGTTATTTCCGAAACTTCCACGACGGGTGGCTCGGCTCGGATGCGAGTTTCCGTGGAGGATGGAACCGTTAAGGACGTCCTTAATGCTGTTGTGGCCGCGCAGCCCGGCTATTCCTGGCGGGAGGTGGACGGGGTCATTGACGTGATGCCCAGTCAGCATGTCGATTCAGTTTTGGACGTAATCATAAGCAAGTTTGAAGTAAAGCAGCTTTACAAGAATGAGGCCTTGGCGAAACTTACTGGGCAGCCGGAGGTTAGGGCTTGGATGGCGCGAACAGGTGTTAAAGATCGCACTTTTTTCGGCGGGAGTGTTAGCGCCTCAACGGACAGTTCTACGGGCAATATTACTCTGAACCTGCTGAATGCCAGTGTGCGAACAATATTGAATCAAATGATGAAGGCCAGCAATTCCTACTCATGGGTTTACTTTCGCTACGGCCCAGAGAATCGTTACTTTTCGCTGAGTATGTAGCCTAAGATCCGTTACGGAGACTTTCAACGAACCTTTCAACCTGGCGGTGCGGCTGTGATCTCTCAAGAGGCTGTACCTTTCGGAGCAGCGCGGCCGATAGATGGATAGCCGAGCTGATTTGTTGAAATGTTATGATTGTCGCTTCTCCGAGAGCTTCGGGATAGCGGCCCACCTTTCCGGGCGGCTACTCTTGCATGCGCATACGACGACGCCTTCCTATCTTTCTTGGTGTTCTGCTGATCGCGGCCGCAGTCGCCCTGGTCGTTGTACTTCGCAAGCACGCCCCGCCTGAACCAGCACGCCTGCTTCCCGCTGCCGATGGATTTGCCTACGTTAATCTGGAATGGATAAGGGCAGCGAATATGACCGGCAAGTTGCCGCCGGTTTCGCACGATGCGGAGTATGAACAGTTCATACAAGAGACTGGTTTCCAATTCGAGCGCGATCTGGACCATGCCGCCTTCGCGATCCACTACCCCGCCAACTCGCAGGAAGAGGTTCGGTTCTCTGAAATATTTGTCGGGAAGATCGACGGCGAGCGCTTCCGAGCCTATCTCCATAAAATTTCTGGATCCGTCGACGACTTTGGTTCCACACAGATTTACAACATCCCGCTGGAGGGAAGGACTCTGCGGGTTGCGATCCTGAGCGTCGATACTATCGCCGCGTCAAATAACGGCGACCCAGAAGTGATCCGGGGGATAATTTCCCGCTCGCGAAAGTTGGCGTCGCCTTTTGGAGGACCGGCATTGCTGCGGCAGTTCTATAAGCACGTTCCCTTGGCGAGCCTGGCGTGGGTGATTTTCCGGACGGGCAGTTCGGCTGACGCCGCGGCGAGCCGGGGGGTTCCGTTCGACTCGTCGTTCCTCTTCCCCAAGCCAGCGGTAGTTGTAGGCTCGGTACGAGACTTGGGCACGGTGCATTTAAGGGCAGAAGCCTTTACCGGAAGCGAGTATGAGGCACAGCGCGTAACCGAAAAACTCAAAACATTTCTGGCTATTTTTGGTTCGGCGGAATCCTCTGCGTCTGTGGGACCAGATCCCGACGTGAAGCAATTATTCGCCAGTTTGAAAGTCGAGCAGCACAAGGACCGTTCCGTGGTCACCGCAACCGTGCCAACAAACTTCATCCGCAAACTCGTGGCGGAGGCACCAAACGAAGTCGAGCCAAAGAAGCAGTTGCAGACTCCGGCTGCCCCGCCTCCACAAGGGAAGTCGGATCGGAAGTGACCACTGGAGGGCGTGCCTATCGCAACGAAAGGCTCCTGATTACCTGTTCTAAGACGGGCCTATTGCGTTCCTTCTTCATCGCCGGCCACATCGAGCACTTCAGCGTCGTGTCCCCGGACTGAATACGTGAATGTCTGACCTCGCGATGTGAAGGTTACGCGAGCGGGCTGCCGCTGCCATGAGGGGGCTGGGCATTCCGAGTCAGGCAAGTCCTCAGGTGGCTTGTCCAGACTCTGCCGAGTGGGGCCTGGCACATCCACCGGAGCTACTTCTCCGAGAGATTTTTTTAGGATTGGCTTTTTCCGTCCGAGTTGCGCGACCATAACGTAAACTTTCTTTCCGTCATCAGAGACTCCGCAATAGGCGACGTAGTCGCGGTACCAGCTGGGCGCCGAATAATAGGTATCAAACTCCGGAAGGCTCAGTTGCGAAATGTGGCCGGAGACGCGGTCTACCAGCAACCATCCTCCACGCTGCCACTTCCAGCGTGGCATTGTTGTTCCTTCCTCGGGCAGCGCGTCGTTCACGTGAAACGCGCGCCTGACCACAAAGAAATGATCAGTTACATCGTGTGGACTTCCTAACGTAAATTCCTTCAGCCGGGCGTCGACGTAGAGTGCTCTCACTTTGATTTCCATTGGATAGTTCTCGTCGGCGCCGACAAACCACTTAGCCGATGTCGGTTTTCCGAAGGTGATGACGTGAGGTTTGGAGGCAGCGAAAGCCGAACCAGCAAGCAGGAAAAAGACGAGCGACTTGATTAGATTTCTCATGGCAGCAAGCCTAGGCGCACTTTCAGATAACAAACAAGGTCAGATGGCACCTTGTGCATGCCCCGCGTACCTAATTCGGGAATTGTGGCCGCCCCCAGTGAGGAGCAATATCTTCTACAATAGGGGCTTGGATTTTCAATGGATTCGCAAAAGAGGCACCAGCCTACGTCTTTCTTCCTAGCCGATTCTCATTTAAATACCCAACGGCGTCCTGCCCGTTTGTTGGTGGTCGATGACAATCCCGACCTCACTCTGGTGATGCGCGAGCTCTTATCCAGCGCTGGCTATGAAGTGGTTACAGTCTCGGACGCGGCCGCCGCGTTGACAGAAATCAAAAATCAACTTCCTGATCTGATCCTTTCCGACGTCATTATGCCTGGCTTGTCCGGATTCGATCTCTGCCAGCGGCTGAAAGAAGATCCATCAACGCGGTTGATTCCTTTTGTGCTGATGACAGGCCTCGGTGATCGGGGAGACAAACTGCGGGCAATTGAGTCGGGCGCCGACGATCTGATCAGCAAGCCAGTCTCTTCTGAAGAGCTGTTCGCTCGAGTGAAGTCACTGCTCAAGCTGAAAGAATTCACCGACGAACTGGAAACCGCGGAGTCAGTGCTGTGTACGCTCGGACTGAGTGTGGAAAGCCGCGATCCGTATACCGAAGGACATTGTGAGCGACTGGCCCGGGATGCCGCCAATTTAGGACGACATCTCGGACTGGAGGAAGACTCGATTGTGGCGTTGAGAAGGGGCGGATATTTGCATGATTTAGGGAAAATCGCGGTTCCCGACGAAATTCTGAAGAAGGGAACCGATCTCACCCCGGCCGAATGGGCGATCATGAAGCAGCATCCGGCAACGGGCGAGAAGATCTGCCGCCCGCTCAGGTCATTGCGTCTCGTGCTTCCAATCATTCGGAGTCATCACGAGCACTCGAATGGCAGCGGCTATCCCGACGCTCTGCGTGGAGATGACATACCGCTGCTTGCGCGCGTCCTGCAGGTTGTGGATGTCTACGATGCGCTTCGAACGGCGCGTCCTTATAAGCCTGCGCGGACACACGAGCAGGCTGCTGCCACCATGCACACCGAGGCTGGCGCCGGTTTGTGGGACGAAGAAATTGTGGGTGAATTCTTCGCCATGCTGGAGAAGCAGCGACTGGTGGCGTAAGACGCTTGTGCCTTCCCTGGGCCTCTTAGCACCCATTTTCATCATTGCTCTATTACCATTCCTATAGGACACTCTGTACGTCGTATCTGGCGTATTGCTAACGTCCGGACAGCCGAGGGCGACTGTCCCGGCGCATTCCCTGTTATCAGGCTAAACTTTGGAGCCTACTTACAGTATCGTGTTGCCTGCATACAACGAAGGAGCGCGCATTGGCGCTACTTTGGATAGCATTCTCGCGTTCGCGACGCAGAATGATTGGAATGCTGAAGTCATCGTGGTCAACGACGGCTCCAGGGACAACACGGCGGAACTGGTGCAGGAGCTGGCGATTCGCAATCCGATTCTGCGGTTGGTGAACAATCCTGGCAATCGAGGGAAGGGATACAGCGTTCGTAATGGGATGCTGCACGCGCAAGGGGAGATATTACTGTTCAGCGATGCAGATTTGTCGTCCCCAATCGAAGAAGCGCCCAAGCTTTTCGCGGCAATTGAACACGGAGCTGATATTGCCATCGGATCGCGGTGGCTCAAGCCCGAACTTCAAACCACCCGACAACCGCTGCGACGGCAACTTTTTGGTCGCGTCTTCAATCTGGCTCTCCGGGTAATTTTGGGTCTACAGTTTAGGGACACTCAGTGCGGGTTCAAAGCCTTCACCCGACATGCGGCAGATGTGCTCTTTCCATTACAGAAGATTGAGCGGTGGGGATTCGATCCTGAAATTCTTTTTCTAGCAAAAGCCCACGGTTTCAAAGTCGAGGAAGTTCCGGTTAAATGGGCGCATCGGGAAGGCGGCGCAATCAATCCACTGCGGGATGGTTTGCGAATGGTATGGGAGATGGTAAGAATCCGCTGGAACTCGATGACCGGAAAATATACAGTCACACAGCCCGCGTTGAAATCGTTGTGATTCGAATCTCAGAAATGATCGTCAACGTGCACCGGTACTTGCACGCTCTCGCTTAGCGGATGAGTGTCCGGATCGGCGGCTTGAATTGCCTTATCCCAGGGACCCGACTGCCAGTTGTCTTTTCTCTTCTCGGGGTGCATCCACGGGGGCAATGTGATTAGCAGGGTGCGCGCGAGCCCAAGAGCGTAAGCCTCATAGAGCGAACGAAGATGTCTTAGCTTCTTTTCAGCCTCCGGCTTGTCATTTAATCGAATCCCACGTTTTGCAAGCATCTCTCGCAGCCGTGCCAATTCCTCTATCGGCAGCCGGTCGGAGTTGTGAGGATCGTACCTGGCATTCACCACTTGGGCTAAATCAACCACGGCGTGACGGGCAATGGCAAAAGTGATCTTCGCCTGTTCGCTGCGAATTCCGTCGACACCGGAGATGACAAGCGAAGTGGCGTCGAGCATAGTAGTTAACGCTCCCAACCAGGATTGGTTGTTGTGCTGTGAACGAAAGAAACTTAGCGCGGGATAAGAGAGATGACTCTCCAGAACTTCGGCGGCCCAGCGTTCCCAGTCTTTGAAAATCTGGTCAAGCACGGTTTGTTCGGGACAGTTACCGAGCCGTGCCAAAAGTTCGGCAGCCGTCGGCGGAGAACCGGCGCGAGCGTCGAGTAGCGATATCTCGATTTCACGCCGCGAAAACGACGAATAAATCGTCGGAAGGTAGCCGATGACAACGCCTAGAAAGGCGAAGCCCATTCCGCCTTCCAAAACCGTCAACACCCGGGCCGCGGGCCAGGTCGGCACAATGTCTCCCAAACCGAGAGTAAAAAAAGTCTCACCGCTCAAGTAAAGCAAAGCCCAAAAACTAATGCGCTCGTTGGCCAGTTGCACGTGCTCGCCGAATCCGTATTGCAGGAGGGCGAATCCCAAAATGAGTGAAAAGGCCCACAGCGCGAGGAGAAAAATCAGAGACAACGGTCCAAAGTAACCGAGAAAGTTTTCGCGCCGTCTGACAGACTTGATGCGGCTGGCAAGCATCCTCCAAGGACGCCAAGTCCGACGGTAGAACCATGCGGTCAAACGAAATTGACGTTGGACGCGGCGGGGCAGAACGATGGTCTCAAAGGCATCCAGTAGGACGCCGAAAATAACCATTAGCCCGAAAATGATGATCAGCACGTGCATTTCGAATGAAGTCTTGGCGGGCCCCGGTCCACAGATGGAGCGGAGCTATAGCATTGTAAGCCAGCTTTTATTTTTTGGGCCGGGCTTGCGATCCGACCGGCGTCAGGATTCTCGAACTACTGGTGCTTGCCTTCCTTCAGGAAAGTTCCCTCCTGAAGTTCGGTGAAGGCGCGCTGCAATTGCTCCTGGGTGTTCATCACGATCGGGCCGTACCAAGCCACCGGCTCTTCAAGAGGTTTTCCTGAGACCAGGAGGAAGCGGATCCCGTCGTCTCCAGCTTGAACGGTGACCTCGTCGCCGCGATCAAACAGGATCAGCGAGCGATTGTCCGCTTCGACGGGAGGCGTGGTATCCAACCACTTCACGGCCTCGGTGGGCACAGCCAGCGGACCGGATGCGTTGCAGAATTTCCCCGAGCCGGCGAAGACATATGCGAACGCGTGGCGCGTCGTCTCAACCGGCAGCGTCTTCCTTTTGCCCGCAGCGACCGAGACATCCAGGTAAATCGGATCGGCCGCAATTCCGTCCACTGGCCCTTTCTTTCCCCAGAAGGTTCCGCAGACGACTCGCACATGGGTGCCGTCGTCATCTTTTATTTCAGGGATATCTAACGATGTGACTTCCTGATAGCGCGGGGCAGTCATTTTGAGCGATGCGGGAAGGTTCGCCCACAACTGAAAGCCGTGCATCCGGCCGGATTGGTCGCCCTTTGGCATCTCCTGATGAATGATGCCACTGCCGGCGGTCATCCATTGCACATCGCCGGCGGAGATTGCGCCGCGGTTTCCCATGCTGTCGCCATGCTCGACCGTTCCCGCAAGCACGTAAGTTATCGTCTCGATCCCGCGGTGAGGATGCCAGGGAAATCCCGCTAGATAATCCTCGGGAACGTCGTTGCGGAAATCGTCCAGCAAAAGGAATGGGTCGAAGTCCTTAGTGTTTCCGAAGCCAAACGCGCGGCGCAGGTGTACACCCGCGCCTTCAAGAGTTGGTTTCGATTTGATAAGGCGTCGAACGGGTCGAATCGACATCTTTGCCTCCGATAGTGACAGTAATAGAGTGATGCGTTGAGCGAAGAAGCGGCTCAAATGTTATTTCAAATGATGTACTCGGGAATGGGGAGGGCACGACTTTCAGCGGCGCCGTTGGGATCCGAGGCGAATGTCCGGCACGACTGAAAGATTGTGCAGAAAAAGTCTTCGCGGCGGAAAATGGCTTTGAAGGGGCGGGGCTTTCAGCCCCGCCGTTGTTTAGCTCAAAGGGTATACGGCGCGCCTGAAGGCGCGCCCCTTCAAGGATGTTGAGGTAGCAGAGGTTTTCCCCCGCATGTGAAGTCGTGCCCTTACCGGCCTCAGCTGGGCATACTCTCACGATTCCCGTTCGAAGCGGTAGTTGCCGCGGCGTTCCTTCGCGATTGATTCCGCGACATTCAGGAATGCGCGGGCAGCGTGGGAGAGGCTGGCGGACTTGCGGTAGATAATCCGCAATTTGCGATGCAATCGCAACTCTCTTACTGGAATTCGGATCAGCTCGCCGCGGGCGATCTCGTTTTCCACGCTAATTTCGGGCAGCAATGCCACCCCGTTTCCCATGGCTACAAACGTCTTGATGGCCTGCAAGGTTGGCAGCTCGATATCCATGTGCAAGGGCGTTTTGTGTTGCTTGAATGCCTGAATCACTTTCTCGCGATAAGGAGACGCAACAATATGGGCGACGAATGATTCCGTTCCCAGTTGCCGAATGCTGACTTGAGTTTCTTTCGCCAGCGAGTGCTGGGGAGGGACAACGAATACCAATTCGTCGAGATAGACAACCGTGGAGCGGAGCTGAGGGTCTTGGGGATCGTAGGTTAGAACTCCAAGTTCGGAGTTCAGTCCGAGGACGTCGTCGGGAATGTGGCTGCCGAGAGAGCGCTGAACCATGACTTTGATCATTGGGTGCAGGCGGAGGAACTCACCCAGCACCGGAAGCAGATAAAGCGCTGTGAATTCGTTGGCTGCAATGGCGAGCTTTCCTTTTTGGAGCTGACGCAATTCCACCAGCGCTTCTTGCGCGCTTTCTCGCAGGTTGAGTAACCTCTCCGCGTAGTCGAGGAGTACGCGGCCGGCGTCGGTCAACAAGCCGCCACGGGAAGAACGGTCGAGAAGCGGTTCCCCCACGTCCTGCTCGAGTTTGCGGACAGACTGACTTATCGCGGATTGGGTGCGGTGCAGTTTCTCGGCGGCGCGGGAGAATCGTCCTTCACGCGCGACGGCGAGGAAAACTTCGAGTTGAGAGAGATCCATGAGCGCTGTCCTTTAGGCTTCACTGGGAGGGCCCGACTTTAGTCGGGCCGAACACCCGTTAGGTAGAATTGCGGGATGGCTAAACCCATGCCCCTCCCGGCCTCCTTCATATTCCGTAATGCTAAATTAGCTATTGATAAGCATTGCTAATATAATAATTGTTGCTAATACTTATTGCAATATTATTAGCTTTCCTTCAGGCCATCTTTTCCTTACCATAATATGAGCGGGAGGCTTCCGGGAGGTCGGCAATGGAACGAGCACGAATCACGATTTTTGACACAACATTAAGAGATGGCGAGCAATCACCTGGCTGCAGCATGAACGTGCACGAAAAGCTGCGTCTGGCTCATCAGCTCGACCGTCTTGGAGTTGACGTCATCGAGGCGGGCTTCCCCATAGCGTCCGACGGCGACTTCACGGCTGTGCAAGCAATCGCCGCTGCCGTGCCGCGTCCGATTATTGCTGCACTGGCGCGCGCTTGTACTAAGGATATCGAGAGAGCAGGGCAAGCTTTAGCTGGAGCCGTATGCCCGCGGATTCATGTTTTCTTGGCCACGTCAGAGATTCACTTGCAGCACAAACTGAGGATTACGCAGCAACAATGTCTGGAGCAGGCGCGGGACTCGGTGCGACTTGCGAAATCGCTTTGCCCGGATGTGGAATTTTCGCCGGAAGATGCGACGAGGACGTCGCCTGAGTTTCTCTACAAGATTCTTGAAGCTGTTATCGAAGCCGGGGCAACGACGTTGAATATCCCCGACACGGTGGGATATAGCGTGCCATCGGAGTTTGGAGAATTGATCGCCGGAATTCGCAAACACGTGCGCGGAATCGAAGGAGTAACGATCTCGGCTCATTGCCACAATGACCTGGGGCTTGCAGTGGCGAATTCTCTTGCAGCAGTCGCTGCCGGAGCGCGGCAGGTCGAGTGCGCAATTAACGGGATTGGTGAACGCGCCGGTAATGCCTCTCTCGAAGAGTTCGTGATGGCGCTTCGCGTACGTTCTGACCGGTATCCCTACGATACGGGCGTGGTGAGCGAGCAACTTTTTCCCGCGAGCAAGCTGTTGAGCGAAATCACTGAGGTGCCGGTGCAGCCTAACAAGGCAATTATTGGCCGCAATGCATTTGCCCACGAAGCTGGAATTCATCAGGATGGAATGCTAAAGAACCGATTGACCTACGAGATCATGACGCCGCAATCCGTTGGGGTGCCAGACTCGACGCTGGTATTGGGCAAGCATTCAGGGCGACATGCGCTGGGTCTCCGCTGCGAACAGCTCGGCTACACCTTTGACCGTCGCGAACTGGACGAAATCTACCGGCAATTTGTGGTGCTCGCGGACGAAATCAAACACGTCCACGATCATCACCTGCTGGATTTGGTCAGGAAGACTCGTGGTATCCAGGCGAGCTCGACACCACATGCTCTTTCTACGGCGTCCCAAGTAGACTTGGCGCAATCGAAAAAACAAAGAACCTTCCCCGCTGCCTTTCCGGGCGACTACAGTGCCGCAACCCTGCCTCGCAACACTATCACCGAGCATCTTCCTGACCAGGAAGATTATCTTTGGGGCGTGTAGCAGCACCAAATAATTTCCGAAGAAAATATATAATCCTCAACTTGCGGTAGAATCTCGCAAAAGACGGCTTCCGTCTGGCCGAACAGCAACCCATAAGAATTCACCTGTCGGGGATCTGGGTTCCACATGCTTATCACGGTAGCCATCCTGCCCGGAGACGGTATTGGGCCAGAAGTGACTGACCAGGCGGTTCGAGTCCTGGAGATGGTTACTGCAGCTTTTGGTCATGAATTTAATCCCATACGCAAAGATATCGGCGGCGCCGCGCTAAGAAGTAGCAAAGATCCGCTGCCTAATGACACTTTGCAGGCGTGCCTATCCTCAGGCGCCGTCTTGCTGGGTGCTGTTGGTGGGCCTTCTTTTGACAGTTTCCCGGCCTATCTACGGCCCGAGAGCGGGTTATTGAGGTTGCGGCGCGAGCTTGGAGTATTTGCGAATTTGCGCCCCGCGATCTGCCATCCCTCACTCGAGGACTGCTCTCCGCTCCGTTCTGAAATCGTCCAAGGCACCGACATTATGATCGTCCGGGAGTTACTGGGCGGTATTTACTATGGCGAGCCTCGGGGGACTGAAGGTCAAGTGGGCGATCGCAAAGCGGTCGATACGATGCGCTATACGGAGAAAGAAATCGAACGCGTAGCGCAGGTCGCTTTCGGTTTGGCGCGTTCCCGTCGCCGCAGCCTAGTCTCAGTCGATAAGGCCAACGTGTTGGATTGCTCACGGCTGTGGCGCGACGTGGTCACACATATTTCGCTGGATTATATGGACGTTAAAACATCGCACATGTATGTGGATTCCGCAGCCATGGCCCTGGTATCGCGTCCCACGGACTTCGATGTAGTTTTGACCGAGAATATGTTTGGGGACATTCTTTCAGATCTGGCCGCAGCTACAGTCGGCTCCCTTGGCATGCTCGGTTCGGCGAGTCTCGGCGGATCGGTGGGACTCTATGAGCCGGTTCATGGTTCGGCGCCCGACATTGCGGGACAGGGAATCGCCAACCCCGTAGGCGCGATTCTTTCGGCCGCTATGCTGCTGCGCCATTCGTTTGGACTCAAACAGGAAGCAGCCAGCATTGAATCAAGTGTTGCGAGCGTTTTGGCAGCAGGAAATCGCACTCGCGATATAGCCAAGGGGGGGCGAGTTGCTCTTACTACGTCAGAGATCGGGTCCAAGATCGTGGATGCGATCCGCGACAGCGATCGGAGCGATCAAAATATGGCGAGCTAGCGCTGCCTGCCTCTCCGTCTGCCCAATCCTCCCTTTTCAGACAGAACAACCTCGCCGAATCGAAGCGCATCAAAGTTCGCGTTTGTTGAAGTTGTCAGCTTCAATTTTTTTCCACAGTGCAGCGGCAAATTGGTTGGATAGGTTGTTTTCCCCAGGAGTACAATTTTCACAAGATTCATTGCCGCCTGATGAGGAGCAAATGCTTTCGAAGTGCTCCAACCCGGACTGTCCAACCTTGTTCCGTTACCTGCATGAAGGGAAGTTGTTTCGCATTGAAGTGGACGTAGTAAATGAAGATACCGGCACTTTCGGGATCGATCCTGAAGCGAAGAAGCCAGTGCGGCGAACTGAGTTCTTCTGGCTATGCGGTGAATGTTCGGCAGAGATGACGTTGGACTTCGAAAAAGGGGTTGGAGTCAAGACCCGGCCACTAGGGCGTGCCCACGCCATAGCATCCTAGGGCGCCGTGCGAAGAAATCCTTTACGCCGCTGCTCACTGTAGCGGTGTAAAGCGTCACTGATCACCGGATAGGCTTCCGCCGCCGGGCGTATTTCATCCACTTCCACGGCTTTGCCCTCGAGTAATTTGTAATCCTGAAAAAACCGCCGCAACATGATCAGTCGATGCGGAGGCATCTCCTGAGCTTCGCGGTAAGAATTGAACTCGGGATCTTCGGTCGCGACCGATATGATCTTATGGTCCTTCTTTCCGGAATCGATCATGGTCATGAGGCCTATCGTCCGCGCGTGAATGATCGTCAGAGGCACCACGGTTTCCTGGCATAGCACCAAGACGTCGAGGGGATCGTCGTCCTCGGCGAGGGTTTGCGGGATGAATCCATAATTCGCAGGGTAGTAAACCGCTGAATAGAGAACGCGGTCGAGTTTTATTAGCCCGCTAGTCTTGTCCAGCTCGTATTTCACGCTGGAACCAAAGGGAATCTCAATTACGCTCTGAAACTCTTGTGGCAGTTTGTCGCCGGGAGTTACGTCGTGCCAGGGATGGATCATAGGTTAGGAATCAGATTCATTCTAACGGATCGAGAAGGGAGGACTGTAATCGGAAGTCACATCGATCCGCGTGGCGCAGATTATTCCGTGGAGGGGCGATACCGGGACATCGGGCAACTGCATCAGCGACTACTTCGCCAACAATCCCTGGTTATGGTTGTAGCTGATGACGCGCGTCACCTTCCATTCACCGTCTTTGTTCTGCCACAGCGTCACAAACTTGGCGTCTCCCACAGCATCTTCTGGGCGACCTGGATGGTGGAAACGATGTATTCCGATCTCCACCGCTCCATATCCCTTCAGCGGGTACACCTCGAGGGTGTCGGGCAGCAGCGCCCGCTCCACCTTCCCGCAAATGTTCTGCTTGATCGCAGCGAGAAACGGACCTTTCCCCACCGAAAGCCCTGTCTGGTCGTGATAAAACTCCAGGTCATCCGACACCATCGCACCCAACGTTGTCAGATCGCAGTGATTATATGCATCGAAAAGCTTGGTATCTAAGGACTGTATCGTCTTAAATAGAGGGTCGGGTTGCGCGATGGATTGCGCGTTTGCGGCCATGCTCGAAAGGGTCAAAAGGAGAAGCAGGAACAGGTCAAGCGATTTTTTCAAGTTCATAGAAAACTCCTTCGAAGGATAACTAGGCCGATGGCCTTATATGGCAATCGGGGACAGCACGATAAAGTCTGTTGAGGGTGGTACGCAATTCCGAGACCAAAAGATTTGTCTCGTAGAGTCTTGATATCACTGTTTCAAAGGTCCCTTGTCAGTTGGGAGCTGTCCGCTAGTGAACGTCTACACTCGAGAATGGACCGTCAGCGCGAAAGGGATCTCCCCAGCAACAGCTTGACCCCTCACTCTTTCGACGCGTACAGTTTCGAAAGATGTCTTCTCAGACCAGTAGATTCCTGAAATTCGGCGGAGCGGGGGCACTCATCGTCGTCTCATTGACCTACCTCGCCTACACCGGAGTGCAGGAGAGTAAGAGTTATTACGTCACCATCGCGGAACTTCAAGGGATGGGCGACGGCGCATACAGCAAGCGGCTAAGAGTCGCAGGCAACGTACAGCCGGGATCGATTAAGCGCAGCGGAACCGATGTGCAATTCGTACTGGTCGAGAACGACAAAATTCTGCCCGTGATATACAGCAGCACCGAGCCTCCGCCGGATACGTTCAAAGACAATTCGCAAGCGCTTGCGGAAGGCCGTATTGGACGCGACGGCGTTTTTCGCGCCAACCAATTGCAGGCCAAATGCGCGTCCAAATATGCTCCGCAGCAACCTGCAGCGACACCTTCATCGAGCCAGCCCACCAAGAACGTGACACAGGTTCAAACCCCGGCGGCAGCTGGCATGTCGAACTGAGCCGTCATTTCGGCTTCCGGCACGTTACACTGCTTCCCGTGAGCCATCCGCAAGCGCCAGTAATTCCAGCGGTGGTTATCGTTTCCGATATCGTGAAGCGCTTCGGACGCTTTGCGGCGTTGCGTGGTGTGACCGCAGAATTCCTGCCTCACCGTCTCTACGTAATTCTCGGGGACAATGGCGCGGGAAAGACCACGTTCTTACGCATTCTTGCGGGGCTTGCCCGGCCGACTAGTGGCACAGTTTCGATATTCGGAGCGAGTACGCCGCGTGCCGCTGGCCGCGAAATTGGATACATGGCGCATCCGTCGTTGCTCTACGACGAGATGAGCGGAATGGAGAATCTGCGATATTTCGCCCGGCTATATGGAATTGAAGATGATGAACGTTGTGCGCGGGTGATCGGTCGAGTGGGCCTTGATCCTTCGCTCACGCGGCCTATCGGACAATACTCTCAAGGCATGCGGCAGCGGATGTCGCTGGCCAGGGCGCTGTTGCATGACCCCAAGATTCTCCTGCTTGATGAGCCTTTTTCCAACGTCGATGTGCGTTCGGCGGTGGAGATGGTGAGATTGCTGGCAGCGGTTCGCGGTGCAGGCACGACTGTATTTGCCGTCACTCATCAACCGTCGTTGCTACAGGCCTCGGCGGATGAATTTGTCTGGATGGAAGGCGGGAGGATTGTCGCGCGCACAAGCGAGCTGCCTGCTTCGTCTGATGGCCCAGCATTGAAGGAGCAGCCATGAGTTCCTCGAGTATCACCCGAGCGACTCTCGCGAAAGACATCCGCCTGGAATGGCGATCGAAAGACGCTATCAATTCGATGCTCTTCTTCGCGCTGCTTGTAGTTGTTATCTTCAGTTTCTCATTCGATCCAGTTGCGGAGGAGTCGCGACGTATTGCGGGCGGTCTAATTTGGGTTGCGTTCCTGTTTGCCGCGGTGGTCGCGCTGAACCAGACATGGGCAAGAGAGTTGCGGAATTCTGTTCTCGACGCTTACCGAGTCTCTCCCGCCCCGCCTAACGCGCTGTTCGTTGCCAAAGCCTTGGGGAATTTCATTTTTGTATGCGTTCTGGAAGCTCTCATGGCACCGCTATTCACGGTGTTTTATAATCTGCGGCCCCTAGGTCCGGCGTGGCAGCTCCTTCCGGTCGCGATTCTCGGAACTTGGGCTCTGGTCGTGAACGGGACGTTTTTCGCAGCGATATCCATACATACTCGCAGCCGCGAAGTCATGCTCCCGCTTCTACTGTTCCCCATTACAATTCCAGCATTGCTGGCCATGGTGCAGGCAACCAACGCGATTTTGATCGGGCAGGAATCCGCCAGGTTCTGGATCGTCTTGCTGCTGACGTATGATGTGGTGTTTACTATCGCTTGTCTGCTGTTGTTTGAAACCGTGATGTGCGCGGAATGAAAAAGGCTTTTCCCATTCTCGCGATTTTTACTTTACCCCTACTGGGCTACGCCTTTTATGAAGCCATGTTCGTCGCACCGGCGGACCAGATGCAGGGCGAAGTTTATCGCATCATTTACTACCACGTGCCGTCAGCGTGGACGGCGTTCATTTTTTTCTTCATCAATTTTGTCGCGTCGATCGTCTTCCTGATTCGGCGGAACCCGAAAGCCGATGCCGTCGCTGTCGCTGCCGCTGAAGTCGGAGTGGTCTTTTGCACGGTGGTGCTGGTTACGGGACCGCTATGGGCGCGGCCAGTATGGGGGATATGGTGGACTTGGGACATTCGCCTGACTTCGACTCTCGTGCTATGGCTGATTTACGTTAGCTATTTAATCCTCCGGCGGTTCAGCCAGGGCGATCAAATGCCTGTTCTCGCTTCCGCTCTGGCGGTATTCGGAGCGTTGGATATGCCTTTGGTGTACTTCTCGATTTGGTTTTTCCGCACTCAGCATCCGCAGCCGGTCATCGGCGGAGGCGGCTCGATTGATCCGCGCATGCTGCATGTATGGTTGCTCAATTGGGCGGCATTTTTGTGTTATGGGTTGCTGATTTTTTGGGCGAGTTATCGTCTGGAGAATCTAAAGCGTGAGTTGGAAGAAACGCAATCCCTCGAATCCATGCTGGAAGCGCCGAGGTTTCGATGAAATATCTTTACGCCGCATACACTGCGACTTGGATCATCCATCTCAGCTATCTCGGCATTCTGACGGCGAGATATAGACGTCTGAAGCGTGAAATGAGAGCCCTGGAAACGAAGCCCTGAGTTCAGCCCCGGACTACTTGATATTGATGTTTACCACATTGGCGGTGAAACCATCGATGGTCAAAACTACGGGCACCTCGCCAGCCCCAGCGAGCGAATGTGGAATTTTCACCGCCACGTAATCCATACCGGGATCTGAATTCGGCAGTTTTGTCGCGGCTTCGACTGGCGCAAAGACCCCTCCAACCTCCGCAACTACATTCTTCAGCGAACTGCGTCCCCGAATTCCTGTGCCCTGGAAGAAGACGAGCAAAGTATCCAAGGGCTTTCCAAGATTCAGCGGCACGGCTACGCAAGTTGTGGAGCAGTTATACACGCGCTCGGAAATTTGCTTGCCGCTCTTGGTGAATCGTTCGGCGGTTGCGAGAGCGACTCCGCTGCCGGTTGCGTTTGCTGAAAACAAGGCCGGAGCGACGGATGAGATCAATGCTCCGCTCGGCTGAGTAGCGACCGTGACGGTGGCAACTCCGGGCGCGGTCCGTTCCGGCACCACGTAGATCACTTCGCTCGGACCCGCATAGTAAAGCCCGGCCAGTCGCGAAACTCCGGAATTGTCTTTCACGTCCACTTCCACGCCGGCAAGTTTTCGAGGCAATATAGGACCGCTCGCAGTAGCGGTGCGGTTCGTGAAATGCTGGCCGAGCGCAACCACCACCGAAGCTGGAGCAAACCGGAAGCTGCCGTCGGCCCAAGACAGATTCTTCACCCGCGTTCCGTCGGTTATGTTCCCCGAGTCTGTCACTGAAGTGCTGTTCGTTACGATTACTGGTTGCGCGAAATCGGCCTCCACCTGCGCCAGGGTTTCACAAACGGGGCAAACCGGCAAAAACCACAAGGCACTGTCAGGCGCAGTGCCATAGTTCTGCACCAGGTTTCCGCTCACGTCTCCGACATTCACATTCTCCATACGAATGCCAGTGCGAATGGTATTTGTCACGAAGTTGTTGTCGATCGCGATATCGGTGAGTGACTGCGTCGTTACCCATGCGAAGTGTTCATCGTAAGCGATGATATTAATACCGGCAGCGTCGGTGAGCAGATTGGCGCTCGGAACGCCATAGCCGAGCGCGTTGTCGACGATATTGTTCTCAATCTTGATGCCGGACGACGGTCCGGTCTTGTAGTTGTAGATCAGTCCCTCATCCTGCTCGACGACGATGCCACTGCGGTTCGTGGCCTCCGTCATATTGTCGTGAATGGCGACATTCGCAACGCCTGCGGGATAGATTCCGCGACCGAAGACAATCTCCTGAGACAGATTCCCGCTGATCACCGTGCCCGAGCCCCGCAAATTAGGATCGTTGGGCGTGACGCCGAAGTTCGCTTGCAAGCCAGAGATCGCGTGGTCGAGCGTGAGCGTAATGACGCCATTCATATCCGGAGCGCTCTCAGCAAGTACGGTTGCGGTTCCGGCGATGGTCGCGTTGACGATATTGATGAAGTCGTAGACATCCCCGGCTGTTACTCTGCCGCTGTTGTCCAAAGTCACCTGCACGCTGGTGGTGCTCGAGGGGGCGGCGACGATCGCAGCCCACTGGCCGTCCATGGCGATAGCGTCATCGCAGGTGCGTTTCACGGTGTTGTTGGTGATGACATTGTTCGCTCCCGCTCGTGCGAGATGGATGCCGTCCGCGTTTGTGCTGATTAATCTGTCAGTGCCCGGACGCGGAATTACCTGCACATGATCGACAGTGGTAGCGGATCCGCCGAGAAGTACGCCGATAAATCCCGACGCATAGACAGACACGTTCTGCACGGTTAGGCCGGTCGTGCCACTCGAAAAAATTGCGCCAATACCCGCGCGCCACTCCAGTACTAGCGTGTCTCCGGGTTGGATCGTGTTGAGTTGAGTGGCCGTGGTCCATGGTTCCGTACCTGCGAGCTGAATGTAGCTGTCATTCAGCGGCCCCTTCGCAACACTCATTCGTCCCGTTCCGCTCAACTGCTGGCCGTTGCGGAAGATATACACGTAGTAGCCGTCATTCACGTAACTGGCGGGCACGGTTAGAGAATTGAAGGTCGAGGGCAACGGATAGCTTCCATCCTGAACAAAGCTCACCGTCGGCGGGGTCGCGGACGCCTTCACGCTCGTGATTGTGAGTTGCGTAAAGGGCAGCTGCGCTTGCAGCGGAGTTAACGGCGATTGCCATGGCAGATAATCCACCGTAAAGTTTTTAAGCGTAAGATTCACGCTATTGTTAACGTCGATGGCCATGATGTTGCCCAAAGCGAAGTAGAGATCGGAATGGTTAAGATCAACCGTGACATTTGAGATTGCGTTGAGATACACGTGCTGATATTGGCTATTCAAGCTGAGAAAGTAGTAGCTGCCGCGCTCCGCGACTACCATCGGAATCTTGTTAGCAGATGCGTAAACCAAACCGGCCTGGAAGAGAGGCCGCGAGTCAAGGCCGGGAGTGTCAGGCGTCATATTCGACGCAGCAATACCCTTCGCCACTAGGTCTGTCGACAGGTTTAGCACTTGGCCGTTTGCAACGAGTCTTGCCGATAATGCTCCAGCCAGCAGGCATACAGACGTCAGGATTTTATGAATAGAGAACTTCATCGCGGTCTCCAAGGGCTGCATTCACGAAGCCAGGCAGGAATTGTGAACCCAACGGCATCGGTTGCGCAAGCATAGAATCCGCACTGGTAAGGCTGTTTGCGAGCTCGAGCAGGAAGGATTTATTTGCAATTTCTTCCCGAAGGAATTCCTGGAAATCAGACATTCAAATTCGGCTGCTTGGCTCTTCGGCGGTGACTGAGGTCCGAAATTCGATCTATTGCAGGTTAGACTTGCTTCCCGAGTCCGGGAAGTCGGGATTCGGAGTCGGCCGCAAGAATTCGTATTCCTCGATGACGGCCGCGACCCCGACACGCGAGACTGGCAGAGGTTGCTCAACGCGAACAATCCGCGCGATAAATCTCACCCGCACCGCATCGGTCAAGGTGATGTTCGGCGGAAACGTCATGGTGACTTCAATGCGGGCACCCTCGATGACGGGCTGATCAAGGTAAAAAAATATTCCCCTTGCGCTGACGTTCTGAGTTTCCGTTGCTATCTCAAAATCGTCGGTACCAAGCGGCATTCTTACAGTAGCTGGCAGGCGCATATAGAAACGGCGCATCGTGCGTCTTTCCTGTCCTCCCTGTGAGCCGGGTTGTTGCTCTTGAAGCATACGAGTGTGCGGTTCCTGCCTTGCTGCCCTCAACTTCTCATGCAAGAGTCAACTACTTACACTTTGTTTGCAAGCGCAAAATGCGGGGAATTGCTTCAGTTAATGTCATACGCAGCTTGCACTAGTCCGCACCTACTAGTCCGTATTGATGCGGCCCGGCGCGGTCACCCTTGGTTAGCCCAGCGCGGTTGAGGACGTGAAAGTTGAGATCAAGCAGAGGATCGGCATCTTAATTGTGCGTTGCTTGCATCTCACCAATCTGCACTCTGCAATCTGGGAAGCCGCGCATCTTGACATGCTATCCGTCAGATGTTTAAGTAGTTACTTATTTTCAAAACAGGTGACAGGCACAGATTCCGCTTCTTCGGCGCTGAGCCGGAGCGTCTTGCACATCATTTATTCTTCTGTTTTCTCTCCACCAGATGGAAAACTCGGAGGAGCTCTTGAAATTGAATTTTCGTAGGCTACGGCTTTTGACGCGGCGCATCACACTGATTCTTGCGGCGTTGCTGATTGGAATTAGTCTTTTCAGGCTAGACGCCCGTAAAGCTCTGGGTGCCAGCGAAGACGCGCTTAGCCGAAGCCGCAGGGCAGGGGTTTCCTCTGAAAAGTCTCCTCGAAATGCTCTGCAAATTGCGTCTCTTTACGGTCATCTTCCGTTGAGTTTTGAGCCGAACCAAGGGCAAACGGATGCGCGAGTAAAGTTTCTGGCGCGCGGTGAGGGCTACGGCCTGTACTTGACTCGAAGCGAAGCAGTGCTGGCGTTACACGCGGCGGGAGAAAAGAATTCGGTAATACGCATGTCCCTGGAACACTCGAACAGCGGCCCCGCGGTTGATTCGCAGGAGGAACTTCCCGGGAGAAGCAATTACTTCATCGGTAAGAATCCAGCGAAGTGGCATCATAACATTCCTCAATTTGCGCGGGTCCGCTATCACGATGTCTATCCCGGAATAGACCTGCTGTATTACGGACACCAGGGAAAACTGGAATATGATTTTGAAGTTTTGCCCGGCGCCGATCCGAAGCAAATCGCCATTCAGTTCCAAGGTTCGCCGAGGCTTGCGCTGACGGCCGTGGGCGACCTCTCTATTGCGACGGAGGCTGGCAAGGTTGAACTGCAAGCTCCGCGGGTGTACCAGCAGATTGGTAACGAAGATCGTCCAGTCGCAGGAAAATTTGTCCTGCTAAACGACAATCAGGTTGCGTTCGGGATCGGCGCGTACGATCGCACTCAGCGTTTGATTATCGATCCGATCCTCACTTATTCAACCTATCTCGGAGGAAGCGGCGACGAGAGCTGTTCGAAGATCGAGAACCTAGCAGGCATCTCGACGGCGCAGTTTACTCCTGGGTGCCCGGCGGTTGCGGTGGACGCCGCCTTCCGCACCTACGTGGCGGGAGCCACTACATCCGCGAATTTCCCGGGCATAGGCAGCTCAAGCTTTCAAACATGCCTGGATACTGTGCCGCCAAATCCGGCCACCTGCACGCCTGGAACCAACAGTGATGTGTTTGTCGTCAGATTGAACGCGGCGGGCACGGCATTGGATTTTGCCACGTATTTGGGAGGAAGTGGCACCGACGTGACGGCAGGACTCGCAGTGGATGCGAATTTCAACGTGCATTTGGCGGGTACCACAAATTCACCTAACTTCCCAACACTGCTCACTTCATACCAACCAACTCCGTTGTCCGCGGGCACTCACGTTTTTGTGAGCGAAGTAGCTGCTGGCGGGGGCAGTTTGCTTTACTCGACCTATCTTTCAGGCAACGGTACAGACGTGGCGGCAGGACTGGCAATCGATAACCTCGGCAAAGAATACGTAACTGGCACAACGACCTCTTCCAATTTTCCAACCACCGTCACAGCGTTCCAAAGTGCACCTAAGTCCGCGAATCAATCCTTTTTTGCGAAATTGGACCCGACCATCACCGGACCTGGGGCTCTGCTGTATTCGACCTATATCGGGGGCAGCGCTCCCACCACGGGGGTTATGGTGGGGGGCGGCGTTGCCGTCGACAGCAACTGCAACGCTTATTTGACGGGAGGCACAAATTTCACGGACCTGTTCACCCAAAACGCTCCTCAGGGAACGAAAGGTTTAGGCCTCGACGCGTGGGTTGCGAAATTTAGTCTCCCGACTGGATCTTCTTGCGGTTCGCTGCTGTCACTTACTTACTTGACATACTTCGGGGGCAGCGGAGACGACGTCGGTTACGGCATCGCGGTCGATACTGGCTTCAATGCCTACATTACCGGCTCGACGACTTCTCCCGACATAGTGCTCCCGGCGGGATCAACTGGGCCAGCACCTTTCGCAAGATGTCTGGATACGCCGCCAGTGAGCGGCCCGTATCCAGCCCCGCCTTGCCCTTCCAACGGCACGATGCCCGATGCTTTTGTGGCCAAATTCGGAAGCCTCGCGACAGGGACGACTGGAACCAACGTTCCGTATCTCTACTTCACATATCTGGGCGGGACCGGAGCTGACACGGGAACGGCTATTACTGCGGATACGATTGGCGGTGCGTTTGTTACCGGTTGGACAACCTCAACCGACTTCCCGACAACTGTCCTCTCGGGTACTGCAGTGCAGGCAGCCTCGGGCGGTGGTGAAGATGCATTCGTGGCCCGGATCGACACAACCACCATCTGCGCCAGCAATCCCCCCACAGTTCTTTGTCCGGGTTTCTCTTCATATCTTGGTGGAAGCGGAACCGACATTGGAACGGGCATTGCGCTGGACTCGGGAAGCTCGACCTATGTAACCGGCGAAACCGCTTCGACAAATTTCCCGGTGCTTAAGCCTTCTCAGGCCGCTCTGAATGGGCCAACCGATGCATTTGTGAGCAAACTTGGGTCGGTGGGAAGTTTGCAGCTAACTCCCACATCACCGTCGCCGACGACGCCGGTGACGATCGGAGTGGGTAATTCTGTCGCCTTCACCTACACACTCATCAATGCAGGCGACGCGACGAGTGGGATCATTGTCACCGACGCTCTTCCGTCGACGGGCGCGACGTTTAACTCGATCGCTACGACCGTCGGCAATTGTGGCGCCGTAGTGACCTCGACCGTGACCTGCAGCATCGGGACGCTGAACTCCGGCGGCACAGCAACTATCACAGTCAATCTGACGCCCACCGCCCAAACCACGCCATTGACGTCGCCGGGCGGCCTATCCAACAGTATTGCGGCAAGCGCCCCCGGCGCGCAGACTGTAACCGCCAGCAGCACCGCGGCGGTACAAGATTTCAATATCGCAGTCCAGCCTGGGACTCCGGCTACAATTACCGTCCCGGCGGGAGTTCCCGGTAATTTCACAATTCAAGTTACAGGCACGCTCAGCAATTTTCCCGATAGCATCTCGCTCTCAGTAGGTGCGGGGCTGCCAACGGCTACGAACACGGCATGGACCACGAATCCAATTCCGAGTCTCACAGGAAGTGCACAGACGACCGTCCTCACTGTTACGACCACAGCGCGTGTGACCACCACTGGATTCTTGGGACACCGAAATGGTGTGCTTTACGCAATGTGGTTGCCGATTTCAGGAATGGCATTTTTGGGTCTCGGTATCGGTGGGAGGATGTCGCGGAGGCGACAGATATTCCTGGGACTCATGCTTGCAGCATTCTTCTCGCTTGTATTCTTCCAGGCAGGTTGCGGTTCGAGCTCCACAACGTCGACGACCACCGGAACCCCTGCCGGTACTTATACCCTAACGGTGAACGCCACCTCCGGCACAGCGACCAGAACTACGACGGTGACCCTAATCGTGCAGTAAGCGGGTTCGTTGAATCAGTTCAGGTCGTTCAGCGTCAGCGACGTAATGCTTCCGCTTGCGGTCGGAAGAATTACGAATGTGCGGTTTTGTCCCGCCGTGAAATTCAGAGACGACCCAGTATTGATGTACTGGACGACCGGAAACCCCGCGGGAGTCACGATTATTGTGTACGACCCGGCAGCCAGTGATTGGTAAACCGAGCTTGATGTGAATCCCAAGGCGGATACGGTCGGCGTGACGCCTCCTCCAGACGGGTTGGACGATCCCGGCGGCAAAATATACACATCCACGGAACCTGCTTCCACAGCGGCATTCGCAATTCGGATCTTGAAGTCTCCTGAACTCGGAGCGGTAGTGTCGTCGGTCAGCAGCATAGGCGTGAGGTTGGCTGCGTAGTTCGCCGTGATGAGCGTGTAGTGTATCCCTGAGCTGAGAGTAATAGTTTGACTGATCGAGGCAGTACTCGAATTCGATGGTTCGACTACCAGAGTCGAGGCACCAGAAGTCACAGTTGAATAGGCCGTGGGCGTGCCGAGAGCCAGATTGCTGAAGAGAGTCGTACCGTTCAATACCACGTTTAAGGTAGTGGCTTCGTTGGGAGAAGCCTCGAGCGCACGCACCTGAGTTGAAGTGCTGCTACCACTGCCGCAATTAGAGCAAAGCAACGCGACGATTGCTACAGCTACAGATAAAAGAGTCCGATAAAACGAACGCACAGAACGACCTCCTGAGTTGGCTTTACGCTGAGAGTCTATCGAGCTTGCTCAGGAGAATTCGTAAAGAGTCGTGAAGACTCGTGAAGATTCGTAAATATTGGTTGCAACGCAGTTAGATTCTGCGCGGAGGATCGCTAAGGCGCTTAATCACTCGGAGAGTGGCTTAGGCACCAGCGGAAAGCTTGTGGTGGGTGGTTGACGTCTGCGCGATACCATACTGCCGGATCTTGTATAGCAGAGCTTTATAGCTTATCTGCAACATGGCCGCTGCCTGTTTGCGATTCCAGTTTGTTTCCTGCAAAGCGCGGGCAATAGCTTCGGCTTCAGCTTCATCTTTGGCGGTGCGGGCCAATGATTTCAATCCTCCGGGCCCATCCCCGTTATTTCGTAGCGCGGGATCTAATTGAGCGCTGGCGTCGCCATGCGGGTGTAGCTCATGAATTGCCAGTTTCTCGTCACCCAAAACCAAGTACCGCTTGATGAAATTATTGAGCTCGCGGAGATTTCCCGGCCACGAATACGCCATGCATGCGTCCATTAGCGCTGGAGTGAAAGGCAACGGGGCTCGCGCGTATTGCTCCGACATCCGCGACATGAAATGCTTCAACAGAATTGGAATTTCTTCCTTGCGCTCGCGCAGAGGCGGAATCTGCAAGGTGAAAGCATTCAGCCGGTAATAGAGATCCTCGCGAAGTCGCTTGTTGGCCAGTGCCTCAGGAATATTGATATTGGTTGCCGCTAGAATGCGCACGTCGACCTTAATCACAGAGCGGCCGCCCAGCCGAGAGAATTGCTGGTCTTGCAATACGTGGAGCAACTTGGCTTGCAGTCCAGGAGGCATTTCTCCAATTTCGTCAAGAAGAATTGTTCCCTTGTTGCAGAGTTCGAACTTGCCGGGCTTGGAATGTGTCGCTCCGGTAAACGCTCCGGGTTCGTATCCAAACAATTCACTTTCCAGCAGGTCGGCAGGAACCGCTGCACAATTCACCTTAAGAAAAGTTCGATGGGCCCGTGGCGACAGCTTGTGAATCAGGCGGGCCATAACTTCTTTGCCGGTTCCGCTTTCCCCCAGCATCAGCACCGGAATATCCACAACAGAGACTAAAGCAGCCTGCGATCGAAGTTTGCGCATTACCGGGCTGGCGGCGACGAAGAATACATCTTCCGCGAGTTCCTCAACTTCGCCGGGATAGTTCTGCTGATTGGTTTCGAGACATTGATCGATCAGCCGGTTCAGATCGGCCTTCTGGAAAGGCTTGGTCAGATAATCATGAGCACCCAGGCGGATCGCCTGCACAACTTTGCGGGTATCGCTCACGCAGGAGAGCATTACGACCTTGAGTCCCGGCTGGAGCTTGCGAAGCTCTTCGAGCGTTTGCAGGCCATCAATGCCGGGCATCAACAAATCAAGCAACACCATGTCGGGACGCAGGCCTTTTTGAAACAACTCCAGGGCCTCTTCTCCGGTGCTCGCGGTTTCAACTTTGTAGTTATCAACTTCGAGAAGCGTCCGGATGTACCGCTGCATTCCGGGTTCGTCGTCGACCAATAAAATGTTAGCCGGCTGATTCATTCGATTTTTCCTTTGGAGGCGGACAACGGAGTGAGCGGAATGATGAATGAAAATTTGCATCCTGCTCCAGGCTCACTCTCAACCCATATCTTGCCGCCCATTGTATTGACCAATCTTCTCGCTGTGGCGAGGCCCAAACCAGTGCCGTCGGATTGAGTTCCGGTCTGCCGCAATCGGAAGAAATCGTCAAACACTTCGATGTGGTATTCCGCCGGAATTCCAGGCCCGGTGTCAGAGACGCTTACCTTCACTGAGTTCGGCTGAGGATTATTTCGGCGGCGACGATCATTCTTTACTGTCGGCCTTCTCTCAACCCGGCGGTCCCACATATACGGTTCCGCATGCAACCAGACAGTCCCGCCAGACGGAGTGAACTTTGAAGCGTTCTCGAGCAGATTCGACACAACTCGCTCTACTTTTGGAACGTCGAATGAAAACTCCGTGAGCTTGTCATTAGACAGGAAGTAGAGCGCCAACTTTCGTTCATGGAAGCGCGGAGACCATAGCCTGCATACCTCCGACAAGCAAGCATTCATATCCGCCGCTTCGTAACGCAATTTCATCTTGCCGGTTTCGAGCACACTGAAACTGAGGAAGTCTTCGATGAAATGTTGAAGGCGCTGGCCGTTGGACCGCATGTCTCCTAATACTTCTCGCTGGCGATCGTTCAAATCCCCTAGCTTTTCGCTTTGCAGCAGCTCAACATATCCATTGAGAATTGCGAGTGGAGTCTTCAGGTCATGGGCTGCCGAGGCTAGCGCATTGTTGGTACGCAGGAAACGCTCCTGAAGTTGATAGTGCTGTTGCAGTACTTGCTTACAATCGGGGCTCGAACACTCTGTCTGTGGCACCTTTGAAGACGGCAGTTGAGGAGAAACCATTGCTTCCACCGCATTGACATCGCGCGCAGGCAAAACACACGAATTTTCTGGTGTCGCGGCCATTAAATTGTCGGACTCGTGGCTTGTTTACTAAGGGGAGGGTGCAGCTCTTTAAGACTGCAAATGCCGTAACAAAATGCTATGTCACGAGGGTAACACTGTCAACGAAAAATGCAAGTTTATGGACACGAAAGGGAAAATCGTTTCCAAGAAACGGTTTGTCGCAAAGAATTCTAACTGCTAAGTTGTTAAAATTCATTGCTCGCGGTCAAGTACTGGCAATTTCCTGTTTTGCCTCCTCCTTTGCGATCATGCACCGGGATTCAGTTTTTCACCAATATTTAATACCCATAAACCGCATTTTCCGCCGACTTTGGGATGCTGGCGTACGTTGTATTCCGCTCGGGCAGACTTTTGCGCCGGAAGCACTGTTTTTCAGGCTTGGTTTGGCCCCATAGTTGCGACAAAGACGTATTGAGTCCGTTCCCCCGAGGACCAGTGAATCGAAGAAAAGCGGAAACCGAACGTCGCACGTGGTCGCGTTTGCCTATTGCGATCCCAGTTTTTGTTCGCAGCAAAGACGAGAGTGGCCAGGAATTCCTGGAATTTGCCTCCGCCTTGAACATCTCGGCAGGCGGAGCATTGATTGCAGTTCGGCGCTCTCCCCCGCTCTCCTCAACGGTTTCGCTCGAAATACCGAGTGCTCCGCTGGCATCCGTCGCGTCCTCCCCGGTCGATTCTCGTAACATGAAAGCGGAAGCAATCCGGATCTCTCACGCCGAAGACTACCACCTAGTCGCCCTAAAATTCTTGACACCCTTGCCGACTGATTATATCGACGATGATCCACCAAAACGGAAGGTTCGGTTCACCGGTGTGAAAAGTTTTTCCTACGCTGAGGTTGTGAAATGAACCTTCCCGGCCGAGCCCTCCAATTCTCGAGCCTGTTGTGAAACTTTCCATAATGGGTCTCTGATAACAGCAACTTAGCTGTGCGCTGAGGGGTTTGTGCCAGCACGAAGCACTTTGGCGCTCGAGGTGCACAAGGGATAGCGAGCAAGAGGAGTCAAAAGCGACAAATGGCCCTTTCACCGAACGCTGTAAGTTCTCTCGTCCAGTCCCTTGGGGAAATTCCGCCTGATTTAGTAGTTTTCGGGAACTCCGACGCTATGCAGACGCTGCGGCGGAGGTTGGAAAAGATTGCAAATGCCAACGTCCCCGTCTTGATAGAAGGCGAGAGTGGCACGGGCAAAGACATCGTCGCCCGTATGATTCACACCGGCTCGCCATGGCGCACCGGACCCTACGTTAAAGTTAACTGCCCAGCGATACCAGGAACCCTCCTGGAAAGCGAACTCTTCGGATACGAAAAGGGAGCATTTACCGGAGCCTACGGCACGAAACCGGGCAGAGTAGAATTGGCCCATCGCGGGACTCTTTTCCTCGATGAAATCTCCGAATTGGATTTGGGTCTCCAATCAAAGCTGTTGCAACTCCTGCAGGACGGTCAGTTTTGCCGAATTGGCGCCCAGGAGGATAAGAAAGTTGAGGTCCGGATTGTCTGCGCCACCAACCGCCAACTGGAAGTAGAAATTGAAAACGGAACGTTCCGCCAGGATCTCTTTTATCGCATTAACGTCGTGAACCTCCATATGCCGCCTCTACGCGAGCGGCGTGGCGACATCGAACAACTGACGAATTATTTTCTCGAATATTACAACCGAAAGTACAACTGCCGAGCGCGGACTTTGTCCACGGATCTCTTAGGCGTTCTGCAAAAATACCACTGGCCGGGAAACATTCGCGAACTCGAGAACTTGGTAAAGCGCTACGTAATATTGGGCAGTGAAGAAGTCATTACCAGTGATCTCGTGGTGCGGGGACCGGATTACTCCATGCCCGAGATTAACTTTGACGGTCCAATTTCTCTGAAGAAAGTGACGCGACAGGCGACCCATGAACTGGAGCGCAAGATTATCCTGAAGGTATTACAAGCCCATCATTGGAATCGCAAACGAGCCGCGAGGGCTTTGAATATTAGTTACCGGGCATTGCTATACAAGATTCGCGACGCTGGCCTTCCGCCAAACCGCTCATCCCGCAGACCGACGGAACCGCCGCCAAGCCACACCGCAGCCGCCTGAGAGACTCGTGTGGGGCGGACACTCTTGTCGACCGCTATTGATTTTGATCTGGATTCTTGATCGGGAAAACGTCGTCAACCCCAGCACCGGCGGACAGAGCCTGCCCTGAGCGAAGTCGAAGGGAGTGTCCGCCCGGACGAGTCTACGACTTCAGCTGGGCCAACTGCTTCTTTACATCATCCGCGTCGAGGTAGTTGGGATCGATCTTGAGTACGCGCTCCAGTTGCTGCTTCGCCAAGCCAGACTGGTCTGTTTTCTCATAAGCCAGTCCCAAGTGATAGTGGACGGTCGGGTTATCGGGCGACTTGTTCTTTTCTCCCAGCTTTAAAGCTTCTTGAAAGAGGTCTATAGCTGATCTGTAGGCGCCTTTTTGGTATAAAACCCATCCCAAAGTGTCGGCTGCGTTTGGACTGTCGGGCATTTCACGGCGTGCGGTCTGTGCCAATGAGAGCGCGACATCCACGTTGCCGCCAGTCTGAAGCATGGCGTAGGCGAGATTGTTCGACGCCAGAGGACTATCAGGCTTGAGGTCAAGCGCTTTTTGATATGAGTCTTTGGCCTGTTTCCAATCCTTCTTTGATTCGTACAGCTCCCCTAGCAAGATGTAGAAACTGGGTTCTGTGGGATTGTCCTTAACCGACTGCTTGTAGGTCTCGATGGCCTGATCCGTAGAACCTTTGGCCACTTCCACTTGGCCAAGCTTAAGTAGAGCGTCCGAATTGTTCTTGTCCAGTTCGGCTGATTTCTTGAACGCGGCCTCAGCCCCGTTCAGGTCTTTTTTGTTGTTAAACAGAGCGGTCCCTAAGAGATCATAGAACGCGCTGTTGTTGGGAGACTTTGCTATTTGCGCGTTTGCTGCCTCAATGGCCTTGTCAACCTGCTTCTCCGCTACAAACGTACTCATCAGGCCGGCTAGGGCATCGGAGGAATTAGGATCGTGATCAAGTGCCTGCTGAAGGGATTTCGCGGCGTCGCTGAACTGCCTTTGGGCGAAATGCAAGTTTCCCATTTGCAAGTATCCCATTGGACTCTGCGGCGCTACTTCAATAGCTTTGTTGGCGTCTTGTTCAGCGCGCTGGAATTGTTGTCGGTTAATGTTCGAGAGAGCGCGCAAAGCGTACCCATCTGGTGAACCCGGTTCGAGAGCAATAATCTGAGTGGACGTCTGCTCAAGCGCAGCCATATCACCCTTGCGCAGATAAATTGCCGCCAGAGCTCGCTGGGCCTCGATTAAGCGGGGATTTATCCGCAGTGCGTCCTGCCACTCGCCAGTCGCGCGGGCAGTGTCTCCGAGACGTGCAAATGCCATCCCCAATTGGTAGTGCGCCACCGCATTCTGCGGATCATTCTTAATTGCGGTCTGCAAAGTCTGCGCTGCGTCATTCGCATGTCCATCGCGGATTTGGATTTGACCGCGATAGATCAGCGCTTCTTCGTCGTTAGCATTTTCTTTCAATATCTCGTCGTTTAATTTGCGGGCATCATCCGCCTTGCCTTGAAGGATCAGCAACTGGATGTAGTTTTTCTTCACCTGAATATCTTTGGGGTGTTGCTGGTAGAGCGAAGCGTATTCGGCAGTCGCTTTGCTCAGATCGCCGGTTGCGAAATAGAAATCCCCCAACATCCGGTATCCTTCTGAGTTGTCCGGAAAGTCCCCCTTGGCGCTTTTCAAAAATTCTTCTGCTTCGGTTTTCTTCCCCTCCGCCATGTATACACGTGCCAGGGCGGCTCGAGGCCCTGGGTCCTTAGGGGCGACTGCTATCGCTCGACGGAATTGCTGTTCTGCGTCATTAAGCCGTCCGCGTGATTGGTAGTAGCCTCCCAGAGCCAGTTCGGCGTTGATGGCGTTTGGATTCAGTTCAATCGCTTTCTTGAAGTTGCTTTCGGCTGCATCCGGCTGATTCGTCCGCATCTGGAATATGGCAAGGCTAAGGTACGGCTCGGATTGACCCGGGTTTAGGTCAATCGCTTTCTGAACCTCCCGAATCGCGCTGTTAAAGTCATTCTGACCGGCGAGCAGATTGGCCACAACCAGATGCACCTGTGGATCATTAGGCTTGTGCTGAAGCAGATAATCGGTGTCGTCTTGAGCCTGTTTTAAATCGCGCGCCGCAATCAGCAGGTTGGCCCTGTCGATGCGAGCCTCAAAATTGTCCGGCTGCAGTTCAATGGTCCGGCGGAGCTCCGCGTACCCATGCATCCAGTCCTGCAGCTTCAAATACGTCTGCGCAAGCTGGAAGTGAGCATCGGCATAGTTAGGATCTTGCTGGATGGCATTGCCAAACTGAATTGCGGCCTCGCGATATTGGCCCTTTTCGTAATACCGCTGCCCGCTCTCGAAATATTTGCGCTTGCGGACATTAGGATCGCGGGAACATCCGGAAGTAAGAATGGCTATTATTGCCAGCGCCAGGAATAAGCGAAACGCGGCAGAATGCTTCATTTTACGAGTCTCCACTAGCCCCCTCGTGGGGCGAAGAACGCACACCAACAATTTTGAAGTGGCTACAAATGAAAGGTTACTGCAATTCAGGCACTATGGAAAGGTTACCCGGGTCACTATTGACTCTCCGCACGCACAGCTGATCGGGTTCACCTACTGCGGAATATATTGGTTGAGCAATGGAACCACGTTTCCGGCGAAGGATACAAGCCGTTGTTGTCCACTGTCTGGGCTCTCCTCGGGCCCTAGCTCTGTAGTCACTCTCACCAGCGAACCATCGCTGCGGTGCATTCGAATGGAATCATTTACTAAATAGAACTTTGCCCAATATTCGCTGGCAATAGCTCGGTCGTGGGCGAGGTACCAATAGAGAACAAGTTGGCGATCGGTGCCCTTGGCGATTACATAGCGATTTACCCGAAACGGCGTACGTCCGGGGAAGGAGAGCATAATTCGATCGGACTGGATGGGATACCATCCCGATCCGGGAAGACAGTGTTTTGGAGAGTGAATCGTATCCCCGGCGCGCTGGCTAGGGAAGAACGCCAAGAACAGATTGACTGGCGGCACCGAGGCCGATTTGTTTTCGTAGTCCCGCAGAAGAAAATCGCCATTGCCCAATACGTCTAGAACGTCCTTCGGGATAGGCAAGTCGCTCCCGTTCCAACTCTCAAAGTGAGATGGGAATGATTGCAAGGCAAGGTGAGGTGGAAGCACTTCGTTGCTATTGCTCGCATGCAGTAAAATCGCGGCCAGAATCAAGACCAAGGCGGCAACGGCGAATCTAAAGTTCGGCGTCAATTTGCAGCCCCTTGGTGGTGACCGTGAAATCTGAACAGTTGATGCAAAAGATATAGCATCAAGAGTGAGACCACGAAGACAAGCCATCCGGAAAATTCGTGAAAAAAGCCCTGAGCCTTGCCGGGGTCCCAATATTGAACGAGCAGCCCTGTCCCTACTATGCGAAAGCTGTTAGCGACCACAGCGATTGGAATCGATGCAAGCGCCAGCACGACGCGCACCCATATCCGCCGCTCCATCAAATATCCATAGATTATCGCCAGCGTGGCTAGCGAAAGAAGCGAACGGATGCCGCTGCATGCCTCAGCCACTTCCAGGGGCATCGCCGGCAAATTAATCACATTCCCTTCCCGCAGTACAGGCACACCAGCCAGCGGCAAGGTAGCGGCGGCAACCTTGGAAGCCAGAATCTGAAGCGGGAAAGTAATCTGATTAAAGACGATCACCGGGATCGGAATCATCAGGAGAAGAAAGCACAAAGGGAACAATACGGCGCGGAGGAAATTCCACCCAAGAAAGAAAACCACCAGCCCCGCGATCAAGAACAGCAATGAAACACGAGATAGAAAAAGCTCCGCCCCCAGTACTCCCAACAGCAGAACCATCACCGCAAATAGAAGAATCGGCAGACCCCAAAACGATGGAACTATCGGCAGCTTGGATAGGCTGGAGCGACTCTCCCACAAGAGGAATAAAGAAAAAGCTGGAACGAAAAAGCCGTGGGAGAAGTTAGGGTCCGTCGCCCACTGCGCTCCCAAACGAACGAGGATATGAAGGTACAAATAGCCAGTCAGCACGATCAGGGCGACGGCATGCCATCGATAAGACTTCATTCCCCCAATGCGCTCAGGCACTGTCCCGGCTTCGGCAACATAATGCACGATTGACGGAAGAATAAGCCAAGCTGGAGGCAGACGCAATCGGCGGATGCATGCCAAAGGTAACGGGACTGCGAATGGCTGGGCAGATTAGCTGTGGGGCGACCTCCCCGTGTTTGCTCACTTTCCGAAGTACACCCCTGGAGGCAAATTGATCCCAGGCAGGTTACTAAGGAGTGGGAAAAAACTTTCCTTTTAGTGCCCTCCGATGTAGCTTAAAGGAGGGATTTAGTGGGTGTGCGCGCCCCGAGCCCGGCCCTAAACGAAAGAAAACAGGTAAAGAAAGTTTTTAGAGGTCGCCACCGTTGGGAACCCCAGAGTGGCCAGACCCTTGCAATAGAGTAGTCACACCCGCAAACCGCATAGTTTCCTCCCCCCATTTGAACTTTGCGAAGTTCTATTGCGCAGCGAACTGCAATAGGTGAAGCGGACCTGTGAATGCCCAAGCTGGAGATTCTGTGTTTCAGAACACGTTAAGTCCGAGTATGAGAGCGGTCGAGATCATCATTCACGAGCTCGCCCAGAGCGACGTGCCGGTATTGCTGTTAGGCGAGTCGGGAGCGGGTAAACGAACCATTGCCCGACGGATTCATGAGATTTCTCCCCAAAGGGCCCAAAAGTTCAGAATTCTATGTTGTGCAGAGCTGAACGCCGAACGTTTCCAGGAAATTGAGTCTACCCTGACCTCCGGGACGGTATTTCTGGAGGAAGTCGCTGATCTTCTTGGACCTGTTCAAACGAAGCTGATGCAGCGCCTTTCCAGTTTCCGAGCACAAGGGGTACAGCAGTCTCGACTAATCTGCGGCAGCGCCCGTGATCTGGGAAGCGAAGTGAGGGCCGGACGTCTTCGAGAAGATCTTTTTTACCGGATTAGCGGTGTCTGCCTGCCGTTGCCGCCTCTCCGCCAGCGAAAAGAAGACATTCCCGGTCTAACTAAATTCTTTTTGGAAAAGTTCGCGGGGGATTTTGGTCGTCCGGTTCCTAGCGTAAGCCAGCAGACCCAGCAGCTCTTTACCGATTACACATGGCCTGGGAATATCCCCGAATTGGCCGATGCAGTCAGAGCACTAGTGGCCCTGGGAAATGAGTCACTCGCAATGCGGGGCTTGCGCGCGATGCTGACTAGCTCCGAGCAGCCGGGAGAGAACCAGCGGGTATCATTAAAAGATGCCGCGCGCGCTGCATCAAGAGATGCCGAACGTGAACTGATTCTGAGGGCCCTGACCCGGACGCGCTGGAACCGCCGGCGCGCGGCTCAAGATCTCCAGATCAGCTACAAGGCTTTACTTTATAAGCTGAAGCAGATTGGCTACAGCGAATACGAGGCGTCGTAAGCAGGAGAACGAATGAAAGCGAAAACCGCATTTGCCACATTGCTCCTAGCCGGATTTGTCACCGTCGGAAGCTGGGCGCAGAACAATCCCAAAGAAGACAAGACTGCTATGGATAACCAGCCGACGGCTGCCATGCCCCCCTCTTCTCAGGAGCCTGCATCCGCGGCACCGGTGGGTTATGTAATTGGCCCGGAGGATACTCTGCACGTTTCGGTTTGGAAAGAGCCAGATCTGTCGGCAACATTGCCGGTGCGCCCGGACGGCATGATCTCGCTGCCACTGTTAAATGATGTACAAGCGGCTGGTCTCACTCCGATGCAATTGAAAGATTCGATCACCAGCAAGTTAAAGAAATATCTGGCTGATCCACGAGTGACAGTGGTCGTTACCACTATTAATAGCCAACGTGTTTACGTGACTGGCGAAGTGCTCCATACCGGAGCAATAACCCTTGTTCCTGATATGACCGTTTTGCAGGCGCTGGCCAGTGCTGGATTTAACCAGTTTGCCAATACCAAAAAGATATATGTTTTACGCATGGAGAATGGCAAACAGCAGAAGTTCCCGGTGAATTACAAAGAATTGCTTCAGGGAAATCAAGCCACCAACATCCTTCTAAAGCCTGGAGACACAATTGTTGTACCTTAAACGATGTACTACAAAAATGCGGGTTAGCTGGACAGTGATTTTTCTGTGCCTGCCCTTGGGAATCGGTTGGGCGCAGAATACAGCGACGGGTCAGCAGGATAGTACAAGTGGTCAAAGCGTCGAAACAACTGGCGACCAGCAACCTCAAAACGCTCCCGCTCCTGCATTTGGAGCGGACACTGCGATACCGCCAACCGGAGAAAATCCTCCTATATCTGGTCTAGATCAACCGTCGCTGGAGCCGGAAGGCATCGCTCGAAGTTTTCTATCAGTGGGGGCTATCTTGAGCGAATCCGCGGACTCGAATATCGCCGGGTCCTTGGGGTCTTCGCCGGGTGTCGGTGGCGCCACGCGTGCGATGGGAAGCCTAACGTTACACAGAATCAAAGGGCGGTCCCAAACCGACTTGCAGTACCTGGGCGGCGTAGTCTTTTACCAAGGCGTAAGCAACGACCCCAACCAACTTCAAGAATTCGGATTTGCGCAACGCGCTACATGGAGGACCGGCCAGATCGTCTTTCGGGACGCTTTTACCTATTTGCCCGAGGGAAACTTTGGGGCGGGATCTTACGGTGGTGCAGGAGCTCTTCAGTCGGGACGCGCGGGAATGGCAATCGGTGCGGGAACCGGTGGATTCGCCCAAGGGCTAGGGAGCGCAGCTGGGGGGATCTTTGGCGCCAGTCAGTTGACATCTGTGGGGCAGGAACCCAGAATCACAAACAGTGCAGTGGTGGATTTAGTTCAGAATGTTTCGCCTCGGTCGTCATTTACCCTGGCGGGCAGCTATGGGCTGGTGCACTTTACGAATGACGCCACTGGGCTCATCAATAGTAACCAGGCAACCGGGCAGGCGGCCTACGATCGTGTAATTAATCGTACAGACCAAATCGCATTAGCTTATGCCGTGCAACAACTCAGCTTTCCCCAAAATGCTGGAAGCTCTTCCCTCACGCAGAGAGTGCATTTTATATATGGCCATAGAGTCAGTGGGCGCATGGATTTTGTAGTCGGAGCGGGGCCGCAGGTCACAAAGGTACAAAATCCGATTAATGGTTCAAATACATATTTATCGGCGAGCGGCGATCTCCGCCTGCGCTACCACTTCACGCGCGCATCTACGCAGCTCGAATACAGGCACTTCAACAACAATGGGTCGGGATATTTCCTGGGAGCATCCAGCGACCTCGCCCAATTGTCGGCGTCCCGCTCATTAGGTAGAGTGTGGGAAGGCAGAACCGACCTCGGATTCGCTTACTCAAAAGGGCTTGGACCGAATTCCAATGTCACGCCTGCGACTTCCGCCCAGCATTTTTTTGCTGGAGCAGCAGTTCACCGGCACATCGGCCGATATTATCGCGGCTTTATCAGCTATCAATACACCAGAGTTTTCTTTAACAACACAGTTTGTGTGGGAACTAGCAATTGCGGCAAAACGTCCAATCGTCAGGTGGGGGCGATTGGTTTCGAGTGGTATCCGCGTCCCATTCGGCTCGACTAATTTAAAGGCCTCCAAACGGGTTGGCCAGAACGGATAGCGAAATGATTGCAAATCGCGAGTTAGGGATCGACGATTATCTGGCGATGGTGCGTCGCCGGCTGAAAATGATTTTGATTCCAGCTCTACTCGCCCCGGTTGCCGGGTTCCTGGTCTCTTATGCTTTCGCTCCCAAGTTCACTTCGGTTGCCACAGTACTCGTTCAAGGGCAGCAGGTTCCCGAGGGGTATGTAAAGCCGGTTGTCACGGAAGACATAACTCAGCGTATTGCCTCCATGCAGGAGCAGGTACTTACTCGCAAGCGTTTACTACCAATGATCGAGCGTTTGGGGCTGGCCAAGGGTGGCAAGTCTGCGGAGGACGTGATCGGAGATATTCAAACCAATCTCAGCATCGCACCCATAGCGCCAGAGTTGGCTCCGGGCACAGTCCCCAATACCACCAGCGCGGGCACCAAGGCGTCAAAACCAAAGCCGGGACAGCCGAGCCAAGTCCCCGGCTTCACGGTGAGCTATACCGCGGATACTCCTAAAGCCGCACAGCAGATTTGCGGCGAATTAACCTCCATGATGCTAGAGCAGAACTTGCAGGCTCGCGAACAGGTTGCGCAAAGCACCACAGATTTTCTTGAACGGCAAGTGGAGGAAGCAAAAAGCGGTCTGAACGATCAAGACACAAAGCTGGCCGAGTTCAAGCAGCAGTACCTCGGTCAATTGCCGGGAGATCAAGACGACAATCTGAAACTTCTGGGAACGCTGAATTCCCAACTCGACGCTACCACGCAGGCTTTGAATCGTGGTCAGCAGGACAAGACCTATACACAGTCGCTGCTCGACCAGCAACTGGCGGCATGGAAGGCCTCGCAGGGTTCTGGCAACAATCCGCAAACCTTGCAGCAGCAGTTAACGACGTTGCAAGCTCAACTTACCTCGCTGCAGTCGCGCTACACCGATGACTACCCTGACGTGGTGAAGCTTAAGGCTGACATCGCCGAGATAAAACGCCAATTGAATGATGTAAATTCGGCCGCCACGAAGGCTCCGGATGCGAGTGAGAAGGCCAGTTCCTCGGAGCCGCCGGAGATCCGGCAAATGCGGGTGCAGATCCACCAGTACGACGACGCGATTGCGCAGGCCACTCGTGAACAGAAACGCTTGCAAGATCAAATTAAGGTCTACCAGGGGCGCCTTGCGCTTAGTCCGGCGGTGGAAGAAAAATACAAACAACTGACGCGCGACTATGATACAGCGCAAAAATTCTATGACGATCTGCTCGCGAAGAGGAACGAATCACAAATGCAGGGCGACATGGAGAGCCGCCAGCAAGGCGAACAGATGCGATTGCTAAACCAGGCGACCACTCCCGAGAGTCCCAGCTTTCCGAACCGCCCTTTGTTTGCAGGTGGCGGATTAGGCGCGGGACTTGCCGTTGGAATCGCGCTGGCGATGTGGCTGGAATTCACGGATAAATCAATTCGCACCGAAGAAGATGTGATTGCCGTACTCGATTTGCCGGTCATGGTTTCGATCCCATGGATAGGGGCTGATCGCGAAGAAAAGAGCCTTCATGGCAGAGGCAACGGGCGGCCGAAATCAGCGGCAGAAAAGAAGGAGACGATCGAGGTCTAACACGCAATGTACAAGGAATTTTTCGGACTCCGGGCCAATCCGTTTAACGTTAACCCAGATCCCCGTTATTTGTTTCTAACGCGGCATACCGAGGAGGCGTTAGCTTGCCTTACGTACGGCATTCAAAGCCGTAAGGGATTTGTGCTGCTTACCGGAGAAGTTGGGACCGGAAAGACCACTCTGATTAATAAATTGCTGGAGTGGTTGCGGGTACAACAGGTTCCTACGGCCTTTGTCTTCAACTCCCGGCTGAACGTATCCCAATTCCTCGACTACATGATGACGGACTTCGGTATTCCGTCTGATTCCAGGTCGAAGAGCCAGATACTGCTGCGTCTTTATAACTGGCTTTTGGATCGTTATCGCGCCGGTGAAACCGCGGTTTTAATCGTGGACGAAGCACAAGGTCTCTCGGATGAGTTGCTTGAAGAAATCCGCATGATGACCAATCTGGAAACTTTCACGGAGAAGCTGTTGCAGATCGTGCTCGTCGGACAGCCAGAACTAGAGCAAAAGCTGAAGCAGCCGAACTTGCGACAGTTACGCCAGAGACTGACCTTGCGAGCGAAGACGTATCCGCTTACGGCCGAGGAAACCAAATCCTATGTTGCCCAACGGCTTCGTATTGCAGGCTGGAATGGGCAACCAATCTTTGATTCTGAGTCGTTGCTGGCCATCCATCAGTACGCCTGCGGAATTCCGCGTGTCGTCAACCTCGTATGTGAGCACTGCCTGGTTAGCGCTTTCGTCGATCAACAGAGGATAGTCACCGCGAGCGTGGTCGAGGTAGTTGCAAGGGACTTCGATCTTGTGGAGAACCCGTTTTCCGGTGTGCCCAGGTCTCAGTTCCAGCAATCTGTGCCTTCGGCTCCCTCTGCCAAAACGGCGTCGAACGGATCTTCGCCCGCGCAGGCTCCGGCTCAACCTCGGATCGCGGCTGGCGAAAGGACCCTCGCCTCAACATCGTCAGAGTCTGATCAACGTGAGGTTTCTCAGCCGGTTCATTTGGAAACCGCCTCGCAGTCTCGTTCGCTCTCATCTCCGGGGCCGAGGGTTGTGCCGTCTGGTGCAGGTAGAGGGTCGTTCTCCGAGCAAAATCCGGTTAACCCATCACCGATGCGCGCCGCGTCACAAGATTCATCGACAGAGAAATTTAATTTGGTGGATGCGTTGAAAACCCTCGCCAACCTTGCCGATCGGCTGCGCGAGTCAGAACAGGATGTTCCCAAGGAAAGGAAATTATGAGCCGGATTCACGAAGCGTTGAAGAAAGCCGAGGAGGAACGCGCCGGAGCGCAGCACGGGGGTTACGTCGAAACCTTAACTGTACCGGTGCCGAGCAAGGCACCCTCTACCGAACCGGTGACCTTTCACGATTCCCCAGCCCAACCTCCAACCGCCGCGTTCACCTCTGCGCTCACTTATGATTCGCTGCTAGCCCGTACGGTTCAAGGCAGATGGTCGCCTGACCCGAAGACGATGCTGTTTTTCGATGAAGATGAACAGGCATTCGGAACCGAGGAGTTCAGAACTCTGCGTTCGCGGCTTTATCAGATGCGAGAAAGACAATCGCTGAAAAAACTGATGGTTTCGAGCGCCCTGCCAAAGGAAGGCAAATCGTTTGTTTCCGCAAACCTTGCGCAAGCCATGGTGCGCCAGGTTGGGCGAAAAGCACTGCTGATTGACGCAGACCTTCGCGCGTCGCAACTGCACCGAACCCTTGGAACCAGTGCAACCCCGGGGCTGGCGGAATACCTACTCGGCGAAATTGACGAAGTTGGAATTATGCAGCGCGGCCCAATGGAAAACCTGTTTTTTATCCCGGCGGGGCGAATAGTATCGAATCCCGGAGAGCTGCTTGCCAATGGCCGGCTTAAGGTTCTGCTAAGCCGCGTGGAAGCGCTATTTGACTGGATCATTATCGATTCGCCGCCTGCACTTCCAATCTCCGACGCCAGTTTACTGGCGAATTACTGTGACGGTGTCGTTATGGTAGTTCGCTCCAACGCTACCCCCTTCGACTTGGCCCGCAAGGCGCGCAAAGAATTTAAGGATACCGCCCTGGTCGGAGTAGTGCTCAACGGAGTACACGGCGGATCCGCCTACAGCCAGTATTACTACGCAGCCTACGGAAATGGAGCCACAAACGGGGCCAGGAAGTAAATCGTGATCCGCATTTTCAAGGTGTATTATCCGGCGCGAACGCTAATTCTTCTAGGCGGCGAAGCGCTGATCGTTTGGACGTCTTTTCTGCTGGCAATCCTGCTGCAACACCCCGATGACAGTTATGTCGTACTCAACTATGAGGGTGGGTACCTCAAGATACTTGGGTTAACCACTTTTGTGCTTCTTATCTCCCATTGGTTCGACCTCTACGATCCAAGTCACTTCGATGTGAAGGGTGAACTATATTTTCGTTTGTTACTGGTGCCCGGACTTCTATCGCTAGCCCTTGCGGTGGCTGGACTGGTTTTCCCTGGGATTACGTTGGGAAAGTCTTCATTTCTTTTGGGATTAATTTTTCTCACAGTAGCGCTGCTCGGATGGCGTACGTTTTACGGTTGGTTGTCGGAACAACCGTATTTTCGCGAGCCCGTGTACGTTTTGGGAGGCGGTGAACGCGCACGCAGACTGGTTCTGGGGTTACGAAAGCGTTCCGAACTGGGTGCTGATGTGGTCGGTTGGAGCGGTAACGTACAAGGCGCCTTGAACCGCGAGACCATGGCGGCAGATCTGATGGAAATAGTGCAGCACAAAAATGTGCGCCGAGTAATTGTTGCTGTCCAGGACCGGCGCGACGCCTCTCCAATGGACGAGCTGTTAAAGCTTCGGTTGCGCGGAGTTCACATAGAAGAGGCAACCTCATGGCTGGAGAAAATTTCCGGAAAGATCGAGGTTGAGCAACTCTATCCCAGTTGGATTATCTATGCCCAAGGATTCCGGTTCAGCACGCCGTTCCGTCTTTTCCGCCGCCTGTTGGCCTTTTCTGTGTCATTACTCGGACTATTGCTAACTTTGCCCCTGATGCCCTTCGTCGTGCTTGCCATCAAACTAGATTCTCCCGGACCTGTCCTGTACAGGCAGGAACGCGTAGGACGCGGGGGCAAGCCTTTTTTCTGTTACAAATTTCGCACCATGCGTCAGGATGCTGAAGCCGACACCGGGCCAACGTGGGCGCTCGATGACGACCCGCGGATCACCAGAATTGGACGATTTCTGCGCACCTCGAGGATCGATGAAATTCCGCAACTGTGGTGTGTCCTAAGGGGCGATATGGCGTTTGTAGGGCCACGTCCAGAGCGCCCCGAGTTTGTGGAGTGGCTCAGCAAGCAGCTCCCTTACTACGGCGTCCGCCACATGGTGCGCCCTGGGATCACAGGTTGGGCCCAGGTTCGCTATAAATACGGAAACACGATCGAAGATGCTAAAGAGAAATTGCAATTCGACCTTTTCTACATCAAGAACGCCTCCCTCGGGTTGGACATCTTCATCATGTTCCAAACCATCAAGATCGTATTGCTGGGCCGAGGCGCGCAGTGAAGTGGCTCTTTTGGGGCTCGGTCGGCATCATCACATACACCTATGCGGGATATGCGGGATGGCTTTGGCTACGCCGCCGATGGCGTTACCGGCCTGTTAAGGCAAGTCCATTCACTCCGCCACTCTCGATCGTCGTGGTGGTTCGAAACGAAGCGGAAGTCCTGGACCGCAAGCTCCGAAATTTAACGGAATTGAATTACCCAGTGGAATTGCGTCGAATCATTGTGGTCTCGGACGGTTCAGCCGATTGCACCAACGAAATTCTCTCGCAGTGGTCAAAGCGATCCGAGATTCACGTCATTCTTCATCCCGATTCTCAGGGAAAAGCTGCGGGCCTAAATGACGCCATCAGAGCCGCAACTGGAGAGATCGTAGTTTTTACTGACGCCCGTCAGAGAATTGAGCCTGACGCAATACGCTTGTTGGCGGAGAATTTTGCAGATCCTGAAGTCGGATGCGCCAGCGGAGAATTAATGTTGGGCGACCCTGAATCTGGCGAGAACGTCAAAGGGATGGGGCTGTATTGGCGGATTGAGAAGGTAGTGCGAGAGCTCGAATCCGCCTCGGGATCAGTCGTCGGGGCCACCGGAGCACTGTACGCGGTGAGACGAAACCTCTTGGCCGCTATCCCTCCCGAAACTGTGTTGGACGATGTTTACATCCCGATGAATGTCATCCGCCAGGGAGCGCGTGTGATTTTCGATCCGCGAGCCCGGGCGTGGGATGTTCCAAACTTGGGAGCCAGCCGCGAGTTTGCGCGCAAGGTGAGGACACTCAGCGGCAATTATCAGTTAGTTCAGCTTGCGCCCTGGCTACTAAGCGGTTCCAATCCTCTGCGGTTCGAGTTTGTGAGCCATAAACTGCTCAGGTTGGTAGTTCCTTTCGCGCTGACTGCAACTTTGGTGACTACCGTTTTTCTGAAGCAACCGATTTACAAGATCGCATTAGCGCTGCAGGTCGGCTTCTACGCCATGAGTTTGCTTGCCATTGGGCAATTCAGCCGCAGTCCCTTGGCTCGAATCGCGGACGCAGCGTTTACATTTGTAGTTCTGAACACCGCAGCTGCAGTCGCATTTGCAAACTTTGTTACGGGCAAGAAAGCGGTCTGGATTCGGTAGGTCGTCATTGGTTCGGCGGGAAGGGCTCACACCACCGGTAATTGCAATGTGGCCTCGTCCGATACCCTTTGCGGCAAATCGTGTGAATCCCCTTCGATACAGACGCGCTGCCATAGCTCCAAATTCAACAAGCGCCAGATCCTGTCATAGTTATCCCGATATCGCGCGCGGTGCTCGCGGAACAATCTCTCGACTGCGTCCCGCCTAAAGAGACCGCGATCTATGCTGCGAGGTTCCAGAAGCGTGGTTTCGATGGCGTCTAATTGTGGGCCTGCGAGCCATCCACTCCAGGGAGTAGGAAAACCTAACTTCTTCCGGTAAACAATCGAATGCGGCAGTAAGTCCTCAACTGCTTTCTTAAGTATGCGCTTGCCCGCCAGCCTTTGCAGTTGGAATTTGGCGGGCATGTTGACCGCGAATTCGATAAGAGAATGATCAAGAAACGGAACACGGCTTTCGATGGATGCCGCCATGCTCATATTGTCCTGCTTCATCAAAAGCTCGACCAAATAAGTCTTGATATCTGTATACAGAAGCCGCTGAAGCATTTCGCCGGAAGAGTGCTCAAAATAATCAAGCGCGTGGCGATAGGCTGTGCCTTCATTCGGCTCCTCAGCGAAATCGGCGGTCAATAATTCGCGCTGCTCGGAAGCATTGAAGGCCGAAAAGAAATTATCGAAATAGAACGACGACCAGGACTCTCCGTCCAAAGCTAGAAAAGTATGCGAAAGCTTGCGCCGGACACTCGCGTTGATCTGCGCCGAACTCGAAATCGACTTGCGGATTCGCGCGCGAACAAAAGCTGGGACCGCGCCGCGGTAAGCGCGATCGAACGCTGCATTCCTCCGAGTGAAGGCGTAGCGCGTGTAACCGCCGAGAGTTTCGTCGGCGCCTTCTCCGGTTAAGACTACCGTTACGCGCTGCCTCGCCAGTCGTGCCACGAAATACAGAGCCACGCTCGAGGGCCAGACGATCGGTTCGTCCTCATGCCAGATCAAATGAGGTAGCGCCCCAAAAAACTCCTGGCGGCTGACCATCACTTCATGATGAATTGAATTGAGGTGCTTGGCGACGGTTCGCGCGTAGGGTAGTTCGCTGTACGCATGCTCCGAATAGCCGACTGAGAATGTTTCAACCGGAGCGCGGCGTATCTTTGTCATCAACGCAGCGACGGCGCTCGAATCCAAGCCTCCGCTCAGAAAGACGCCGAGCGGGACATCGCTCATCAGGTGGCTGCTGACGGCCGCTTCCAGCATTTCTCGATAATTCCGCACGTAGTAATTTTCGGGATGGGAGGCGCTTTCACTCGTAAGCGACAGGTCCCAATACTGGTGGATGTGTATTGCACCATTCTCATCGAGAACGAGCGTGTGGCCCGGCATTAGCTTCCGGATTCCGTGATACAGAGTTTCCTCGCCCGATAAATAGCCGAACGCAAGATACTCCGGAAGCGCGGTTCGGTTGAATTCAGCGGGCACGCCGGGATGCGCCAAAATGACTTTTATTTCCGAGCCGAACAGAAATGAATCAGAAGTTTTGCGGTAATAGAGAGGCTTGATCCCCAGCCGATCGCGAGCCACAAACAATTGCCGTTTGTGCGAATCCCAAATCGCGAAGGCAAACATTCCCTGCAAATGCTGAACGCAGTCGCGTCCATACTCTTCGTAGAGATGAACGATGGTCTCGGTGTCGCAATGGGTGCGGTACCGATGTCCTTGCTCCTCTAGTTGCTTGCGCAACGCTGCGTGATTGTAAATTTCCCCGTTGAATACGATCCAGATGGTTCCGTCTTCATTGCTAAGCGGCTGGTGTCCGGCTGCGACGTCGATAATACTTAGGCGTCGCATTGCGATCCCTACGCGGCCTTCGGTGCGAATCCCTTCGTCATCCGGGCCACGGTGCACCATGGCAGCGCACATTCGCCGCAGCACTTGAGGATCGACCTCCGCGCGGCGGTTAAACTCGACTACTCCCGCGATGCCACACATTCTTTTGTCCCAGTCAGAGTGTGAACGATTCCAGCGCTTTCTCCGCAAACGACTTAGCAGCCGTATTGTCTGAGGAAAAAATCTGGCCGGTCTTTCCGTCCCACTCAAAGCGTTCGATCTTGCTCGAATGATCGATAACCGATTTCCCGTTTATCTCCGCCATGCGCCCCTCGAGAAGAATTAAGCGCGCGACACGCCCGTTCTCAACCGCGAAGTACAGGAAACTGGCGTCACCGGCCCATTGTTCCCAGCGAAATTTGGCCCCCACGTGCGCGGATTGAAGATCAGCAAAAATCATATAGTGGGTCTTTCCACCTTCATCGTAGCGATAGGCTGACTCGGATTCTGTTCCATCGGTTTGCTTCACCCCAGTTCGCGAAAGTCTTCCAATCTCGTTCGACGCTGACGCGGGCAGAAGCATGGTTGCATGTTCCGCAGGAAGCCGTGTGTAGTTGCCCAAGTGGACAGACGACGCAGGGTCTCTTTTCCCGTAGGCCGGCGAGAGATAGTCTGCTTCCAGCCTGCTCGTCCAACCCGAGCCTTCTGTGGAGAGCAATACCAGACGAGCATCCTTATCATTATCTCGGATTGAGGCGTCCCTCGGCACGGCATTGAAAGTGTTCGCGCTTCCATCGAGTTTAAGATCAGAAGCGAAGTGCCAATGAATCTCAAGGTTGTGCGCTTCCTTTCCCTCTACATGATCGCGTATCAACCAAAATTCGTCACGAAGATGAAAAATATAACGCCGATGCAAAACCGGATCGTCCAGCCTCATATAGCCTGAATGGCTGCCGGCAAAATAGGTGAAGGTTTCGCCGGCGATCCATTTTTCGCAACGAACTTCTGGAATCGAACTCCACGCGAATGGCCCTTCTGGCACAGCCTGATGCAGCCCATCGACCTGCAATGTGTTGTGGGCGCTGGTTCCTCGAAAAAGATCGCGCTCGCTGCACATGTAACAGAACGCGCCAGGATCGACCAGCCATCGCCTGCCGCCAGCAGTGAGGCTGACGCTAAGAGCGTCCGCATGACCATGTCCGCTGTGCCCCGCCCCTTGCGGGCCCGCATCGATTACCATCTGCTGCGGAATTTTCCGCCCACTGGCCATTACGTAGATTCCGCCTTCGGGGAAAGATCTATTCTCCATCTGGCGGTCGACTCCACTGGGTTTATCGAAGAACGAGATTGCCTCGTCGCCGAAAAGCCAAATTGCTTCCTCGGTCAAAGAGGCAGCTGATTTCAGGTCCTCGCGCTGAAACAATATCGCGCCCAACGCTAACGGATCAGTCATATGCTCGCTTCGATTTCGTCGCCGATTAAACACGCGGCCGCCGTCATCATCGCCAAATCCTTCTGCTGGCCCGGCTTGAGAGATCGCGCTCAACACATCGACCATCTTGTTCAGGGTTCGATCGAAGTTTCCCGGGATAGGAATATCGTTGATCGCTGCGAGCACCGTCGCATGCAAAAGGAGGTCGAGCGCATAAACATGGTAGTAAAGCGATTGTTCGAAATAGACGCCGTCGGAGCGAACCTGCCGTTCAGATTCATGCAGCAAAATTTGCCAACCGCTGTTTCGAAGTCCATCAGCGCCAGCGATCTCAGGACACATCGTGCCAACGAAGAAAAGAGCTGTAGCTTCGCCCAGCAGATGCGTGTTTGGGGAAAAATAGGTCGACAGATTCCTCTCGATATATCGCCCGTTCATCGCTAAGGCTCGAATCACATCCGCGCGAAAAGTCTCCAATTCGGATTCCGGAAGCAGTGCGAGCATCCACAGCCACGACAAACTTCGGAACGCGACCTCCAAACTGCTGGCCCAATTTATTCCGATGGGGTACGGATTCGCCTTTTGCCACGAATACCACTGTCTCTGTGCTTCCTTTGCGTAGCGCTCATCTTGAGTGAAAAGCCACGCCTTCGCCAGTGTGACAAAATGTTGATGGCGGTTCAGTTCCCAGATCACTTTGTGATCGCCAACTTCATCGAAGTTCAGGAAATCGATTTTGAACCAGGGCCGCATGGGCGCGCGCTTGCCGTGAACAACATCCAGATGCCAGTCGATTTCGGCCCCATAGTCGAGATTGTCATAACTCAGGAGGCGAAAGCGGTGGTGGCAAATCTCGTCCGCTTCCCGCACAATGCTTTCTGCTTCCGGGCCAATCCTTTCCTTGATCAGAGAAACGAGACGCGGCAAATCAGCGCGGTCAAAGAAAAACTTTCCGCCCGGAGAGGCCGCGCCGCTAAGACCATTCTGGCGCGGCAGCAAGCCTGTCCGATACAAGGCCAAATCGACGCGTTTGCCAACTTCCCGAACCAGCCGCGTCCGCCTCTCCTCCCAACTCATCTGGGACAATCGAGACAAAGTTTTCCCGAGCGTTTTCATTTCTCAATCAATCCTAATGCTAATTAGTCACCATGGAGAGATAGTATGCAAACGAAACTTACATTACGCGGGTAACGGTTATGCTAGCCTCGTATTTCTCCAGTCGCGATCTGTTCGTCTAGACTTACGTGGGGCTGACCAAAGCGTTAACTTTTTCCGCAATTTCATTTCATCATGGGAGCTAGAACGTGAATTCGTCTATCAGTCTTTTCGGCTTGGGATATGTTGGCACAGTTAGCGCCGCGTGTTTCGCTCACAAAGGACATAAAGTGGTGGGCGTCGACGTAAGCCATGACAAGGTCGAGATGTTAGAGTCAGGCAAGAGCCCGATCGTCGAAGCGCGCGTCAGCGAACTAATCGCCGAGGCGCACTCGGCTGGCCTCCTGCAGGCGACTACCGATTCACGAATCGCCGTTATGCAAACTGATATTTCGTTTGTGTGCGTGGGCACGCCCAGTCTTCGGACGGGCAAACTCGATTTGAGCCATATCGAACAGGTCTCGCGCGAGATAGGCGCGGCGCTGCGCGAGAAGAAGGCTACGACGACCGTCGCAGTGGCCACCCATGCCGAAGGACTGGAAAGAGCCCGCCAAATCGCCCGTAATTACCGCAGCGAGTTTGTAAATCTGCATGATTTCCAACTTCCTAGCGACTTGTTCGAGAGAATCCCTGTTAACTTGATGTTCCGCTACAACTTCATTCCCTTGGAGGAAACCAAGGATAATCGTTTGGCTATCGCGATTGCTGATCCCAGCCAGTTAATGATGATCGACGAGATTAGCCTACTGGTAGGCAAGCGCATCGTGACAAGGGTTGCGTCTCTGGCGCAGATTAACGAAGTCCTCCGGAGGACTGAGCAGGGCAGGCGAGATTCAAAAGTTGAAGGCGATGGGGTTCACTCTCGACATTTGCCTCACACCGTCGTTCTCCGCAGCACGGTGCTCCCGGGAACCACTGAATCCGTGGTGATCCCTATCATCGAAAGCGCCAGCGGCCAGAAGGCCGGCGTGGATTTCAACGTGGTTTACAATCCCGAGTTCATGCGAGAGGGAAGCGCAGTGGCAGACTTCCTCCAGCCTCCCTACACGATCCTAGGATCGCGTGATCCGCGGCATCTGACACAAGTTCGCGACCTATACAAAGATCTTCCATGCACGACCTTCGAAACCGAGATCCCCGTGGCGGAGATGGTGAAATATGTTTCGAACCTCTTTCATGCAGTGAAGGTCGGTTTTGCCAACGAGATTGGTACGCTCTGCAAGCACCTGGGTGTTGATACTCAGGTGGTCACGCAAATATTTACGTCGGATACGAAACTCAACATCTCGCCCGCTTATCTATCTCCCGGCTTCGCATTTGGCGGATCATGTTTGCCGAAGGACTTGCGCGCCATTACTTACAAGGCTAAAGAATTAGATTTGGATCTTCCCGTCCTTCAAGCGTTGATGCCCAGCAACGCCGAGCACATCGACCGCGCGATCGAAGCCGTCTTACACACGGGGAAAAAGAAAGTTTCTCTCTTAGGATTGAGTTTTAAGGCGGGGACCGATGATCTGCGCGAAAGCCCGCAGGTGCAGTTGATAAAGCGCCTTCTTGGCGAAGGCTGCCAGGTTCGGATATGGGATCAGGATGTCTCCCTGGGACGCCTTGCCGGGTCCAACCGCCAATATATCGAGGAAGTGATTCCCCACATCGGTTCGCTGCTGAGCACCAATCTCGAAGAAGTGGTGAAGAATGCTGAAGTGGTAATTATCGGGACGAGATCATCCGATCAATCACATCTCAACGGCTTTCTACGATCAGACCAAGTTGTCATCGATTTGATCAATCTAGATCGTGCGCGCCGTCCGCAAAGTGCGGCCGCCTACCAAGGAATTTGTTGGTAGGTTAAAAAATCACGCGTTCATTTTTTCCCTGACAATCGTCCGCCGCCGCGAAGGCTGTCGAACGCCATTGGGCCGGCGCCAAAAAAGATCAGAGCAAAGGCGATTGCCGCGAGACTTAACGGGAACTCGTAGCCGTGTTCGCCTCGTAGCCCGCCTTTCCAAGCAACCTTCCAGATCGCGACGGCCATGTCAATCGTAATCGCGAGGGCAGCGAAGCGGGTAAGAAATCCGGCGATTACCAAGATGCCGCCAAAAAATTCCGCGGCAGCCGAGACATACGCCATCCATCCCGGCAGCCCGAGACTGCTTACCATCTGGACATGATGCGAAAGCCCTCCGAACACCTTGCCCGATCCGTGCGCAATCATGATGATGCCTAGGACAAGGCGTAGAACAAGCAATGCTAGTGGTTGAAGGCGATCAAGGTAACGCAATATCTCCTCCAAAAGACCAACAGATTATCGCAGAACGCAGGTTTTGCGCGAGCGCGCCCATCGAAGGGCTCGCGTAGAGACTGATGCCCACGGCTTTCCAGCTGAACGAAGCTCGGCTTTGCCGGACGGGCGCTATTACTGTTGCTGTTGTTCGTACTGGAACTGGTCAGGTCCTCCGCCATTGGGCGGCTTGGTGCGAATTACAATCGTGGGTAAGATTTCTTCCGGCGATGGCGCTTCGGCGGGAGTAACGAGCACGGCCACGCTCAATTCGCTTTCCGCCTCGCCTTTATAGACTCCTCGCGTCGGTGGCACGTCCGCGTAATCGCGTCCGATTGCGACTCGGATGTGCCGCTGCCCCCCTACAAAACCATTGGTCGGATCGAAAGCGACCCAGCCGGGCCCGGGTAGAAAGGTCTCGAGCCATGCATGCGTAGCGCTATCAGCGGAACGATCATGAGTTTTTTCCCGTTGGCAAAGGTATCCGCTGACATATCGGCATGGAACCCCGAGCCGCCTCACCAAGGCAATCATGATGTGCGAAAGATCCTGACACACGCCTTTCCGATCACGCAAAGCGTCATCTATCGGAGAATCAACCTTCGTAATGTTCGGCACATACTCAAATGCCTCGTAAATTGACCGATTCAACTCAAGCAGCGTTTCTAAAGGATTCCCGCGCCTCTCTACGTGCAATTCGACGGCCAGCGCCTCCAAGAGTTCGGACGACTGCGCGAAGTGGCTCGGCAAAAGCATCTCCCAATAATCTCCGTTCGCAACAATAGAATCGAGATCTTTCCAGCTTCCCACGTCCGCCGAAGTCGGAATGGGAGCTGCCTGAACGTCTACCAAGGCATTTGCGGTGACCTTGAATTGAGTATGCCGTCCCGGAATATCGAAATGGTGAATTGTGTTTCCGAGATAGTCGCGATACGTCATGATGTTTGCGTTAGGACTAACGTCCAATGAAAAAGTCAGGCAGCGCTGTTGTGCCTCGTTGCGTGGCTGCACGCGTACCTCCATCACGCTCTCGCGAACAGCCGGTTCGTAGGTAAAGCTTGTAATGTGCCGGACGGAATAAACCAATTTTGAGATCCTTTCAGTTAATAAATTCTTGTCGGCCTAACTTGCGAGAGCTGTTTCGACCGGATAATCAAAATAAATCTGTTGAATCGCCGAGTGCACATGCACGCATTGGCTGCGGATATTCTCCATATACAAATGCGCGCCCTCAGCCATGATTTCTTCAATCTGACTAAAACTGAGTGCCGCACGTAGGCGTCCCGCAAGGCGCACCGGCTGCGCGACTTTGCGTTCTGTGATTTCCCCGATGCGTCCCAGCGCCGAGTGCACACTTTCCACCGAAAACCGAATCGAGTGGGGAAATTCGGAATTTAACAGCAAAAATTCCGCGACACGAATTGGACGAAGCTCGGCGGAGTAGGCTTTGCAATAGGCTTCGAAAGCGGCACAGCACTTGAGCAGACCTACCCACTCCAGATAACCAGCTCCTTCGACTGGCTGGTTGGCGGGGTGCGCCAGCCGGCTGAAGTGCGCTCCAATCAACGCCGCAAGCACATCGGTGCGCTCCACAAATCGTCCAAGCTGAATATAATGCCAGCCTTCGCCGTGAGCCATAGTTGAATCGGCAATGCCCTGGAACAGATGCGCGCCATCCTGAACCGCCCGAAAGAAGGCATGGGACTGAAGTATCCAACTGTCTTCCGGCGGAGTCCCGATCATTTGCAAATAGAGCCGGTTCAACTGCTCCCACATTTCGGAACTCGATTGTTCCCTGACATGACGAAGATTTTCTCTGGCAGCTGCGACACACGAAACAATGGAAGAAGGGTTCGTCCGATTGAAGGTCAGAGTATGCGCCAGGCTCAGGGCGTCGACATCCCCGGCAAGCAACGCGGGAACGCGCAATGCTTCAATCAGACGCAACCAGCGGCCGGTACTGGATTCCATGGATTGGTCGAGACGAAGCTGCAAGTCCACGTCGATGAGTCGAGCTGTGTGCTCGGCGCGCTCCAGGTATCGGCTCATCCAGTACAGACTTTCGGCTACTCGTGACAGCATAGGAAATTAGTCAGCAGATCGCTCAATGGCTTGCAAGTCGGCGTTGCTCTTGTTCTCATGCCGAAGCACCCATGTGTCTTTACTCCCGCCCCCTTGGGACGAGTTCACCACCAGAGATCCACGCCGCAAAGCCACGCGTGTGAGACCGCCTGGCACCAGTGTGACGTTGCCGCTGTACAGAATGTAGGGCCGGAGATCGACGTGCCGAGCTTGCACCGCGCCATCCAGAAAACATGGCGCCCTTGAGAGATTTATCGTGGGTTGAGCGATGTAGTTCCGAGGCTGCGCCAGTATTAACTGTCGGAAGTCGTCTCGTTGCTGGGCCGAGCTGAGTGGGCCGATCAACATTCCGTAGCCGCCAGATTCGCCCACGGCCTTCACTACAAGTTTGTCCATGTTCTCGAGCACATAATTACGCTCATCCTTTTCTGTGAGCAGATAAGTCTTGATGTTCGGGATAATGGGGTCTTCTCCGAGGTAGTACTTAATAATCGACGGCACATACGCGTACATCGCCTTGTCATCGGCGACGCCGGTTCCAATCGCATTTGCCAGCGTCACATTTCCGGCGCGGTATGCGTTAAATAAACCCGGCACACCCAGATTTGAATCCGGACGAAAACATAACGGGTCGAGAAAATCGTCATCCACACGGCGGTAAATAACATCCACACGCCGCAAACCCGAAGTCGTGCGCATGTACACGATGTTGTCGTGCACCAGAAGGTCACGCCCCTCGACCAGCTCAATTCCCATTTGCTGTGCCAAAAACGTGTGCTCGAAATAGGCTGAATTGAAAACACCCGGGGTGAGTAACGCGATTGATGGCTCGTTTCGGCCCGATGAGCTAACCGGCGAGAGGGCGCGCAAAGTCGCCAGCAGAGCCTGCGCGTAATGGTCAATTGGCGAGACTCCGTAGTCACGAAACAAAGTCGGAAAAACACGCTTCAGAACCTTTCGATTCGCCAGCATGTACGACACGCCGCTCGGCACCCGCAGATTGTCTTCCAGCACGGCGAACGTTCCATCCGGCAGACGCACTAGATCGCTGCCGCAAATACTCACATATATGTCGCGAGGGATATTGAGTCCGCGCATCTCGCGCCGGAAGTGGCGGCAGCTGTACACGAGCTCGCGGGGTACGATGTTGTCGGCGAGGATATGGCCTTCGTGGTATATGTCCTTCAGAAACAAGTTGAGGGCGATGATCCTCTGCGTGAGGCCTTGCTCGATTTTTCGCCACTCGTCTCCCGGGATGATCCGCGGCAGAAGGTCGTTTGGGAAAATCCGCTCAGTCCCCTCGTTATCGTTGTAGACCGTAAAGGTTATGCCCTGATGCAAAAACGAGAGGTCGGCCGCCTGTTGACTCTTTCGCAACTCTTCGGGACGCAGGTTCAACAACGTTCGATAAAGAGCGTGGTAATGATCGCGCGGCTCCTCCTGCCTATCGAACATTTCGTCGTAGGCGTCATCCAACTGGTAATCGGGGAACGGGCTGTTCGACAAAGGGGTTCTCAGTCGGGTCAAGGTAGAGGCCGTCATTTCATCCCAGTCCTCGGTTCGGAAAACAGTGGGGGTTTAAGTCCCCGAACTGAAGGCCGAATCCCCCAACCTAAATTTCGGCTGGACGTTGGATGTGAAGAAACTGTAGGCGGAAGATAATATCGCTGTCCAATCGAAATTGTTTATGGATTCCATGGCAGTTACCTCGGCGAACCCATAGAAAACGTAGCGTTTCCTGATATACAACTCGCGCGGACACAGACCTTCGTACTCTCTCTAGTACTTTGGTTATGGTCCTCTCCCAAACCGTGAGTCTTGTGCACAAGCGGTACCACAAATAGTATCCGCATATAGTGCGCACACTATAAGCAGGCACTGTATGCATATGACCTCAAGTTACTTTCCACAAAACACCCATAAAACCCAGTAAAACGCCGAAATTCGCTTTGACCTGCTGCAAATGCCCATTGATATATGCTCAGCACACCTAAATTCTCACGAACGTTATTTCTTGAGAAAAGTTAATTCGGGAGTGCATCCCAAGTGTCCTGCTGCGGCAGGCTTAATTCTGTGGAAAGGATTTTGAACTATGGCTGACTCACGCGAGGTTATGAACATTCGCCAAGCGTCCCAATACATGGGAGTCAGTCCGGACACGCTTTACAAGTACGTAAACGAACAAAAGATTCCTGCTTTCAAGTTGGGCAATCGCTGGCGCTTCAAGAAGTCGCGGCTCGATCAGTGGATGGAGGAAAAGTCGAGCCACATGGAAGTGAAGACCAAGAAACCGAAGGCGGCTTCCAAAGCCGCTGGGCAAGTGTAAAGGCGGACACATGTTTGGAATGGGATCTAAAACGATTGTGGGCCTCGATGTTGGGTCGTCAAGCATCAAGGCGGTGGAACTCAAGAAGGGCCGCAACGGCGTTGAAGTGGTGCACCTCGGGCTGGAACCGCTGGCACCAGATATCGTGGTTGATTCCATGATCGTGGACTCGGGCACGGTTTCGAGCGCGATCTCAAAACTCTTCACCGATAACCAGATCAAGACAAAGAGCGTCGCCACCGCGGTGAGCGGACACTCCGTCATCGTGAAAAAGATTTCGCTGCCTTCGATGAGCGATCAGGAGTTGGCGGAAACCATCCAGAAGGAAGCCGCGCAGCATATTCCCTTCGATCTTGCGGACGTAAATCTTGATTACCAGATCCTTTCCGAAGATGTTGGCAATCCGCAAATGGACGTTTTGCTGGTGGCCGTCAAGAAGGACAAGATTTTGAATTACACCAACGTACTCTCGATGTCAGGCAAGAGTCCGGCTATTGTGGATATCGATGCTCTGGCTTTGCAGAATTGCTATGAGTACAACTACGAGCCCGCGCCAGGTCAGGTTGTCGCCTTGCTGAATCTGGGGGCCAGCGTAATGAACATCAACATCGTCAAGGGCACCACGCCGCTGTTTCCGCGTGACGTCAGCGTAGGCGGACACCAGTACACCGATTCACTGCAGAAGGAACTTGATCTGAGCTTCGAGGACGCCGAGTCGTTGAAGCTCGGCCACAAGGTCGGAACGGTCAGCGAGGATGCGAAAACTCCTGTACTGCAGCAGGTGACAGAAATCATCGTCCTGGAAATTCAGAAGACGTTTGACTTCTTCCGCGCCAGTTCGTCGGGAGAACATATCGAGAAAATTTATCTGGCAGGCGGCTCCTCGAAAGTCCCGGGTTTGGTGGAGGCGCTTCGCCAGGAGTTCTCGTTGCCGGTGGAAATATTCAATCCTTTTCAAAAAATTGCGCCTCCGATCGATGGGCCGGGAGTAGGACTGATCGAGCAAAATGCTGGCCAGTTGGCTGTTGCCGTAGGTTTGGCATTAAGGAGCTTTGAAGACTTATGATTCGAATCAATCTGCTGGGCGCATCGAAGCCGAGAAACAAACGTGGCGCCGCCTCCACTGCCCCTGCGATGGAGATGGGCGAAGCTGGATCTCCAAAATTTAAGCTGCTGATCGTCCTGTTGCTGCTGGGAGCCGGCAATTTTTATTACTGGCACAGTCTCGACAAGCAGAAGCAGGTGATTGCGAAAGAGATGTCGTCCGCGGAGCAAAAAAACCGCGAACTGGCAGATGTAAAAGCAAAGTACCTGGAGCGCCAGAGTCAAGCCGACAACTATAAACGCCGTGTGGACGTCATCGACCAACTACGGGCTGGACAGATGGGCCCGGTCAACTTGTTAAACACAATTGGTGAAACGGTAAATGGCACTGAGGCAGTCTGGTTAAGCACCATGAAGGACCAGGGCACGGCAGTCAACATCGAAGGTATGGCCCTCAGCACAGACGCGGTTGCCAACTTGATTCAGAATCTGCAGAAGACCGGATACTTCAAGACCATCGAGATTAAAGAGACCTATCAAGACGAGCAACTCAAAGACATGCAGGCATTTCAATTTACTTTGACTTGCGAAAAGCTGAAAGCCTAAAGGCGGGAGCAAATGGGGAATTTTGCCGAATTATCGGGTATCAAGCAATGGGGCGCACTGCTCATCGGTGCTGCGCTCATAACTGTCGCCCTCTACTTCACGGTTTTTAAGAATCAGCGGGCGGCGAATGAATCGGCTGAGCAGAATTTGCAGTCCAAGCTGCGCGAAAATGCCGAACTGGAAGCCTACCGTCCCAAGCTCGCCGAAATCGAGCGTCAAGTGGCTAGCCTGAAGCAGCAACTTGAAATTGAACGCAGGATCGTTCCCGACGAGAAGGAAGTTGACAGCTTCATGAAGATGCTTGACTCAGAAGCTCTCAAGGCGGGAATCGAAGTTCGGCGATATACCGCCAAGCCAGTTACGTCGAAAGACTTTTACTCTGAGCTGCCTTTTGAAATGGAACTGGATGGCCCTTACTACTCAGTGCTGAATTTCTTTGACCGGATAGCAAAGCTGGAACGAATCGTGAACATTTCTGATCTGCTGGTGGCAACTACTAAGAAACCGAGCGAAGCCAAGGCCAAGCACACTTATCAATACGCGGCCAGCGAGAGCATTGTCGCCACGTGTACGGCAACCACGTTCTTCAGTCATGACACTCCAGCGCCAGCAACGGCGCTGGCCAAGAGGCAGTGAATTATATGAAGCTCATCGCGAAAATTCTGCTGTTAGGGATGACGACGGGATACGTCTTCGGACAGAACCCCAACATCATTACCAACACGAAGACTAAGTTGAATGCCGTTCAAGAGAAAAGAACCGCTGACTCGAACGAAGCACTGGCGGGTTCCGAGGCGTCAGACGTAAAGTCGCCATACGGTGCGAAGACCGCTTCCGCGCCTCCAAATCAAGCCGCATCTCACACCGGTGCCGCGAAGCCGAAAACGGCAGCGTCGGTCAGCGTAGCTTCAGCTACGGTGTCCACACATAAGACGGCGAAAACGGCGCACTCGAAACAACCCATTGAAGTCCAGAACACAAAGGTCGTGCCAGACCCAAACAAACCACAAGAACCCAAGGAAATAAATATAAACGGCCACCGCGATCCCTTCGTTAGCCCGGTAATGAGCCGTGCCATGACCGGTTCGGGCTGCAGCAGCGGCAAGCGTTGCCTGGCTATCGATCAGATCAATTTACGGGGCGTGGTGAAGTCGGACGACGGAATGATCGCGGTTGTGGTGAACGCACTGGACAAGGCTTACTTTTTGCACGAGAACGATCCCGTCTTCAACGGATACGTAGTCCGGATTACAGGTGACTCGGTCATATTCAAAGAAACGGTCCAGGATAAGTTTGGAAAGCCATTTACCCGGGAAGTAACCAAGAAAATTTTCACGCCGGCAGTTTAGGCCCTGGTAATGAGCCGGGCAGCCGGCGCGGTAAAAATCTGTTAGGAAGGTCACGGGAACAGCACAGCGCAACCCGTAGGGAGAAGCGAAATGCGAAAGCAACTGCTGGGTGTTTTTCTACCACTGCTGGCAATGGTTCTGATGGCAGCGGCTGAGACGCAAAGCGCGGGTGTAAATTCAGTCACTCACGCCTCGCTCCAGAAGGTCAATGTAGTCCACGGAGAAGACGGAATCACGTTAGAAGTCATTGCCAGCGGGCAAGTAAAGCCCAAGGTAGAGACTCTGGCTTCGCCCGCGCGGCTGGTAATTGATCTGCCAAACACCGCCATGGCAACCTCCGTCAACCACATTGATGTCGCGGGCGATGGCGTGAAGGACGTGCGAATTGGCACGGACGATCAGGCCATGCCGACAACCCGCGTAGTGGTTGATTTATTGCATCAGTGCCGTTACGAAATTATCCCTGGCTCCAGCGGGAAATTCGTCGTGAAGTTGCATACGCCTTCCGCCATCGCCGCAGTTACTCCTATCAAGGTTCCCTCGCCGGTACAAAACGCCAAGACTCCGGTTGCGGCCGTTGTTCCAGTAGCACCGCAGATTCAGGCTGAGAAGGCGCCCGCAACGATTGTGGCCGCTGAGAAGGCCCCCGCAGCAACAGCAGCGGCTCCTTCTACCGCGAGCAGTTTTGTCGTTGTCGAACCTTCCTACAAGCCGAAGCAGGCAACGGATGACTCCGCGTCTGCCGTCACCGGGCCGCCAGTCCGCGCAATACAGGCCGCTGCCAAGTTCGTAGAGAGGCCGGACACCAATCTACTACCGGCGCCAAGCGCATCAATGCAGTCGAATAGTTCGGCGCCAGCCGCGTCTCCTAAAGTACCGACGAACAATCTCGCTGCTGAACAGAAAGCGCAGTCGATGCAGCAGCCTGTAGTCTCAGGCCCGAAATACACTGGCGAGCCGATCTCAGTTAATTTGAAGGACGTAGATCTGAAAGATTTCTTCCGCTTGATCCACGAGATCAGCGGCCTCAACGTTGTTCTAGATCCAAACGTCCACGGTACCCTAACCATCGTCCTCGACGACGTTCCATGGGACCAGGCGTTGGATATCGTTTTGAAGAACAACGACCTGGCGCGGCAGCTTGACGGCAATGTTCTGCGAATTGCCACCGTCGACACTCTCAAGAAAGAAGCTGACGGGCGCCGCGAAGAGCAGGAGTCGGAAGCGCTGGCGGTGGATAAAGTCACCGTCACTCGCTTCCTCAGTTATGCCCATTCGAAAGATGTGGTCCTCACGGTGAAAAAGTTCCTTACTCAACGTGGCGACGTCATCTCCGATGACCGCACGAACGCGGTCATCATTTCTGATATCCCTTCGGTCATGCCAGGAATTGACCGGTTACTCACCCAACTTGATCGCAAGACTCAGGAAGTGGAAATCGAGGCTCGCGTCGTAGCCGCAACCAGGAGCTTCGCGCGCGACATCGGAACTCAGCTCGGATTTGGCTGGGGCAATGCCGCAAATGCGGTCGGCGGAGGCACGGGCGCTCCATCGCCTATCGGAATCTTCGGCGGGAACCCGCTCTACACAATTCTCGGCACGACTGCTCCGAGCGGGACTACCCTCAACCAAATACCACTGTTCTCAAACTTGCCGGTCACGAGTCCGACCAGCGGTCTTTCGTTTCAAAACAACAGCAACGCCGTTCGAATCGACGCTATCTTGACGATGGCCGAATCGCGCGGTCTGCTCAAGATTCTTTCGCGTCCGCGGGTCGTAACTCAGAACAACATTCAGGCCGTAGTACGACAGGGCGTCCGGGTACCGATCGTGACTCAGGCGCAGTTGGGCGGACCACCTACCGTAACCTACGTGGATGCTTTCCTGCGGCTGACGGTAATTCCGCAGATCACGTCCGAGAACACCATCTTCCTCAACGTGGATGTGGAGAACACGACGCCAGACTTTGGGCATTCCATACAGGGCAACCCAACCTTAATCACGCAACAGGCGACGACGCAAGTCCTCGTAACAGACGGCGGAACGGTCGTGGTCGGCGGCGTGATTCAGACCAACAATTCCATCAGTGTTGAGCAAGTGCCGTTGCTGGGCAGCATCCCTTACCTGGGCAATCTGTTCAAGCGCACCACTGTCAGCACCTCAAACCAGGAACTGATCTTCTTCATTACTCCACGGATTATCGAAACTTAAAAACCTAAGTAGCGATAAAACGCCGCCGGCCTCTGAAGAACCTGTCAGAGTCCGGCGGTTTGAGTTTTTGGGGATACCCTCCCCCCGGGGGTCGATATATTGGAATCATAGATTTAGGCGATGAAAAAATCCCAGATCTATGAAGACAAGGGGCTTATGCGTAAAATCTTGCGAATAAAGGAGTTAGGGTGATCAATCGCCCTTTAACAACATCGCAAAATCTATTTATGACTGATGCGGAAAAAGAAGTCAAACTCGGAAGTGCATTGCGGCGGCTGGTTCCCTCCAAAAGCAGATCCCTCGCGGACTATCGTCCCCCTCGGAATGACAAACGGTGGTTGGTTAGTGCGCTTTCAGATCCTCGGTCATCAGCAGGTCGTTGCGGACTTGCAGCTTTGCTGTTCCGTCGAAGTAGCTTTCTGCTTTCGACCAGGCGTTTGCGGCGACAACGCGTCCTAACATGCGTCCCGCTTGATCGGCGCGGCGGAAATTGATTCCTCCGTAGCGACGGGAGATTCCGGCTTGGTTCGCGGCGTCCGAGAAAGTCTCCCAGCGAAACACTACCGGATGGGCTGGAGTTATTCCGGGCTCGATCTTCGAGCTTCCTACTGGAATTGTTACCCAATATCCGAACCGGTCGCTTCCCGTCCATGAAGTCAGGATTGTCGCCGCAGCTGCGCTATAAGTGCTGTGTCCAGAGACGAAATCTGGGAAGGGAGGCGTCGGGAAGGCTGCCGGTTGATACGGAAGCCACTGCGAGCCATCCATCTCGACGGTGGCTTTTCCTGGACCACCCCAGGCGCGAATCTTTTTGCCTCTGAACAGTAGCGGAATGGCCGTGATTGGCCGCACCGAATCATAGGCGCGCATAGCATCCCCGGCGGCGATGCTGGCGTCCAGCATTGCGTTCGACAGCGCAAAAAACATCTTCACATCATCGTCGACAGAGTGACGGTCCCTCGCCGAGACGAATTGCGCGAACAGATTCCAATGGCCGAGCGCTTGCTCGGAATCCGGCCCATCCGACCAATACTCCACCATCATCTTTTGCTGGTCGGTGAGTCCGGCGCTCATTGCGACCAGTTCGTCGGCTTGTCCCTGATATTCCGCCGAGCCGTAAACCGCCGGCGGCAGACTTTGTACTGCTCCGCGAAATTCGTCCCCGGACGACATGGCAAAAGGTGTCACGAAGCACCACTGTGCGCCCATAAACATCTGCGTGACCAGGCTGCCAGTGGAGTCCACGTACGTCAGGGGCTGCCAATGGCTCACGTCTATCGGGTGTATCGCGGGCAGGCGCATGGGGATGGTGCTGGGGGTGTTCACCGGCCTGAAGTGCGTCCAATCAGAATATTGCCCCTGGGCAAGATCGCCCAACTGGTTGGATTTATCGTGATGCCGAAATTCCAGCACGGCAGCGCAAGCGACGTTACCGATTCCGGTCGGCGTTTCGATGTCGGTAGAGATGTCGTCAGGATCATATCCCAGCTTCTTCATCAGCGGGACGTACACCGAATCCGCATCCACGGGCATCACGTCAATCAGGGCCCGATACGCAGCGTAGCTGATAGCTCGCGCTTTGTTGGCCTCCGTACGCTCCGAGACGGGCCGCCGCAGCGCTCCAGTCAATTGCGTTCCGACAGCGCGGTCGTCGTAAGCAGCCCAAGCGTCGTACATGCAGGTATGGACGACGGCCAACGCCCGCGCCACCATTGGAGCTCCAAGCTTCGCGTCGCGGGTGCGTTGAAGGGCTGCGTTGTTCCATTGGATGATGACGTTGGCCTGCGGCGGCGGACTCGCCGTCACAATGGTGGGGAAGAGGAGTGAAGCGGCGATGGCGAGAAAAAGTCTCATAACGAAATCTAAGGCGATGTGTAGCCTACCGTTCACCGCTATGGTGTCGCCCAACCGGGCGCACCAACAGGAGGCACCCATTTTGGCACGGTTATCTCATCGGCCCAGCTAGACAGGAGCAGCACGGAGGCGGCAGTGAATTTCATACCCGATCGAAATAGATTTTGCGTTAGTGCGGCCCACCGCCCTGCAATCTCGCGAGATCAGCTTTGAAAACGGCACGAACGTTCTCGTCCTTTTCCTTCGCGATCGCGCTAGCCAGGAATGGAACCGCGGATGTTGCCCCTAAGCCAGCGAGTCCGTTACTAGCCGCCATCCGCACTGTGGGCTCCGGATCGCCCAACGACTCCTGCATTACGGCAGACGTTTTACGTAACTCCGACGGGGTAAGCGAGCCGAACTGAGTTAAAAGAGACAGTGCTGCGACCCGATCTGCAACAGTGGCCGTTGGTGACACAGATATTTCCCGGGCCGCCGTCAAGCAGTCTGTGTCGTCTTTCGAATGAAGATCCAGTGTATATCTCACAGCATAGAGGCGGAACTCTGGGACAAAACTCTTGTCCCGACATACCTTTTTCAATTCAGTGCCTCCGTTTTCATCTCCGAGGAGCCCTAAAGCGAGGGCAATGTTTACTCGGTCCCTAGGTGCCTTCTCAATTTCGAGCGCCTGACGGATCGATGGGATGGCATCGGATGCCTTATCCTCAGCGAGCTTCATCGCTGCCAAATACCGCACATCTGCATCAGCGCTCTTCAAGGCGTTTGTAAGCGCCGACTCTGTCAGCGCAACGTTGTGCTGGCGCAGGAGCTCGCCATATGTGAAAAGCTTTGCCTGGCTGACTTCTGGCGCTTGCTGACCAGCGATCGAAGCCGTCGTCAACAGGAACGAAACAAAAAACACGCAGCGCATCCACGGCCCTCCCTTCACTCCGACACCGTCACCAGGGTGACTGGCGTTCCGCTGATGGTCGATTTCGTGTAAGTAACCGTAAACGAGTGGTTGAGTATGCTTTGCCCACAAACGTTCGTGTACACCTGGCTACAGGTCTGGGCACAGGAATTGCCTCCGCCGTAGTAATTCAAAAGGCTCACGTTGGAGCTTTCGCTGTATTGATCGAGGAATTCGTTTTGCGTGCCTACGAGCAAGGGACCCACCGGAACATAGGTATTACCCTCATGAACGGAAGGCTGGAATCCCTGGCCGATTATGAAGGTGGCCATAATGCCACCTGTGCAGACGTTTGGAAACTGAGTGCCCTGGACGACGTTTGTAGGGCAAGAGTTTGAGGAGGGACTAACGGACTCCGTCACGGGCAGTCCATTCCAATTCGAGCTGCTTGGCCCAACTGTCACTCTCGAGACGTTGCCTATGCCCGTCAAAAGCTGGGGATATACAGAATTTAGGCTCAATGGATCCGTCAGTGCGGGTGATGCACTCGCGGGACAGCCTTGGGTCACGTAGAAGGTCGCGGGGGCACTCGGTATATTCACCGCTGTATTTGTGACAGTAACGTCTTGACCCCCTTGCGGCGCATTGCTGGCGACGGTGAAAGTTCCGGTTATTAGCGTATCGCTCCTAGTGGCGTAGGCCACAGTTATACCGGTGCCTCCGAAATTTACAGACGGGGCGGCGCCGAAGCCCGTTCCTGAGATACTCACGGGGACACCGGTTCCAATCGTGCCCCAGTTTGGTGAAATGCTAGTTATTTTCGGCTTTACCGTTCCCCCCGAGCTTTGCGAGAAGTTAGTGGTCGGGCATCCGAAGTTACCGGTACAGATGTAACCCGCCTGTACGGGTACGCCGTCCACGTAGACCGAGATTGCAGGCGACCCAACACTTACCCCCGACACCAGCCCTGTACTCACGGTGGCAACTGGCGTATTGTTGCTGCTCCAAGTGGAGGTACCCGTCAGGTTGTATTGGGTGCCCGAACCCCAGGTCGCCATGAAATTCTGCTGTTGGGAGCCTCCCACAGGTATCGCAAAAGAGCCCGCGAGCTCCGCTGCAGTGGTGTAGCCGTCGCACTCCTGGCACTGATTGGCACAGGTCGCTTTGCGCACGTTGTAAACCCCGGAATCGATCGCGATCAAAATGATCTCGTTCTCCGCCTGACTTCCCGCGATTTTCATGCCGCCATCGTGCACCCCTGCCGGTATGATGTTTCCCTCGACGTCGGGAACCTGATTCTGAATGATCTCTGAAACATTGAACGTCCGCGTGGCTCTGGCTTCGAGGTGGAGCGGCCATAAGTAGTGCCCAGACGATCCACCGGGAAGCGCGAAGAATAGCGTGAGAACGAAATCCTGAGCTTCATCGGCGGGGTTCCACACAGTCGCCATTGTGTCGTCGCCGTTGCCCGTGCTCCAATACTGCAATGACTTCGACCCGCCCTCGAAGACACCGCGCGCAACCACTTCAAAGACATAAGTGTTGGTCTGGTCGACGCTTCCCGAGGCAAGCAAAAGGTCGCCTGGTTTTATGTTAGCGTCGAACACTAGATTGAAACTTCCGTTATATGTATTAGCGGAAGCGAGTCCTGCCTGCGATAGGAGTGACATTACGTCCAGACTCTGCGTCTGATGGGGCAGAAGGCTCACCGACGCAAGCTGAGCAGAGTGAGGAACCGCTCCCGCCATCCACCAGAGCGTTGGCGTCACGGAAATCGACGCGTCAGAGACGTTGCGCAAAACTGAATACGGAGTGAAGGTCGTGCCCGCCGGAAATAACATCATGGGATCAGCGGCTCCTGCCATCAGTCCCAGCTCCGCAATAGTGGTTGCTGTTGAGACCGACGGCGTTACGGCGCCTGGGGCAAAAGGAAGGTTGGCAGAATATCCGACTGCTTGATCTTGCAAGCCTCCGTTGACAATGAGATTGTCGGTAGTTGCGCTGGAGGTGATTTGGACTCCTCCCTGTGCGCCGGTGGCCGAGATAAGTTCAGGTAAATTCACGAGCTTCATGCCTTGGGGAGAAATCGTTACGCTATGCTGCACGATGAGGTTTGCCTGATTATCGGTCAGGCTAACAGCGGCTTGAATGGGCTGCGACGAAGTATTCGCCAGCGCAACGAATCCGGTGACGTTCGCTTCCTGCTTCCACCACATCCCTTCAATTGTATGCGTCGGAGTCTTCACCACTGGATTCACAATATTCAGCGGCACCGGCATCGTCGGTTGCAAGCCATAGGTGAAAATCAGGCTATGCGCCGTGTCCACGTTTCGGATAGTCACGCAAAACGGGTCCCAGGGCCAGGTGTACTGGATCTCCGCATAACCAGAAAGCGTCGCGAATGAGGCGATGCCCAGTTGCTGAAGCCCTTGATTAATGTCAATAATTGCGTTTCCCGCAGGTTGCAATGTCACATCGGGCAACGTGTATTTCACGCCGTTGCTCAGGTGCAGGATCGGCGTTACCGTGACCGGGTCAGTCTCCACGCCATTTCTCAGGTAGATCGCTGACTTCCAGTTGGCGTCGGTCATCCACAATCCACCGATCATGGACCGCTTCATGGCAGGTGTCAGCCACTTGACCGGTTTGTCCACGCGCGGCGGAATCGCCCGATGTGGCGCCATCACTTTCGGCGGTGGGCCCGAAGCTTGGCCTACGGCATATTGGCAGCTGAGAATGAAAAGAATAGAAGCTGACGCGAGATAGAGGGCGGACAAGGACTTGCTGGGAAGCATATTGTCATCCTCGTGAGAAAGAAACCAGGGGCCCGGTGAAGCGAGGAGCACATATTTAACCGGAGTATAAGAAATGTCAAGTTAAAGTTTTGTTACGAAATCCGAACAATTCCGCACGAGTTAGGAATAGTGGAACGAGAGCGAGAACACTTCGGCATTCTACGCTTTAGCAAAGTCGGACTTCGACAGCGCGCGTACTCGCAGGCGGGCTGGGCCACCTTTGTGAGATTTTGATCTCCTTAACATCATAACTAACGAAGGCTGCCCCACCCGTCGTGGTGTTCGACGGGTGGGCATTCGTGCTGATGGTACAACGCGGGTTTCCGTACTTGAAGCTCCGCTCTTTGTGCTTCATTCACTAATACGGCACCATGCTCCCCATACTCGTAGTGGCGAAAACTGCTCGCGGCCCATTGTTGCGGCTCGAGCACGAAGCGTCGCTGCCAAATATGCCCCTCTTCCAACGCGGCATCCCACAGATCGCCTTGTCGAGAATCGCGCCTCCGCATTTTCTGTAGAAGACGGCGCGCAAATCCCTGTTTCAGCGCCTGCATCACGACCGATGGATTGCGCCGCTCTGGCTCCCCGAGAAGCAGATGCACGTGCTCGGGCATAACCACATAGCCGATAACCACAAACCGATAGCGGCGGCGGACCTGCTCCAGAACCTCGAGAAACAAATCCCGATTCTGTTTTTTCCCCAGCAGTGCACGGCGCTGATAGCAGCTTGTGGTGATGAAATGCAGATATCCCGCGCCGTAATAACGGTGCAGCCGTCTGGGCACCGGAAATATTTATCACGGGATCCGAAGTTTTCGATGTGACGAATGAACAATGGGGTCGAGAGCACGAATGCCCACCCGTCGAACACCGCGACGGATGGGGCAGCCATCGATAGTTATGATGTTAAAGAGATCAAAATCTCAGGGCTGCGCCAGCCCGCCATCGGAAATATTTATCATGGAATCCGAGGTTTTCGATGTGACGAATGAACAATGGGGTCGAGAGCACGAATGCCCACCCGTCGAACACCGCGACGGGTGGGGCAGTCATCGATAGTTATGATGTTAAAGAGATCAAAATCTCAAGGGTGCGCCAGCCCGCCCGCCACCCTGCGGAGTCATTTACTTCAAACCACCGACGGTTTTCATTCCGTTCAGGACATCTAACTGCGTCGCAATTTGCTTGGCCGCAGGAGTGGTGGCTTCGATGTCCGCGTAGTAGTCGAGTATGTTTTGTTTCAAATCTTTGGGAATAATACGATCTGGTTTCGAAGTTAGGCGTTTGAGTAATGCCGCATATGTCTTGTCGGTGAGTTTATAATCCCCTAACTCGATGGGCTTCCCGGTGTCGAGATCGAAGTTTGGAAGGGTGTCAGGCTCGTCCGGATCTGTGGCCATCTTGTGCAACGTTTCGCGAAATGTGTCCACGGTGTGGTTAAGGCTGCGAACATACCAATCGTCGGTATCGAGATTGGGAATCTTGATTGCCAGATCTGACGCAGCGCCAATCTTCGGAACGATAAAGACGAGACCGGCCAGCAGATGCGCCCGGAATCCAGGGCCGTGGAACGTATGCGCCCAGTGACGCTCGTAGTTTGTCTGAGCGATGCGCTCGGCCAAAATGCGATGCGCCTCGTCGTCCGGATCGGGCGGAATTTGATGCCCGTGAAGCACCAGTTCCGCTTCCGCAAACGCTGGGATAAAGCTGCGTACAGACGTGCGGTAGCTTCGTAGCGCAGGACGAATGCGATCGCGGCCAAAGAGTTCTTCAAGATCAAATCCGTAAGTATTAAGGAAAGCCCGCTCGAGAAACTTTTGAGGCACTTCGAGACCGATAAACCGCAAGTAGGCGGGAGGCGCAAACGCCCGGTCGGAGAGTTCGTCGATGTCGAACGCGAACTCAGTTCGAATGTGACCATGTGGGCTCTCGTCGTAGGTAACCGACGGACCAAACTTCCGCTTCAAGCTGGGAAACTCAACAGCGGTTGCGGGGTTAACCGCCTCTTCGTGACCGATCGTGTCTCCCAGGTAGTGAGAGAGGGCTCCGATCGCGAAGGCGTATTCATTCATTGTGTGAGCGTTGCGAAAAAGCCATCCGATAAAGTCGCCGCTTCGAACGTAATGCGTCAGATCGCTGAAGAAGTGTTTGCTGAAGGGATAGTAACCCATGTCCTGGATGGCCGAACCGCCGTAAGCATAGGCGTGTGCCTCGCGCAATTGCT
>Ga0307477_10000146_pt1 | contig 98677 bp, 74 predicted proteins | sample atmos_gasesECM2C_FD_203316 | JGI IMG/M metagenome (GOLD analysis project Ga0307477, IMG submission 203316) | Hardwood forest soil microbial communities from Morgan-Monroe State Forest, Indiana, United States - atmos_gasesECM2C_515 | ecosystem: Environmental > Terrestrial > Soil > Temperate... | reverse complement strand
ATCTGCTCGGCGTCACTCTTCGCACCAACTAATCCCCGGACCTGTAGGCAGTAGGCTCCTCTCGGGATCTCCCTAAGCTATTGATTTCTTTGAGCTTTCCTAACGGAGCCCTAAGAACTTAGGACTAGAGCTCGACCCCCTTAACCTCATGATCAGCACGTGGGTGGGACTCCGCTACTACATGGCACGTGACTACTCCCGCGCAATCGATCAAAATCGAACTTCCGTCGAACTGGATCCGAACTTCGCTGCCGCTCACCTTCTGCTCGGAGAAGACTATCTTGGGGCAGGGTTCGACCGCGAAGCCGTTAACGAGCTGAAGAAAGCGGCAAATCTGTCAGGCGACAGCCCACTCTATACCGCGCAAGTCGCCGTTGCCCTTGCAGGTGCGGGACGGAATGGCGACGCACTCCAAATCGCGCACGAACTGGAAACGATTTCGAGGAAGCGTTACGTTTCCCCTTACGGCTTGGCTCAGATCTACGCCGCGTCCAATAAGAATGAGGACACATTCAAATGGCTGCAAGCTGCCTATGAAGATCACGCTGTTTGGATGGGATACCTCGCCGTCGACCCGATTTTTGACAGATATCGCTCGGATGAGCGCTTTAAGTCTGGACGCGTGCTGGTGTGCCGCCGAAATAGAATTGTGTGTTGCGGTCGTAGCCGTAGTTCGCCTCGGCCGCGAGCCAACGATTGAAGTTGTAACGATAGCCAAGCAGAAATCCGCCCGTGTTACGAATTTATGATCGGTTTTCCTGCGCGACTGCGGTGATGGATACGAGTGCAAAAACGCTCAGAACGACTACCGCTCGTTTTATCGAGTACTTCAGTTCCATGCTTGGTCTCCTTGTAATTTCTGCAATGTCGTTTCTCGGGTTTGGGAGTGGAAGCAGCGCTCCCTAGGAGGTTCATCGCAGCCATGATTAATACCTCCTGCAGCGTGAAACCGCGAGTTGTGATCTTCCACATGGCCGCCTCTCGATCGATTCGAAGCATCACAACTGTCTTCAAGGCAGGAACGGTGCCAAACGTCGTGGCACGTGTATGTGTTGGAAAACAACGGCCGTTAGCAGAAACTTCATCAGGCAAGGGTGTTGAAAGTGTCAAAACTGTCGATTGCCGCCTGGTGGGCAAGCAGAAGAGATAGCTGCACAATTCGTGAAACAATCACTCGGCATGAGTCATCACGACTCGCGTGGGAAGCTGTGCCCACGAAGAGATAGCCGACTCCTGCTGCTTCCTACGTCGATAGCGGCGCTCCAAGCGTTTGACACCTGGCGGAAACGGGTCCTGAATGGAGCTTTGGAATGCTAACTGCCTCTGGAATACGCCGGAACCCTCTAGAATCGGTTCGCTTGGCACACTCTGTTGCCAGCTGGAGGGGAAGTGAGTCATCATTTTATCTGGAGATCTGGGGTGAATTAAGAGCCGAGCTTCAGCACCGAACATAAGGCTATGAACACGGACTCGATCATTGCGTCCCAGAACGATCGCTCCCGATTTGAGGCCGTCGTGCGCATCAGCGAGGCAATGGCCGCGTGCCGCGAACCTGAGCAGTTGGCTACAACTCTCGCGGACGAAATCGGCAAGTTCCTGAATGTCGACCACCTGTATCTCGTTGTGTTGAAGGAGAACTCCAAGGAAATCGAATACCTTCTGTGGGGCAAGAGCCCAATCCCTTTGCCGGACCTGCCGATGGAAGATCTGCCGACGTGGTCCGCGATCAATAGCCGAGACCCGCAGCATACTCCTGATTGGAATACAGAAGAGCGATTTCCCCGATTCAAGGAATACGCAAAGAAAATAAAGCTTGGCTCGAGCATCCGCGTTCCATTAGTAACTCCGCATCGTCGATTGGGTGTGTTCGGAATCATCCGCGATTTGGTGAACCCATTTAGCGACGAAGAGATAGATTTTCTGCGGCTGATCGGGCGTGTTGCCGCATTCGCGCTCGACGATGGTTTGAATCTCAGGCGTTCGCAACAGCAAAATGAGCGGCTCAAGTTGCTTCTGAATCTGACGAACCGCATCACATCGAATCTGAAAATTAGGGATCTATTGCGCGAGATCGCCGCGAATATCCGCGAGGTCATACAAGCCGATGCCTCGGGTATCGCCTTTTACGATGCGGCATCTGCTAAAAGTCGCATTTACGTTGTCGATTTTCCCAATGCCAGAGGATTCGTGAAGGAAGAGATCCTGGTCACGCCGGGAGACGCTTTCATGCGCGCTTGGGAAAGCTCTAAGCCGGTCACGCTTGCCGCAAATGACAGGAAAGAACTCGGGACGGAGATATACGAATTAGTCGTTGCGGAGGGGCTGAACGCTCACTGTCTGATACCACTCGTAAGCCGCGATCGCCCCGTGGGGGTTCTCATTCTTGCACGCAGGGGTGAGGGATTTACGCACGAAGACGTTGATTTTCTCCGCGAAGCGTCAGGCCAGATTGCTATCGCCATTGAAAACGCGTTGGCATACCACGAGATTTCGGAACTCAAAGACAAGCTTGCCCAGGAGAAGCTCTATCTCGAGGAAGAAATCCGCAGCGAGATGAACTTTGAAAACATCATCGGAAACAGCCCCGCGTTGAAACATGTTCTGGAACTCGTGGAAATCGTTGCTCCCAACGATTCCACGGTCCTTCTCCTTGGCGAGACAGGGACGGGAAAGGAATTGATTGCCCGCGCCATTCACGACCGCAGCCGGCGAAAAGATCGCACCTTTGTGAAACTGAATTGTGCCGCCATTCCTACCGGTCTGCTGGAGAGCGAACTGTTTGGACATGAAAAGGGAGCTTTCACGGGGGCAATTGCTCAGAAAGTTGGGCGAATGGAACTGGCGGATCAAGGGACCTTATTCCTGGACGAAGTGGGAGATATTCCAATTGAGATTCAGCCGAAATTGTTGCGCGCATTGCAAGAGCGCGAATTTGAGCGGCTGGGAAGCGCGCACACGAGAAAAGTGAACCTCCGCCTCGTCGCGGCAACCAATCGCGATCTCGAAAAGATGATCGCAGACCGCGAATTCCGAAGTGATTTGTACTACCGCTTGCATGTATTTCCGATCCGGATACCGCCTCTGCGGGAACGTAAAGAAGACATTCCACAACTTGTCAGTTACTTCGTGCAGAAGGTTGCCAAGCAAATGCAGAAGAAGATCGACGCCATTTCACCAGCCGTTATGAGCGGACTCACGGCTTGGGACTGGCCCGGCAATATCCGTGAACTGGAGAACTTCATTGAGCGCGCAGTGATCCTGACGCGCGGCAGGTCGTTTGAGGCACCTCTCGGAGAACTCCGGAGAACGAACACGGTAGAGATCCCGCGCTCCGAACAGCGCAAACTCGAACCAATCGCTGGTGAAAGAACAAATTCGCAAAACGACAAAGCCAGCGTTGCTGACGAGTATGAAAAAAAGCAGCGCGACGAGATCATACGGGCGCTCACCGCGTGCGGAGGGCGAGTTGGTGGTGCTGATGGTGCTGCGGCCCGTCTAGGAATGCACCGCACGACTCTCCTTGCTCGAATGAAGAAATTCGCCATCTATGCGAAGCAATACGCTTGATCGGCAGCCCTTGCTCGTACACTTCTTCAACCTAGCCCTTGCTTGAAGCTTCGACAGTTTTGACTCTTTCAACTCCTTCGACCTCGATATTTCGAGGTCCCGGCGTTTCTCTCCTGTAAATTCAGCGACTTACAGTTCGCCAGGTTTGGCGTGCGCCTTGCTTTAAAGGCAAGTGAGAAGAAGCAATGCTGAAGATCTCGATGATTGATAGCGCCAGGCAACGTCGGCTGGTGGTCGAAGGAAAGGTCATCGCACCCTGGGCGGCCGAGCTAAGAAGCGCGTGCAAAAAGGCCGGAGCCGATCTTCGTGGCCGCGAACTCATCGTCCAGATGAAACATATCACCGCCATCAGCCAGGAGGGCGAGAACGTAATTCTGGAGTTGATAAATGGCGGAATTAGGTTCCGCTGCGACGGCGTGTTTACGAAGCATGTAGTGAAAGCACTAACTCGCCGCGCAAGCAAGAATCCGAGGATACCAAGAGGCGATTGAACGCGCCCAATTCAAGTTCCGAAGAGGAAGCAAGCGCTGCGGGTCGCCCGCACTTTCGCAGGATCGGAGAAAAAGAACATGCAAAATAGAAACACATGCGACGGGAGGGACGAGCGCCAGGGAATTGGAGGTGAAAAGGGGGCGGCCCAGCAGTTGGAGCAGATCCTCGCTGGTGGCCTGCCCCCTTTGTACATGAGGGCATACCGCATCCTGGGCAATACAGCTGACGCTGAGGATGCGGTTCAGGATGCTCTTCTCGCAGCCTATACCCACCTTGATCAGTTCAGAGGACAATCTCAGATCTCTACTTGGCTAACTGCCATCGTGCTTAATTCCGCGCGAATGAGACTGCGCAGGCGGATAAGGCGCGTCCACGTGTCTCTCGACGAAGTCAGCGGGGAACTGCAACCGCTTTCAGTATCCGAGCGCCTGGCGGATCACCGGCCGAATCCCGAGCGTGAATTCATAGAATCTGAGCTAAAGACTCGCTTGACTCATTTGCACAGGTACCTCTCGCCCACTTTACGCAGGACATTTGAGCTGCGCGACGTTGAGGGGCGATCGATCCGCGAAACCGCGCGGATTTTGGGAGTGCCAACCGGGACTGTAAAGGCTCAGTCAGCACGAGCTCGCAAAAGACTGAAGGAGTTAGCACGGCATTGCCTTAGGCCGCGTTCTCACAGCCCCAGCAGTCGAGTGCCGGGTTTAGCCGGGACACGCACTTGGTTGGAAAAGGCTGCAACAACACGTATTCAGTGAGAAACGAGTTGTGCGTACTCCTGTCCTACAAAATTGCCAGTTCTTTGTTGCGTCTGTTTGTGGTTATTGCGGATATCTCATTCTTGGCGGTTCGGCAAAGGAGTTGCGGGACGAGGAAGACCAGCACGCAATCGAGTGCAGGGCAACCCACGGCTCCGTCGGCGTAGGTGGCATTGAGGGCTTACGAGCAGAAATGCCGATTTCACCAGGGCACTCACGTTTTGAGTGGAACATGGTTGCATTTAACCCGGTTGCGAGGTGGCTAATAGAGATGACAAAAGCGCTCTCCCTTCAAAAACGCGAAACAGATCTATACGCCACTCACGAGGATTTTCACTCAATCTTTAATGAGGGTCTTACGGACCTCTATAAGCTTTCGTTTCTGCTGACGCGTGACCCCGAAAAAGCCGAGCGATGCTTGGTCACTGGCCTTGAAGATTGTCTCACCGGAAACCGTGTTTTTCGTGAGTGGGCGTGTTCGTGGGCGAAGCGAGCGATAATCCAGAATGCAATTCGTGAATTGAAACCCCGATCCAACCACTCCAACTCACCCATCTCTGGAGCTACCTTCCCCGATGCTAAGCAACTGTCGACGGATCCAGGGCTAGATTTCGAAATGGACGCCGTGTTGCGGCTTGAAGATTTCGAGCGGTTCCTGCTCATCATGTCCGTGCTGGAACACTACTCGGAGCATGACTGTGCTCTCCTTCTCGGCTGCTCTTCCAGAGAGACTCGGGAAGGCCGTGCTCGCGCTCTTCAGGAACTGACAGACTTAAGCCGACGGGATCTGTTGCAAGACCAGCCTTTCCTGCAGGAGACCAAGTGAAATGGATCATTTCGCGCATTCAGTCCCGACTAGGTCGCGCTTATCCCCCCGTAGTTGTGCCTGTTGGCATGCTCTCCTTCGACATGCCACGTCTGCCCGTAGACCAAGAACGAAAACAGCAGCGATTGTGGCTGATGGGACCGTCTTATGCTAACAAATTTCGATTCTGACTCGAACACCGACGGCTTAACTGATACTGAAATCTATACTGCAATTCGGTACCTTGAGCCGGATCCAAGAAACCCGAAGAAGCAGAATACGAACGACGACAATAAAGATGGCGATGTCGCGATCTGCGTCTGTTTATATATTGCGCTGTTTGTTTGCTTCGCCTTCTTCTGGTTCTACTATTGGAGATGATGCGCCTTTCTGCGCGCCTCAAAAATGAGCTTCATCGGCACATCTTGGGACCCGGCGAGCATTTCGGCACTGGCGGCCATCTTCGGGTCGCTTACCGGCGCATTGGCAGCCAGTGTGAGCACCTGGATTACGCAAAAACATCAAAATCGACGGGATATCCCCGCCAAGCGAAGCTTTTATCGCGAGCAATTGTATTCCGGTTTTATCAGCGAAAGCGCGCGCCATTGCTGATGCCGTCCAACACAATCTTCAAGATCCGAACAAGCTGACTCCGGCCTATGCACTTCTAAGCCGCATACGCCTGAGTTCCTCTCCCACCGTGCTTGCGAGCGCTGAACGGGTAATTCACCACATTATTAGTAGGTATTCTGAACCCAACCTTACCCTCCAAGAAATTCAGTCCAGGGCCGCCAAGCACGACGACCCTTTGTGCGAATTCAGCAATATCTGCCGCGCGGAACTTGAATCCACGCAAACTCAACTGCGATGACATTCCGCGGGTGGAATCAGAAGCCGGCGGCAGCCTCCCATAGTTCTACTCAAAGTCATTTCTCGTCGCTCTCGATACTTTTAACGGATTTGGGCTCGATTTCGCCAATTGTGATGAAAGAGCTTACGGCCTGGGATTGGCCGGGAACATTCGTGAGTTGGAGAACTTGATTGAACGGGCGGTGATCGTCACGCGTGGCAGATCGCTGGAGGCACCTCTCGGAGAGCTCCGGAAAACGAATACAAGAGCATTCGCGCATGTTGAGCAGCATAACGTCGAGCACGCGTCTGGAGAAAGAACAGACGCGCTAACTTACAAGGCCAGCGTTGCTGACGAGTACGAAAGACGGCAGCGCGACGAGATCATACCGGCGCTCAGCGCATGCAGAGGGCGCGTTGGTGGTGCTGACGGTGCTGCCGCCCGCCGCGGTGTGAACCGCACGACATTCCTTGCTCGAATCAAGAGATACGGCATCTACGCCGAGCAGTATGCTTGATCTGCGGGCTACCTCTTCCTGCGGCGGTCACTCGCAGCCTCGGACGTTTGCCCCTTCGCTTCCACCAACCCCTTCCGGATTACAGGGACGCAACCGGCTGTAGTACTCCTGGAACGGAGGCGTGGATTGGTGTCAGCTTCCCTGCCCCGCACATGGCGACGGTGATCCTAGTCTGTTGACCCCTCTCGACACTTTTAACAGATTCGACACTTACATCAGGCACAAGGGTCGACACAGCTCTAGAAGTCAATCACTTAGTCCAGTTTTGCATTTGGCAAGGGGATTGCCTTACCCATGAGTAATGGCTCGGAAATCACAAGTGGAGATTGCGGCTAGGCTTCAGGCGAAACCGGTGCGCCCTTTCCTACGAAATGCGCATTCTGTTCCCTTCGTTGCGTTGCGATTTTCCGTGCCTCTCACAAAAAGGAAATCGCAATCATGCGAAGACTAACAATTGTGATGCTCATCCTCGGGCTGATAAGTGCTGGTGCTTTCGCGCAGGGTACGGGGCAGCCGAGCGGAGCAGTTCAAGGCCAAGTGTTTATCACGGATCCGGATGGCGGGCGTTCGGTCGTCGCCGCCACGAAGATTACGTTGGACGGTCCAACACATCTTGAAGCTTTAAGCGACAACGAAGGCAAGTTCGCCCTCAGTGCAGTTCAGGCCGGTTCATACACGATCGCCGCAAACACTGCTGGGATGACCGCAACACAAGGCGTAGTTGTCACCGCAGGATCGGTGTCGCGAGTCCAGTTGGAAATGAAGCTGGAAGCTGTCACCGAATCGACCACTGTAACCGCCACCACAGATTCGGTGGACACAAAAACAGAGCCCTCTGGCACCACCACTATCGCTGAATCGGCGGTCCACAACATGCCGAACGCCGATGAGCACTTCCAAAGCTTGCTGCCGCTGGTTCCGGCCGTGGTGCGCGGCCCGAACGGCCAGATCAATATGAAGGGGGCGCGAGCGTCGCAGAGTGGCTCGCTCGTAAACAGCGCAGACGTGACCGACCCAGCCACAGGTACAACCGCGATCAACATTCCAATTGACGTGGTCTCGTCAGTAAAGGTGCTCTCTACTCCTTACGATCCCGAATACGGCAAGTTCACCGGCGCAGTTTCAGACGTTGAAACGCGATCTGGAGACTTCAACAAGTTTCGAATGTCAGCGCAGAACCTGTTGCCGCGGCTGCGAAGAGTGGACGGGTCGATCATGGGCCTGGCTGCGTTTACGCCGCGGATGACCGTTTCCGGCCCGCTTGTGAAAGACCGCTTAGCTTTCACCGAATCCGCCGAGTACCGCTATGAGCGAGATCCGGTGGACAGCTTGCCGCCGCTCCAAAGCTATAACCGCTCCGAAAATTTCAACTCCTATACGCAATTTGATTTCAACATCAGCCCAAAGCAAACAGCGACGGCATCATTTGCGATCTTTCCACAACACCTTGACTACTACGGCTTGAACACGTTTACGCCACAACCCAGCGCGCCGGACTTAAACGAGCGTGGATATCAGGCCGCTCTGCAGCACCGATACGCAACTGACTCTGGCGATCTCCTGACGTCGCAAGTGACCTTCAGAAGGTTCGACGCCGACCTGATGCCGAATAGCGATGCGCCTTACCAACTTCTCGTCGAAACCACCAAGGGTGGGTTTTTCAATCATCAGGACCGCGACACCACACGCACAGAATGGGAAGAAACTTACCGTTCGCACCCGTATCACTTTTTGGGCTCGCACGAATTGGATGCGGGAACAGACTATTCTCACAGCTCGTATGACGGCCGCCAGCAGCTTCTTCCCGCGCAGATCATTGGCGTCGCTGGGTACCCGTTAGAACAAATTCAATTCGGCCCGACTTCGGAATTTTCTGTCGATCAGAACGAAATTGGCTGGTTTGTAGGCGACAAGTGGACCGTTTCAAATCGCTTGACGCTCGACCTGGGTCTTCGTTTTGATCGCGACTCTGTCACTGATTCGGTAAATACAGCTCCTCGCGCCGGCTTCATCCTCGCGCTGACCGGTGATGGCAAGACCTCGTTAAAGGGCGGAGCCGGATTTTTCTATGATCGCGTTCCTCTCAACATCCCGGCGTTTCCTGATTTGCCGAATCGCACAGTCACTGAGCTGAACCGAGCAGGCGGAGTTATCAGTTCGACCGCGTACGCCAATGTCATCTCCGATGGGTTGCGCAATCCACGCAGTGAAGTATGGAACATCGAAGTGGATCGTCAGGTAACGAGCGACTTCCTGATCAGGGTGGCGTATCAGCAGCGCAACACGGTACGCGACTTCTACCTGAGTCCTGTGGCGTCAGGAGCAACGGGCATCCTTGGGTTATCTGACTTGGGCAGTGATTTCTACAAGGAGTTTCAAGTCACGGGGCGATATCGCATCCGCCGCAGCACACTGAATGCGTCGTACGTACGCTCGCGCACCTACGGTGACCTGAACGATTTCAACCAATTCTTTGGGAATGATCCGCAGGCAGTGATTCAGCCAAATCAGCGTGGTCGCCTGAACTTTGATGTTCCAAATCGAATCTTGGCTTGGGGAGAGATCGCCGCACCGTGGAAATTAACCTTCGCGCCCGTGCTCGATACCCACACCGGCTTTCCGTATTCAACCATCGATCAGTACCGCGAATTTGTTGGACCAAGAAATGAATTGCGGTTCCCGCGATTCGTTTCAACGGATCTGCAAGTCTGGCGCGAAATCCGGCTGCCCATCAAAGAGAAGCACGCGAAGATCGGGTTCGGAGTTTTCAATCTTTTCAATCACCCCAACTACCGGGATGTACAGAACGATCTGGCCAGCTATCGCTTTGGCCAGTTCTTCAACGGTGTAGCCCGCGGGTTCCACGGAAAATTCGTACTGGAGTTCTGAAATGAAACTGACCATCAAGAATGTTCTTTCCACTCTGGCAATCGCGCTTTGCCTCGTTACGATTTCATCCGCACAAACCAGCGACTCACTTCCATCCGCGGAGGAAGTGGTTGCGAAGATGATGCAGTTCGATGCGCAACGGCAATCTGAGCAGACGGGATACACCGCCGTTCGCCATTACGCCGCCGTGAACAAAAAGCGGCACGCGGAAATGGTCGTGCGTGTTTCATGCGATAGCTCGGGCGCCAAAGAGTTCACAATTGCTTCCGAAGAGGGTTCGGGCTCGATTCGCAAACACGTCTTCCACAAGCTCCTGAGCGAAGAGACTGAGGCTTCCCGCCGAGGAACTCGAGCCAGCACGCGCCTCATTCCCGACAACTACCAGTTTCAGATCGTGGGACGGGAGACACTTGAGACGGGACCGGCATACGTGCTGTCGGTCACTCCGAAAACAGTCAACAAATATCTGATCGACGGCAGAATCTGGGTAGACGCCAACGATTATTCGATCGTTCGAATCGAGGGCCAGCCTGCAAAGAATCTCTCCTTCTGGGTGCGCAGCGTTCATTTTGTTCACACGTATCAGAAAGTAGGCCAATTCTGGTTCGCATCTTCAACTCACACCACTAGCGAGATCCGGATTTTTGGCGAATCGGAGTTAGCGATCGACAGCTCTGATTACACCCTGAACCCACCTGCCGACCGCATGGCGCAAGTCAATGACCAAGCGAGGTTAGTCCGATGAAGAAAGGCCACCTCATTGCGGCCGCCGTTTCACTGGTGATGTTCGCCTGGGTGATGGGTCACGTTGGATTCTCAGCCATGCTGGTGCAACGGAAGCCGATGCGAATCGCTTTGCCGATTATCCTGGCCCTGAGTGTTCTCCGGCTGTTCCTGCAAAGCATCTCCTGGTCAGCGTCCCTCGAGGGCGAACATGTATCGGTCGACACGACGAAGTTGATGGGAGTGCGACTTGCATCCCAGTCCATGGGATACCTCACCGTCCTGGGTCCCGTTATTTCTGAGCCGATGAAAATCAAGCTCCTTGGCACACCAAGTGAGCCAACGATCACTGCCACTTTTCTCGATGACGGGGTGTACTGGTTTACTTCGGCGCTACTTGTAATCTTGGGGGTAGTCAGTCTTCCCTTCGCAGCAGTGCATGGCGCTCGCTACCACGCAATCCCAGCCCTTCTATCCCTTGCGGGTATGGTCTTTGTAATAGTTCGCCGTAATCCAATCCTCTCTGGTTTGGTTCGTGTGCTTGGCAAGCATGCCCCATCATGGCTTGCGCGCGGCGAGAAGTTAGAAGCGTCCATTCGAAGCTATCGGCTTCATCACCCTGCACTCGTCGCTCGCATGTTCTGGATCGACCTGGCCTGCCAGGTACTGACCGCTTCCGAAGTCAGCGTGGTTTTGTGGTCCCTCGGCCTGCCCATCCACTTTTTCACCATCGTTGCCATTGACGGAGTCACGCGTGCGTTGAAGCTGGTGAGTGGCTGGATTCCGGCGCGAATCGGCTCGGACGAAGGCGGAGCCATTTCAGCATTCGCTCTGACTGGTTTTTCACCACTGTTCGGCCTGTCACTCGCCCTGACTCGACGTGTGCGTGATCTGCTGTGGGCGCTGATCGGCATCCTCTGGTTTGTTTGGAATTCTCGGGTAGCAGGTGGTCGAGAAACAGCCTCAACTGGCATGACTGCGACCATTCTGAAGGAGATCGTCGAATGCAGGCAGTGATAGCCATTCCAGAAACCGTTGCCCTCGTGAGTAATGAAAAAGCAGCGGAACTGCTGCTGCGGCCGATTGCGGGCGTTCCGCTTGTCATCAGAACCGTGCTCACGGCGGCCCGCGCGGGAGCAAACGACATTCTCTTGATCTGTCCGGCCGCGTTAAGCGAGCAGATCCTGCAGCAACTGGTGGGGAGGACCGCTCAGTTTGGGATTCATATCAGCGTCGTTCAATTGGCAGATTTCGATCCATTCGCTTCGTCAGGATGGCGGGCACTAAAACCTCATTTCCACCAGCAATTCCTCTGGGTGCCGTGGAACTGGGTTACAACCAAGCAACTCCTCGCCCACCTGCCCGTTGCGGAGTTCCACTCCGTCAACTGGGCCGAACCCGCCTGCACGACGTTCTATGAGGTGATCCGCGACAATGCCTCTACTGCCCTCCTCCATCCTGAGGGCGTCGCGGTCACCTCGCCAGACAGCGCCGCCAGGGCCGAACGGTTTCTGGTTGCTCACTCGGGCAAGGCACTCGACGGCATTCATACATCTTTCAATCGCCGGCTCTGTCGCCCATTCGTAAGAATGCTTTCTCACTCCTCAGTCACTCCGAACTCCGTCACGTACTGCGGAGTTCTTGTTTCCACTCTTTCTGCCATCGCTTTTGCGCATGGGACGTACTGCTGGTCAGTGCTGGGCGCTCTGCTTTTTTACATCGCGGGACTCTTCGATGAAATGGACGGTATGCTGGCCCGGCTCAAGTTCGCGGAGTCGCCGCGCGGAACTTACCTTGAAGGCTTTGCTGACGGACTTAGCTATTTGCAGCTCTTCACGGGGATCACCATTGGCATGTATCGCCATTATGGCCGGATGGCGATTTTCCTGGGCGTTGCACTCCTTCTAGGTGCCATTCTTGCCTTGATTACCACTACGTTGCAGCGCAAGCGGGCCACCACCCCGGACCGGCCAAATGAATATCTTGGAAATTTCTACCGGTTGCTCGAGAAAGACTCGGGAAACTGGATTTCCCGCGTCGTCCGCCAGATTCAGGGTTTCCAAAGAAGAGGGATATTAATCCACTACATCGTCCTCTTCACTATTCTTGGGCTCCTGCCCCTCATATTCTTACTCGCAACCGTTGGAGCCCACCTCACCTGGATTTTGACGCTCTATTTCAACCGTAGATTCTTCATGCGGTCTCAGACCGACGTGAAACCGACTGTAAGCACGTTCAAGGAGGCTTTATGAAAGCGGTGATATTGGCCGCAGGCAGGGGCACGCGGATTCGCTCCGTCCATGGGGAACATCCGAAGTGCCTGATTGAAGTCGACAACAGCACGATTCTGGATCATCAGCTCGACGCTCTATCGATGGTTGGAATCAACGATGTCGCGATTGTTGTCGGATACGAGAAGGAGCAAATCATTTCGCATGTAAATGCCCGAAGACTTCTCACCCAAAGGATTCACTTCATCGAAAATCCAGGATTCGCTATCACGAATAACGTTTATTCGCTCTGGCTAGCCCTCGATTGGCTGCGCGATGACAGCTTCATTGTTCTTAACGCCGACGTCATCTTCGATCCGGAAATTCTTGACCTCGCGATGCGCCCACAGGCGCCGATCTCGATGATCGTGGACCCGTTGTGGCGGGATGAGACGATGAAAGTCATCATCGTCGACGACCACATAACGAAGATGAGCAAGAAAATCTCACGGGAAGAGTCCAGCGGCACTTACATCGGTATTACGGTTTTTTCCAAGTCCATACAAACCAGATTTTTCCGAAAGATGGAAGATGTGCTCGCGGCCGGTCGGGTCGACGAATTCTTCAATATCGCGGTTCAGGAACTCGCGAACGAAGGAGTTCCTGTCGGCTATACGAATACTGATGGTTTGCCCTGGGCGGAAATCGATGATCCAGTCGATCTGATGTTTGCCCAGCAGAGTGTATTCCCGCAACTTGCAACGGCGGTAATTTGAACGTGGCGACAAGCGAAATCATTGCCGAGAACTTCGCGCCTGCTCGGTGGCTCTCCTGGCCGCGCAGTTCCATTCGAATTGTGGATTGGAACATCGACCGTGGCTTGCAGCTTCGCTCAATCGTAGATTTTCTGGGCGATACGAATGCGGATATTTTCATTCTTCAGGAAGTCGACGTTAATGCGCGGCGGACTCATCGTCTGAATACTGCCCAGGAGATTGCCCGAAAGCTGCGGTTGAATTATGTTTTCGGACGCGAATTTGTGGAGCTGACCCAGGGGTCCAAAGCGAGCCCTGCCTACCACGGCCAGGCTACGCTCTCCCGGTGGAAAATCTCGAAGCCATGCATCATTCATTTTCAGCAGCAATCCGACTTTTGGAGGCCTCGCTGGTTCAAGCCCACACTGCCAACGTTTCAGGAACGGCTTGGGGGCAGAATCGCTCTTGCTGCCGAGATCAGTATTCAGGGCGTCTCAATTATCTGCTACAACCTTCACCTGGAGAGCCGCTCGAATGATGAGCTGCGCCTTGCTCAGTTGAATGAGGTCTTGCAGGACACAGGCGTTTATGATTCCACTCAGTTGGTTGTGGTCGCAGGCGACCTAAACCTGAATGCTTCCAAGCCCCCGATAGCAGCGGCGCTGGTCCGCGCCGGATTTCGGGATGTTGTGCCAACCTCTCGCGTGGCCACCACGCCTGCGCGACATCTGCTCGAAGCTGGCCGCCACATCGACTGGGCTTTCGTTCGTGGTCCGGTGGAGGCGAACACTGGCAAGGTTCACAGGTCGGTCAGAGGTTCTGATCACTACCCAATCTCATTTGAGTTGTGCACTACTTGGTCGGACCGGTGACGGTAGCAAAACAAGTAAGAGAATAGGTTGAGCCTGTTCGCACTCTGTGTCTGAATGTCAGCTTCTCGCGGCCGAACATCGAGATCCGCGAGCCCGCCGAACTCGCGTCGTCTGTGCACCTGTATTGCGCTCATCCACGAAGACCTGCAACAAGCTGGCGCGAGCGAAAAGTCAAAACTGTCATTACTTCCACACTTTCGACAGTTATCTGCTGCGTTCTGCGCTGAAATTCACGGACTTGGCGCCGCGTCAGTTGGCATGCGCCTTGCACTAAGCAGATGGTTGTAGCGATTGAGGCAGCGAGGGCACGGTCGGTACGAGTTTACGCTCCGCGCGTAGCCCCTGCAGCTGCAGTCGATTGATGTCTTGAAAAAGGATTCACAGAAAGGAAATCAAGAGTGAAATCTCGATCGTTTTCGCCACACGTCGCGTTGCTGACATTTGTAGTGATCTTTGCGGCTGGGACTTCTGCCGTCGCACAGAATGGCACACTTCGAGTCCATGTCAATCCCAAACAGGCGTATCTATGGGTCGACGACCGCCCTGTCAGTGAGGCAAGTAAACATTCCACCCTGGAACTGGGTGCAGGCGAGCACAAAATTGAATTAGCGAATTACGGATATAAGCCGATCACTCAGACTGTCACGATCATCGCTGGGAAAACCACCGACCTCGACGTCACCTTAGAAAAGGTCGGCGACAAGGTGTCAGGTCCTTTCGGTGCCATCGCCGTCAAGGGTGCCGACCGGAATGCCGTGCTGCTTAATGGGAAGACTCCGGACTTCTTCGTTGGCCATGGCGACGAGTTCAATACCGATTTCTTGTGGTGGAAGCAGGAGCTCGTTGTTCCGCCTGGCACTTATGAGGTGACCGTACAAGGCGGAGACAAGGATATCTGGTCAGGCCAAGTTAATGTTGCGGCCAATCAGCGCGTAATTGTCGACATTCCGAAAGGTGTCGGTAAGACCGAACCATGGCATCGTGGTGAGAAGCTCGCCAGCGTTCCACGCTTTGCCGCGGGCGTTGCCAGCGCGACCGTAGCCGTCGCCAAGCCCTCCGCGGAAATGTCGGCGACCAACTCGCAAATCTATTGCGGCGAAACATCACAGCTGAAGTGGACTTCCACTAACGCACCCCAGGTTGAAATCAGCCCGGCTGGCACAGTCGCGAGTTCTGGGGAACAAACGGTCCAGCCGAAGCAGACAACGACCTACAAGCTTGCGGCGACGGGGCCCGGCGGCACGGCCATGTCCGATGTCACTATCAATGTGGACAACGCGATCGACGTAGATCTCTCGCTCTCACCGGCGGAGGTCCATTACAAGCGCGTGGGCGACGAGGTCGTCGAGGACGATAGTACCGCGCTGAATTGGTCGGCCATCAATGCCTCAAATATTTCAATCGATGGTCTGGGAGCCGTCGATCCCAGCGGCAGCAACAGATTGAAAGTCTCTCCTCAGCAGAGCGATCCCGGACCTGTAGACGAGACCGTTACCTACACTCTGACTGCGACCAATGATTGCGGCGGCGCCGAGACACGAACGGTTGCACTCCACATTGTAGGCACAATCGAACCCGGCGCACTTGCCATGCGCAGTGTCTATTTTCCGACCGATCTGCCAAGAAATCTCAAGTCCGAAGCTGGTCTTCTGCCGAGCGAGCAAGAAGAACTCAAAAGCATAGCTCAAGAGTTCAAGAAATATCTGGCTTATAAGTCAGATGCTCGCTTGATTCTCGCAGGTCATGCTGATCGCCGCGGACCTAACAGCTATAACCAGGTTCTTTCACAACGCCGCGCGGAACTAGTGAAACGCTTCCTTGTGGAGCAGGGTGTTCCAGAATCGAGCATCGACGTGCAGGCGTTTGGCAACAAAGACAATCTCACCGCAGAGCAGGTACAACAGCTACTCGAGCAAAGTCCTGACCTTAGCCCCCAGATCCTCGAAACAATCACAAACAAGCTGGGCAACATCGTCCTGGCGTACAACCGTCGCGTCGATCTGACGCTGAGTTCGACGGGCCAAGAATCTGCCCGTGCGTATCCGTTCAATGCCGAGGACTTCGCTGCGCTTGCTGAACGCGATCCAAAGAAAGGTCTAGCTCCGGTACAACTTGCGGCAGAGAAAGAGCACATCGGTAACTAGTGGTGCTGCTAGTGCAGCAACACCGAGGAGGTGATTATGAGAGTGTTACATAAAATTCTGCCGTTGTATCTTTCATCTTGGCTGTTATTTGCGCCTGGTGTCATCTACGCTGCTCAGTCGGACCAATCGGCTGGACAATCCGCGCCTCAGGTCGTGAAGCAAACTCCCGAAGAGTTGCAGCAGATGGTGGCGCCGATTGCGCTCTATCCAGACGCCTTGGTTTCACAGATACTCGCTGCGGCAACATATCCCACGGAAATTGTCGAGGCGGATCGCTGGGTACAGGACCATCCGAACCTCAAGGGAAATGACCTAGCCAACGCTGTGGACCAACAACCTTGGGATCCGAGCATCAAGGCGATCACCCAGTTCCCCTCCGTGCTCGCCAACCTGGACAAGAACCTTGCCTGGACGTCTGCGCTCGGCGAGGCCTATGTAAATCAATCAGAGGGTGTAATGGACGCGGTGCAGGTCATGCGGGCTCGCGCGCAAGCATCCGGAAATCTGAAGAGCAACGAACAGGAGAAGGTGGTAACCGAAGAGAAGACGATCGTCATTGAACCTGCAGATCCTGAAGTCGTTTACGTCCCCGCATACGATCCATGGATTGTCTACGGCGCGCCAGTCGTCGTGTGGCCCGGCTGGTATCCATATCCCGGGCTGTATGTTGACGGCCCCGCCATTTCTTTCGGTGTGGGCTTCGGGATCGGATTCTTCGCTGGCTTCGGTTGGGGATGGCATGGCTGGGGATGCGATTGGGGGCACCGAACCGTCATCTACAATCACAACACTTTCATTTCCAACAGTAAGACGTTCTATGGCGATCATGGCCGGCGTCAAGGATTTCATGACTTTGGAGCTGGGCGCGGATATGAAGGGTTCCACAACTCTGGTGGCGAGCGGGGACATGAAGGATCCCACAGCATCGGAACTGGGCACGGAGACGAAGGAGCCCGTGTCGTAGACGCCCGTAACAACGAATTTCACAAGGGCGCGGCTGAGCGTGGGCCTTCGGCCTCGCACGCCGAAGCCGGCAATCATTCCAGCGCTTTTGGTGGGTACGACCACGGGGGCACCACGCGCAGCTACTCGGATCGTGGCTTCTCGAGCCTGCACAGCGGCGGCGGTTTTCACGGCGGAGGCTTCCACCGTTGATTGCATTTCTTCGGATTCATTCGATAGCTACCTATATGGAGAGATACATCATGAACGAAACAACTAGAGTCATACGAAAGCTCCCGTCTCCTCGACTGCTACTAGCCACGCTTTCGATCCTGTCGATGCTCGTAGTCTCGAGCCAGCGAACGCTTGCGCAGCAACCGGACCAGCAAGTATTTCGCTCTCCGGAAGATGCCGGCGCCGCCCTGTTCGCGGCAGCCCAGCAAACCGACAATCGTGCCTTGCTCGAGATTCTCGGCCCGACGGGGAAGGACCTGGTCTTCTCAGGAGATCCTGCTGAGGATCGGAAAAATCGCGAAAACTTTGTTGCGAAATATAAGCAGATGCATCGTGTCGCGAGGGAACGTGAGGGCGTGATGATTCTCTATATCGGCGCTGAGAACTGGCCGGATCCGATCCCGATCGTCGAAAAGAATGGCACATGGTATCTCGATACAGATGCGGGCAAACAAGAGATCCTGGCGCGCCGAGTGGGAAGAAATGAACTGGCCACGATCGATGTTTGTTATGAGCTGGTCGACGCTCAGCAGCAGCATTACGCAAGGGAAACTAAAGGCGAACATCGGTATGCGTTGACATTCGGTGGCGACAACGCTGGCCACGCTGGCTTGTTTTCCTCCGAAAACCAATCCGTCAGTCCTCATGACGCGCTCATCGCCTCCGCAGGTGTAGAAAACGGAGCGGCCGCATCCCACCACCCCCTACCGTTCAACGGTTACTATTTCCGCACTTTGAAGGCTCAAGGAAAAAACGCAGAGGGTGGAGCAAAGAATTATCTCGTGGACGGCAAGATGGTAAGCGGCTTCGGCTTTGTAGCGTATCCAGCCATCTATGGTTCTACGGGCGTCACAACCTTCATCGTGAATCAAAACGGCATCGTGTACCAAAAAGACCTCGGCTCGGGTACCGAAAAGATCGCTAATGCAATGACCGAATACGATCCAGATTCAACGTGGCAACGGGTGGACTGATGTCGTCTGAGTTTGCGCGAGCTCTGCGGGATTCGGGGCTCTTGTTACACGCGAGACATTTGTGTTTGTGGTTCGATCTACATGGAGCGAGATGTCTATGTTTGACCTCTTCCTAGCAGCATTAAGCTTGGCTCCGCTCGGACTTTTTCTACTGCTCTGGAGAGTCTTTCCCCGAGACAGCTCCGTCCACCCAATTTATCGGGAGTCCGAGATTGAAACGATGGGTAAAAGAATCGAGGTCCAAGACATGACCCTCCGGAGGCTGCATACGAGAAGGGTTCAACGCAAAGGCAAAGTAACTTGAGCACTGATCGGCTCTTAGGAGTCGAAGTGCGAGAACAAATTAAGGAGTAAGAACATGAAAGCGAAATTAATTCTCTTTATCATCCTCATGACTGTCATTCCAATCCTTACCTCGGCGCAGACCAAGTCAGGAGATGACAGTTCTCCGACTAAACCTACCGGCACAGCCGATTCGCTCCTCCCGGACCCAAGCACCACAAACGTGCCCACTGGCCCCGGCTCCATCGGACCGCAAGACGTCTTACAGGAGTATCAGACGGCGATGGTGTCCATTACGCAGACCTTCACAGAAAACCTCGCAGGCATCACTGAAGCTGTCCAAGAAGGAAAAATGAGCACCGAGGAAGGTAAGACCTCAAGCGCTCAGCAATATCTCATCGCACAGATGCAGTTCCAACTGCTTAGCGCATGGCGCCAGATGGAGAAACAGGACCTGGCCAAAGTTCCTGCGCCTGACGATAAAAGCGAGGCTTCTCCGACTGACGACAACCAGATCGTGCTGGTAGAGTTGCCGTTTTCATCCTTCGAGCTCACAGAAGGAGTAGCTGAACACCTAAACTTGACTGAATCACAGAAAGAAGCGATCCAGCAAGTGATGGCCCGTGAACGCCATAAAATGGAACCCTTGTTCGCGCAGCTACGAAGCGTGAGGGAAAAGCTGTTGGCTCTCGACGTTCAGCACAGCAATAAAAAGGACATCAAAACTCTAGCCGACGCGCAGGCCGCTTTGCTGGCGAAATTCATCGTGGCCAACGCGCGTATGCAGTCGGAAATTTACAAGCTTCTCACGCCGGAACAGCAGAGAAAACTCGACGACTTAAAGAGAAGCGGCGAGTCAGGAACAATTGCGAGCCGGTGACGGATCACGCTGTGAGAAGCCGAATACGCCGACCAAACTCCTGTCCGCGATGCGTGTTGAATTCGGCGGACGTTTGGAGAAGGCGAAAGACAATCTAGGGCTTCTTAAAGGAGAGATATTCATGATCAGTTCCCACTCCGACGCGCTCGTGTTCTTTGGCGCCACCGGCGATCTTGCGTACAAGAAGATTTTCCATCGCTCCAAGCGATGGTGAAGCAAATGGGAGTTCTTTTCGCACTAACGAATTAGTCGTCACCGTGTACGGTACGCAAGTTGTGCTTATAAACAGTTTTCCCTACCGCTCTTCCCAAGTGCTCGCCTGCGACCTGATCGGTTCGAAAATGTATCCCGCCGAAAACACGCGCGTCAGAGATGTCGTCGGTAATCTGCTTAAACGAGGTGTATTGCAAGACGATGGTGGGCACCGCAGGATTGGTCAACGTGATCGAAACTCCGTCATCGCCGTAAATGCGTCTCATTACTTCCGCCGCGCCGTTGCCCGCGCTGCCGTGGTTTGACGGATAGCTTGGGAAGCAGGGGGTCGTGATGAATGGGGCCCAGTTGGGATCACCCACGGTGTTCGGGTTGCCGTCCATGTTGCCCCCATGGATTGCCGTTTCAGGACGCCAGAAGTTGTAGGTGTATTTGTTGAGGAATGACGCCACCAAGCTGTCACTCATCGCCATATTGATCAGGGCCAGAGCACGCGCATTGTCTGAAAGCGAGCGGCCCTGCGCCATCGCGACCTGCTTCGCGGCCTGATTAAACACCTGAGTTGGCGACGCAGCCGCATAGAACAGGGCGACATTCGCCCGATCTTGAGGCCGCTGTGTGCTGTTCAAACTGCCCACCGTCATGACTTCGTTGTAAGCCTTCGCATATTCGTTGCTCGTGAGCGCTGGTGGTGGATCCAGAAGAAAGTCACTGGCACTCGAAATACCGAAGGGAGTTACCTTCTGCCATTGAAAGCCGATCCCGACCGCGACTCCATTCACAATCGGACAGTTCACTGTCGCCTGCCAGTCCCCTGGAACAGGCGGCCGGGGTGTATCGAATAGCGCAGGCGACGAGCCGTCGTTCGCGCGCAAAAGCATCATGGCTGAGGCTGCGGCGTCACCGGTTGCGATGCCGTCGGTCTTGGCCGGGCCATCCGGTATGGGCGACATCGAGTTGAGGTAGTCGGTATAAAGAGTCGCTTGGCTGGCGGGGAAGTAGGCGATGAGTACTTGATACGCAGCCTCTATGGCTGCGGCGTCGGGTGAGGCATCTGCGGGTGCAGTGATGGTGCCAAGATATGGTTGGTATTTATGTGTAATGGAGTTGACCGCCTCAAATACAGCCAGTTGTACGATCGCCGCGTAGCGCGCCTGGGCGAATGGGTTCTGTTTGTTCGCGACGGCGGTGTTGACCGCGATCGCATTCCAGTCCAAAACGACATCAGCTCCTGCGGTTAGGGTTCCAAGCAGCAGACTCACCATCAGCCCGCATACGAGCCCGTAAATCCTCTTCATAACTCTGTCCTCCAACCTTTTCATTTCGTTTCTCCGACTATCCCGGAGTGTGGGTGATCGGCATGATTGCTGCGGAGAACTTGCCTGTCCATAGCGCTGCGTGTGTCGGATCGTTATGATTTGTGTCGCCCCAAGCATAAGTGCTGCTTGCACTTAAGTCGGGGTTGCTGAGGTGTTGTAGAATCGTTCGACTTCCCTGGGGCTTAGCATGACCTCCCAGCCATTTGGCCTCCAGCAATCAATCCGGTTCGGCGAAGACTTCGAGCTCGATCTTCGCCCCCGAAGGCTGCGCCGTGGCAGCCATGTGCTAAAACTAGAGCGCATTCCCTTAGAAATCCTCGTCCTTCTACTCGAGCACCGTGATGAGATTGTCACTCGCGACCAAATCGTTTCCAGGGTTTGGGGCCAGGGAGTTTTTCTCGATACGGACAACAGCATTCGGGGCGCTATCCGTAAACTGCGTCAGGTCCTGAAAGATGATGCCGAGTCTCCACGATTCATTCAGACCATAACGGGGCAGGGATATCGCTTCGTCGCACCGGTCATGGACCCGAAGGAAGCAAGCGGCATGGATGCTTCCGACCGAAACACATCGGCTGTTTTGAGCAGCCACCGCGATTTCGTATCGGAACTCGATGGCTGGTTGCAAGCTCGACGCCTTCGTCTAGTCGACCAAGACCACGATCCTCAGTCAGAGAAGGCGGCACATGCCGAAACCGCCTATAAACACGGCTCTCGGAGCCCTCGCACGCGGTTCTTCGCTGTAGCCGCGGGTTCGCTCGCACTCGCCAGCGTGGCACTACTCGCAGTTTGGGCATGGCGACGAGCGTCGAGCAATCCGATGGATTCCACGCGGAAAACAATCTTAGCTGTGCTGCCGTTCGACAACTTGAGCCGGGATCCTGACCAGGAGTTCTTCAGTGATGGGCTGACTGAAGAGATGATCGCGCAGGTTGGGAAATTGAATCGGGATCGACTCGAGGTGGTCGCACGGAGTTCTGTTGCAAAGTACAAAGGGAGCACGCTGGCTGCGAGGGAGATCGGTAAGGAACTCAACGCTGACTATCTTGTCCAAGGCAGCGTTCGACGCTCGTCGGACCGCGTACGCATCACTGTCGAGCTCATCCAGGCACGTGATCAGATTGACCTTTGGACCGAGAGTTACGACCGCGAACTCAAAGATGTGCTTGCCGTGCAGGACTCCGTCGTGCGAGGCATCGCCAGCGAGATTCACATCGTTCTTACTGAAGAACAGGGAAAGCGTTTGGCTGCTCCGCGGCAAATAAGCCCGGAAGCATACGAGGCGTACTTGAAGGGTCGCTATTACTGGAACAAGCGAACCGGCGAGAGCATGCAGAAGGCGGAGCAATATTTCGAACAGGCGATCGACAACGATCCCACCTATGCGGCAGCATATTCGGGACTGGCCGACTGTAACAGCGGACTGACGTGGCACGGATTTAAGTCCCCGGCCGAGGCACTGCCGAAAGCTTACGCCGCGGCACGCAAAGCGCTCGAGATCAATCCAGAATCGGCTGAAGCACATGCGTCCCTGGGCCTTGCGATGACGCATCGTTGGGATTGGACCGGTGCGGAGGTCGAGTTCAGGCGCGCTCTGCAGTTGGATCCCCAATACGCAAACGCGCACCACTGGTACGGAGACTACCTTTCCATCAGGAGTCGCCATGGCGAGGCACTTCGAGAAGCGAAGCATGCACTAGAGCTCGACCCCCTTAACCTCATGATCAGCGCGTGGGTGGGACTCCGCTACTACATGGCACGTGACTACTCCCGCGCAATCGAGCAAAACCGAAATTCCGTCGAACTGGATCCGAACTTCGCTGCCGCTCACCTTCTGCTCGGAGAAGACTATCTTGGGGCAGGGTTCGACCGCGAAGCGGTTAACGAGCTGAAGAAAGCGGCAAATCTGTCAGGCGACAGCCCACTCTATACCGCGCAAGTCGCCGTTGCCCTTGCAGGTGCAGGACGGAGTGGCGACGCACTCCAAATCGCGCACCAACTGGAAACGATTTCGAGGAAGCGTTACGTTTCCCCTTACGGCTTAGCTCAGATCTACGCCGCGTCCAATAAGAATGAGGACACATTCAAATGGCTGCAAGCTGCCTATGAGGATCACGCTGTTTGGATGGGATACCTCGCCGTCGACCCGATTTTTGACCGATATCGCTCGGATGAGCGCTTTAAGGACCTCCTCCGGCGCGTAGGCTTGCCCTGACGAAGAGTGACTTTGTGAAATCTCGCTCTCCGCCCAACGTCTAAAGCTGAACAGATTCCAGATATCATGCCGGGTGGTCGGCAACAAGGAATTCCGCTTAAGCGCTTAAGCACTTATGAGGCATTGCCCCGGGCGCTGCCCCATAAGCGCTTAAGCCGTAATTGGTTCAGGGTTGCCGGTAATCCGGGCATCTCGATTGCGTGGGTTTAGTTCCCAATCTTCCAGCACGACCGCAGGACCGAGTATTGCGGATAGTACCGATTCAAAAACGGCATGTTCCGCTGAAACTGGACGAGGTCACTTCCCTTCTATGAGTAGCCAACGTAAGGACTGTCCAGCTTGACATTCCTCAAGGTCGAGCCTGTAATGGTGGTCTCCGGACCATCCACATTCAACCCACAACTCACCCGACCCGCCCCTGCGTTTGAAGTCAAACGAAAAGGAGGAAACCATCATGGACAGAATGCTGGTAGTGGTTTTTGATAGCGAGAGCAAAGCCTACGAAGGGTCTCGGAGTCTTCAGCAACTGGATGGAGACGGCAGCATCGCTGTGTATGCGCCAAGAGTCGTTGCCAAGAACCCCGATGGTACGGCATCGGTGAAAGAGGGCGCTGACTCCGGTCCGTTGGGAACTCTGACGGGCACTGCGGTCGGCAGTCTCGTCGGGTTATTGGGCGGTCCTGTCGGTGTGGCAGTAGGTGCCGCCGCTGGCTCTCTCATCGGAGCAATTGCAGACCTTGACAACGTGCGCGTTGGAAGCGACTTTCTCTCGGACGTCGCGGAGACCCTTACGCCCGGCAAGGTCGCTGTGGTCGCCGAGGTGGACGAGGAGTGGACCACTCCGGTGGACACACGCATGGAAGCGCTGGGTGGCGTGGTTTTGCGTCGCAGCCTTTGGGAAGTGGAAGATACTCAGGACGAACGGGACATCGCATCGATCAAGGCCGACATCGCTCAACTGAAAACCGAACACGCCGAGGCCAAGGCGGAGCGCAAAGCGAAGCTGCAAACCCGGATTGACACACTCAACGCAAAGCTGCAAGAGAAATTAGACAAATCCAAAGCGAGACTCAAAGCTATTCGCGGTGAGGCGGATGCCAAGCTAGAAGCGCTGAAGGCAAAGGCAGCCCAATCGAAGCAGGACGTCAGGGCAAAGCAAGAACAGCGTATGGCCACCGTGAAAAAACACTATAACGAGTGGCTGGATCGGCAGGAGAGACGCGCAAGTTAACTCTGTCACGCCAAGTCCCGATCTTCCTGTCTTAGCTCCAATGACGTAGGTCGGGACTTGCACCTATCTCCATAAACCTGCGGAAACGAGGAGAAACGATGACTGCAAATAGCACGCAGGGGCATTCGCGGCCACGACAACACCCAAATGCGCCGCCGCTCGGTGGCCTTCTTGTATTTCCTTAAGATAGACTCCGTGCGTAAGATACTCCGCTCGTCTGTTTTGAGGAGGTGTTTATGGCGCAGCAAACTCGGTCCGGTATCGTGCGCCAGGCTTCGACATTGTCCATTTTGTGGGGCGTTGCGCTGATCATCTTGGGCATGCTGGCGGTGGGATCGCCATTTCTCGCTGCCGTCGCGGTCAACGCGTTCATTGCTTGGCTCCTAGTCTTCGCAGGCGTGGTCCACTTGACCGTTGCTTTTCACACTCGCGAGGCTGGCAGTTTGATCTGGAGAGTGTTGGTCGGGCTAGCATATCTCTCATTTGGCGTGTACCTGATCATGCATTCAGCACTGGGTGTTGCAACGCTGACTTTAGTGCTGGCATCACTTTTTCTTGTTGAGGGCTTCTTGAACATCGCGCTGTTTTTCCAGGTGCGCTCAATACAAGCATCCAGTTGGCTTCTGATCGATGGGATCATTACGCTGCTATTAGGGCTGATGATCTACCTGCAATGGCCGTCGAGCTCCGCGTGGGCGATAGGCACACTGGTCGGCGTGAGCATGATCATCAGCGGCGTTACGCGTGTGATGCTGTCATTGGCGGTGCGCAAGGTCGCGGACACGACTTCCTCGAAGTTGGCTGCTTAAGCGTGGCAAACGTTTGACGGCATATTGGGTCGGCGAGGCGAGGGGATTGCACGCTTCGGGGTAGCTACGCGTGCTGAAACCCGGCATTGACCGAAACGGAGGACGACAAAATGGGAGGCATGGTTCCGTTAGGCGATGCGTCGCGACGCCCCGCGCGGGTGCCCGTCGTCACCGCCGGCATCATCGTCGTCAATGTCGTTGTTTTTGTACTGGAGCTGATGCGTGGCGACGCATTTGTGACTCAGTGGGCAGCGGTGCCAGCGCAGATCGTTTCCGGCCATCACTGGATCACGATCCTAACGGCGATGTTCATGCATGGCAGTTGGTCGCACATCATCGGCAACATGATCTTCTTATGGGCCTTTGCTCCCGAGATTGAAGATGCGATGGGCCGCGGCCGGTATCTTGTTTTCTACTTGGTCGGTGGGCTGGTCGCCATGCTGGCCCAGGTTGCAGCCAGCCCCCATTCCACGGTCCCGAATCTGGGTGCGAGCGGGGCAATCGCCGCGGTGATGGGCGCGTTTATTATCACCTATCCTCGTGATCAAATTCGCACGCTTCTGTTTATATTCGTGTTCGCGCGCATCAGATTCATTCCAGCGGCCCTCTTAATCGGTCTTTGGTTTATCAGTCAGCTCTTCCACGCCGGTGCTGTGGCGCAGGTGCAGACCGGCGGTGTGGCATACTTGGCGCATATCGGTGGCTTCATCTTTGGAGCCGCCACTGCGCGCTTGTTCGAGGGTCAGCCTCGAATCGCGTGAGTCGCTGGCGGTTACTTGAGAGGAATCGCAGAAGCTTAACGGCAACCATAGTTACCCCTAAGGTGGGATTGAATCCGACTCTCCCAACGCCGATCAAGACAGGGTTTGACTACTTCGCAATGACGAAATCTGCGCTCTCGCCCTGCTCGGAGCTGGGACCGATCCACACGGTGGCACTTGCCGGCTCAACCAACTTCTGCATATCAATGTTCCAGAAAGCGAGTTCATCACGTCCCACGGTGAATTCGACCCGCTTTGACTCTCCGGGCGCGAGAGCAACCCTTCGAAATCCTTCCAGTTGTCTCACCGGAAGAGCAACGCTAGTTCCGCGAAGGCGGACATAAAGTTCCACAACCTCATCGCCAGCGCGAGACCCCGTATTTCTTACTGTAGTGGACACATGTAGTGCCTGAGCCGTCTCCTGGTTGAGCCCGCTAGCGCTCAGCTGGGAGGTACTCAGTTCCAAGGGAGAGTAGCTAAACCGGGTGTAGCTGAGGCCGTGACCAAACGGAAAAAGCGCCACATTAGGTTCGTCCACATAGCGCGAATGGTATTTTTCGCTTTTCTTGCCGGGTGGACGACTGAGATCAACGCCGTTCGCAGGACGCCCGGTGTTCAGTGCGTCATAGTAGAGCGGTTCCTGACCCACGCTATTGGGCATGGAGACGGTGAGTTTCCCGCTTGGATTTACATCGCCGAAAAGTGTTCGCACGAGCGCCGGTCCCGCCTGCACTCCCGGAAACCAGGCTTGCAAAATCGCCGGTATATGATCCGCGGCCCAGTTCAGGGTTAATGGACGGCCGCTGAAAACGATCAATACCAAGGGCTTCCCCGTGGCGCTCACTGCTTCCAAAAGCTGTTGTTGGTTTCCCGGCAGACCGAGGTGGGCTCGAGAAGCTGCCTCGGCACTCATCCACAAGGAGTCTTCTCCGAGCGCCATGATGACTATATCCGCTTGTTTGGCGGCAGTGACCGCCTCGGCAAAACCACCGTCCTCGGCGGTTAGAACTTCGGTGCCTTTTCGGTAGAGTACCTGTCCTCCCGCTTGTTGCACGCGCGACGTCAGTGCTACCCGCAGAGTCACAACGTCTGCCGTCTTGCCCCTCGCGCTCCAGGGACCGAGCATATCCGTGGCGCTGTCGGCTAGAGGACCGATCAAGGCAATAGTGCGGACATTCGAGCTCAGGGGAAGCGTAGGCTTCCCCGCGGGCCCATTCTTTAGAAGCACGAATGAACGTTCGGCTATCGTGCGGGCGAACTCTACGTCGGCAGGATCGAGTTGGGACTCACTGCCGGTGGCTGGTTCGGGAGTATACGGATTGTCGAACAAGCCAAGTGCGAATTTTATCCGAAGCACGCGGCGAACGGCTTGATCCACCGCATGTTCCGGCACGGCTCCGGATTGCACCAGTTCCGCCAAATAGCGGGAATACTCGTTACCTTCAAGGTCCACGTCGAGCCCGGCGAGAATGGCTTTGCGCGCCGCCGTCTTGCCGTCCAACGCAATGCCGTGGGAGATGGTTTCCCTCACAGATCCATAATCGCTAATCACCACTCCGGGAAATCCCCACTCCTGGCGGAGGACGTGGGTGAGGGTGAACCAGTTCGACGTGGCGGGCACGCCATTGAGAGTGTTAAAGGCGCTCATGACCGACCCGCCGCCGGCTTCTACGGCAGCATGGAAGGGTGGCAGATAGACTTGACGCAGCAAGCGTTCTGACATATCCACCGTGTTATAGTCTCGGCCTGCTTCAGCGGCTCCATAGCCAACGAAATGCTTGATGCAAGCCATCATGGATTGCGGATCGTTCAGCCGAGCGCCTTGATATCCGCGGACATAAGCAGAAGCCATAGCGGAACCCAGGTATGGATCTTCTCCAGCTCCTTCCACAATGCGTCCCCAGCGGGCATCTCGCGCGATGTCAACCATGGGCGAATACGTCCAGCGGATCCCCTCTCTGGTGGCCTCCTTCGCGGCAATACGCGAGGCTCGTTCGACCAGCAGGGGATCCCATGTCGAGGCCATGGCAATCGGTACCGGAAAGATTGTTCGGTATCCGTGGATTACGTCCAATGCGAACAGAAGCGGAATGTGCAGACGGGATTTCTCGATGGCAAGCTTCTGCAAACCATTGGTCTCGACCGCACCAGTGATGTTCTCGAAGGAGCCCACATGGCCTTGGGCAGCCTGCTCGCGATAATCTGCATGGGGCGAACCAGGTCCGGTGGAACTATCGGCGAAATGCACTAGTTGGCCGATCTTTTCTTCCAACGTCATCTGGCCGAGCAATTCGGTGATCCGCCTCTCGATTGCGGGATCGTCCAGCCGTGGCGTCAACTCTTGGGCTCTCAGAGACCAGAAGGGCCACGCGGAAGTAACCGCCAGAAGCAAAACACGAACCACACGCGCTGTGGACATATGTCCGGTCCTCTCCTCGGTCTGCCTCAGTCAGGCAGACCTGCGACACCGCAAGCTACCATAGGAATCTCATTGCCTCGCCTGTACCGCAGTCCGAAGATAAGGATCTGCTCATGGATTCCAGAGCGCCCAATTAGGGCAGAGGCTAGCAAAAAACCGGTATTTTAGCAATTATTTGAGTGACTGGTCTGAGTAATCAAGTGGTGCTAATTTCGGAAAAAAGGGAATGACTTTCGGGGCTTCGGGGTTAGGGCTTCTCCATCTCCAGGCTTTCGCGCTTCTTTAGCCGGTTGGCCTCTATTAGCTTCTGATAAGCCGCCAATGCCTGTCCGGCATCCTGCATGCGGCCAGCTCGACGATAAGCTTGACTCAGCTGAAAGTAGGCAGCGTCATGATCGGGGGCAAGTTTCTTGGCGGTTTCGAGGCTGGCTATGGCGCCTGTCGTGTCTCCTTGCTCGAGGAGCGCACGGCCGAGTTCGAAGTAGGCTATTTCATAGCCGGGCATGGCTTTCACAACTTCGCGCAAGACGCCCACAGACTCCGGCAGTTGACCTTGCAAGAGCAGCGTATAGCCAAGATGGTACATGGTGTGGGGCTCGCCTGGGCGAAGATCGAGTTCGGCGTGAAATTCTCGTGCAGCGGATTCGAAGTCGTTCTGACGCAGGTAAACAAGGCCAACATCATAGTGTGCTTCAGAGAGCCGAGGGTCCAGCCGCAAGGCGGTGCTGAACTCGGTGACGGCGCTCGGATAATCTTCCTGTTGTGCATAGGCCTTCCCAAGCAGAAGGTGAACCGAAGGGTTATCGGCATTTTGCTCTAATAGCCGGCGAAAAATGGCAGCAGCCGGTCGGGATTGATGTGTGTGGACTAGAGCGGTACCCCATGCCAATAGCAGGCCAGGGTCATCGGGTGGATGTTCCAAAAAGGGACGCAGAACTTCAACAACCTTCCAGTCGTTTTCCAATATGGAATAGCTGAGACCCAGAAGTTGTCGAACGAAAGAGTCGTCCGGATGGGCTTTGAGCTGGCGCTCGAGGGGCGGAGCTGCTTCCGCGTAAAGTTCGGCACGGAAGCTTGCGAGTCCCCAGTTTCGGTCTAGGCCAGGAAGGTCTGGCTTCCATGCGGCAGCCTGATTCAAAAACTCGGCAGCCTCGAGAAATTTCGAGTCTTTGGCTCGCATCACGCCCAGATCGTTATAGGAGCTGCCAAGGATTTCTCGGACAAATGAGCGGTATTGCCTGGAGGCTTCCGTTTCCCTTGCGGCCGGAACTGGTTTGGCGCTCTGACTCGCGTGCAAGCCCAGCTGGAACATGTTCTGCACACCTTGCTTCTCCTGATCGGAGCCGGCCCCCAGCAAGTCGGCGACACGATCCGAAACGCGACTCTCGCCGTTATCTTCAGGAATTTTCTTCTCCTCGAAGATGTGCTTTACGTCGTACTTGAACTTCGCTTCTCGTAACTGCTGCGAGTGTGCTAGGGCCTTTCTGGCATCCTCCTCGCGTCCAAGCTTCCGAAGGTTCTGCCCGAGCAAATAATAGGCACGGCTGGCCTCGCGCAGCTTGTCTTGTTGGGGGTTGCTTACGAGGGTGACATATTTCCCGAGCACTTCGACGGCGGCCTTGACGCGGTCCGTGGCCGCATAGGTTTCTCCTAAATAAAGGTAGGGGGAGGCCTCCTGCGGTTTCAGCTGGACCGCATGAAGAAGGGCAGTTTCAGCGGCGGGGAAGTCGCGCAAGTTGACGTCTGCGATCCCTAGAAGTTCCTGGACCTGGTATTCATTCGGGTAGAGCCTGAGTTCTTTTTCGAATTCCTCCCGCGCCCGAGGATAACCCTCCTCCTGATAGTACTCAAGATAGGCATATCCGAGAAAACCATGAGCGCGGGGATACCTCGGATCAAGCTTGAGTGCTTTGCTGAATTCGGGAATAGCCTGCTGCGAGAACTTGGCAATCAAATAGGCGCGCCCAAACAAAACGTGCAAGGGAGCCGATTCGCCCATTTTAGTCTCAAGTTGGTGGAACCATGCCGAGCCGTCGTCCAACTTCCTAGCTTTGAGATAGGAGATTCCAAGAAAATAGCTGGCTTCGAAATCGTCCGCGAGATCGACCGACGCCTTCAGTTCTCGGATCGCGTCATCGAAGTCTCCTTCGTACACATAGATTCGACCCAGGAGTCCAAGAGCCCTGGCATGGCGCGGATATTTGGTTACCACAGACTCTAGTATCGTCTTGGCCTTGCTGACCTCTCCCTTGCGGAACCAAACGTCGGCTATAGCCACCTGAGTTTCGATGTCACCTGGTTTGAGACTAAGCGCGTTGTCCAAATGAGCAGCAGCCTGATCGGTCTGGCCCGACGAGATGGAAAGTTGGGCCAGTTGGCGCAAACCGAGCGTGATCGCGTCAATGTAATGGTTTTCCGCTGAAGCAATATCCCCCGCGGCCAATGACGCCTTGGCTGCCTCAAACTCCAATTGCAGGGCCTTGGCGGGATCGTCGGCTGCTTGACTTATGGGAACAGAAAAGGCTCCCAGCGCAGCCACGATGGCGACCCGCGACGAGAGTCGCTTCCAGAGGCGATTCAAAAGGCCAGCTCGCTCAGGAGCCGAAGGCATTAGATTATCCCCGGAATTTCGGAAAGCTCCCAGTCGAAATCGAACCGGTTGAGCACCATTCAACGAGCGTCGTTGGGAGCGCCCTGTCCCCGAGACAGAGGCGGCAGTGCCTTCCTGTCTTGAATTCCCTTTCCCTCCACGATCGTGTAAATGTAGTCGCCGGTAACATCCTGGAGCGGCTCAATATTGCCGTTCGGCCAGCGGATCTCGACCGATTCCATCTTGGTGGCGGTGCCCAGACCGAAGTGCAATCGCAAGTCGTTCTGCGACAGGTAGCTGCTTCCCCCGCGAACTTCACTGAATTGTTGGACTCCATCGGCGCGGATGGTCACTCGGGCGCCAATTGCGGCGCGATTGCTCTTTGTGCCGACGAGCTTGAAGAGGACTCGGTGGCAGCCATCGGCATTCATGTTTTTGAGCAGAGAGGGTGGTTCGCCGACGTTCAAGAGAAGGACATCGATATTTCCGGTGTTGAAGACATCACCAAAGGCGGCGCCGCGGCGGGAATGAAGAGGGAGAGCGGCGAGGCCGGAGTCCTTGGAAACTTCATCGAAGGTGCCGTCACGATTATTGCGATGGAGAAGGAGGGGCTCGCGATAACGGGGACCGGTCTCCAACGTATCGATCTGCGGATACACGTGGCCGCTGGCTACAAAAAGGTCCAGCCAGGTGTCGTTATCCATGTCAAAGAAAGCCGTACCCCAGCTGACGTAGGGATACCCGGGTTGTCCAACTCCAGAAGTCCAACTTACGTCGTCGAATCCCTTGCTGCCCAGGTTGCGATATAGCGAATTGGGCTGCTCTTCAAAGTGGGTAACAAAAAAGCTCAAGTAGCCACTGTGGTCGTAGTCGCCAAAATCCACTCCCATGTTCCCAAGTTCCAGGCCCTCACCGCTCAGCGCGACGCCGCTGGTCAGGCCGGCCTCAGTGAACTTGCCGTTGTGATCGTTGTGATACAGGTAGTTGGGAACCGAGTCGTTGGCAACGAGGAGATCGGGCCAGCCGTCGTTATCGTAGTCAGCCCACATTACGCCGAGGCCATAATAGCCGATGTCATCGTTGACGCCGGCTTTGACCGAGACCTCTTCAAAGGTGCCATCGCCCCGATTGTGGTAAAGAAAATCGGATTCACCTTCGAGACCCCAGGGACCACACTGCACGAGGATGCCTTTGAACCGGCAAAACTTGTTGCTGCCGAATTGCGGAAGATGATTCAGGTCCAGGTGCGAATAGCGAGCGACGAACAAGTCCACGTTGCCGTCGCGATCATAGTCTCCCCAGGCTGCGCCGGTACTGAATCCGCCACCGCGGACGCCGGCTTTTTCAGTTACATCCTCGAACTTGCAACTGCCCAGATTGTGATAGAGCACGTTGCCGTTGTATCCGGTCACGAACAAGTCAAGCTTACCGTCATTGTCGTAGTCAGCGACCGCAACGCCCATGCCCCAGCCAAGTCTTGTCAGCCCCGCCTCCTTGGTAATGTCTTTAAATTTGCCATCTGGCTCTTGATGGTAAAGAGTGACCATGGGGTCGCCCCCGTTCAGCATGCTCTCTACCGTCGAGCCATTCACCAGGAGAACATCCAGCAGCCCATCGTTGTCGCAGTCAAACAGGCCCGAGCCGCCACTGGTTGAATCAATCACATAATGCGCTTCCGGAGCAGCGGTGTGCGAAACCGTGAGGCCGACTTCCTTGGCGATATCTTTGAAGATCGGGACCGGGGGAAACCGGCTGCGGTCGGTCTTGCCCAAGGGCGTACGCTTTGCGGGCGGCGTCACCGGTACTGGAACACTCCGAGGACCCTGGGCCTGCGCCGTCAGGCCCTTCGATGCGAGACCGAAAAGGAGAAAGCAGATTAAGCAAACCGAAGATCTTGAAGGATAACCGGACATATATGGCCTGAACATCGACAACTTCTTCTCTCCGAAGCAAACCGCGCCCTCGCTATTGTCTGCAGTGGGACCGCAACTCATTACGTGCGTTCAAGAGGGGCAGCAGCGCAATTCGACGGGGCCGACTGAAGGCACGAGGCCGGGTATGGAAATTTATTACGAGCCTGACGAGCAATGCCCCGCTGGCGTGGCCGGCCAGCGGGACGCTTTAAACATCGGCTTTTCACTTGTTTAGAAGGTGATCCTTAGTGAGTATTGGAATTCTCGACTTCGGTCCGCAGCCGTACCCACAACCCCGGGTTGGGCGCTCGGTGTAGTGTTCTGGAGCGAAACCGCATTGGCCAGAGACGTGGTCGGCTTTCCGCTCGAATCCAGGAACTCCGGACTTGCCGCCGTGTTCACGGCGCTAAAGCCTATCGCGCCACCGGGCCCCCCGAAATTGGGGTGGTTGAACAGATTGAATGCATCCATCCGGAACTGCGCCTGCACCCGCTCGGTTATATGGAAGTTCTTCGATAGGGAGAAGTCCACAGTGCGGGTTGGCGGCCCCAGGCAGTCGCCGCCCGGAGCATTCCCTACGGTACCCAAGTTGAAGCCGTTCAAAGTGTATCGGTTCGGGTTGATCCATTGGAAATCCCCATTATTGTCAAAGTGGGGGTTCTTGCAGGGCTGACCCGCGACTAGGTTGGGCCGTTGGGCGCCAGCGCCATTCCCGATACCCGACGGGTCGTTAATATTCGAGATGCCTCCGATGGTCGGTGTATAAGAGGACCCACTCGTGAGGTTTACAATCGAGCCCAGTTCCCAAGATCCCAAGGCACTACGGGCAAATCTCTCCATATTGTTCAAGGTGGGCAGATTGTAGACGACGTTGGCGGAGAAAATCTGCGGGCGATTGATGTTCGACAAACCGTACCCATTTCGGAAATTGAACGGATCGATAATCAGATTTCCGGCTCCATTGCTGACGTTCAGGAACGTATCCGAATACGACTTGGAGTACGTATAGCTCAGCTGAAAGGTGGAATTGCGAGTAAAACGCGAGACTAGCGCCGACTGCAGCGAGTCGTACTGGGCGCTGCCGCGATGGGCAAAAAACGGGATGCTTCCGTTGGTTAGCGCAGTGAACGGCTTAAGCGCATTGCCGGCGTTATTTCCGTTCGATTCCGCAAAGGCTAACCGGTTCGTTGGAGCAATCGCATTGGCGTCATACTTGCTCGTCCAGTGTCTCGTCCGGTTGCCGACGTAGCCCACTTCGAGTCGCGTATCCCTCCAAAGCTCACGCTGGACCGTCAGGTTAAATTGATAGGTATAGGGTGCCCGGTTACTGAGATCCTGGCCAAGGTTAGGAAGCCCTAACCCGCCATTGCCGAAGCAGTTCGGCGTGCAGGCAGGAAGCTGGTTGGTATTGTCGAGAAACCGCCCATTGCCGTTAGGCGAATTGAAACTGGAGATGAATGGCGGGTTTGTGCCGGCTGTGCCGTCGGTCACGAAGATGTCGTCACGGTTGTAAAACTGACCAAACCCTGCCCGGATTGACCAAAGGTGCGATCCCGTAGGATCCCACGCCACTCCCAGCCGCGGCGCGAAGCCGAAATAAAAGTTGTTCTGAATCGCGCGGTTCGGCCCCTTCACGCCGCCAGTTCCCGCAGGGCAGGGATTCGCGCTAAGGCCTGCCGAGTAGAACAAGCCGTTGCAAGGAGCATTGCCCAGCGCTGGGTTAAATGCCGCTGGATTAAATATCGTCAACTGGTCATTCGCCTGGTAGGGATTCGGAAGGTAGGAATAGCGAACACCCATATTAAGAGTCAGGCGGTTGGTCGCCTTTAAGTCGTCGTTGAAATAAAACTCAAGGTTTTGCCAGCGGCCTTGCTTCTTGAAAATGACGTTTTGTTCGCCCCAATTGAAGGCCTGGTTCTTCAGAATCCAATCGGCAAGCCCATAATGGGTCGTAGTGTCGGCAAGAGCTAGCGGTGCACACTGTGGATCCGTTTTGTTCTTGCAGCCGTCATAACCACCGGGACCAAAGGTCACGCCGTTTTTCTGGGAGAAGTTATCCTGGTTTTTGGAGTTCCGGCTATAGTCACCGCCGATCTTTAGGGTGTGTCGCCCGATAACTTTCGAAAAGTCATCCTGGTAAGTGTAGAGATCTTCCCCGTTATTCCAAGGCGCAAAGCTCCAAATAGTCGGAAGGCCGCCACCATTGATCCACACGGGAGGATTGCTGGGCGAGTTCCCGGGAAAAAATGTCGGAATTACTTTATTGAGAGCCGCTGAAGCAGCCGGAGTCGCTTGACCGATGTTGATGCGATTCGCTGAGTAAGAGAACTGGAAATCGTTGACGGCGCTGGTACTAAGAACCTTGCTTAACTTGCCCACGACGATGCGCCCCGGCGCACTCCAGTCCTCCTGAATCTGGGAAGCTCCTGAATCGGCCCCCCAGCCAGTCTGACCCACGGCAGAAGGTCCAAACACCCACGAGTCATTCGTATATTTCAACATCAGCGCTAGTGTTTTGGTGAGATTGACGTCGCCACGCAGACTATCTTCACGATATAGGGTCGGCTGCGAAAGAGCTCTAGTCCAGTTGTTGCCGCAACCGTAATTTGGACTTCCGGGAGCAAGCGTCGGCAGGAAATATGTATTCACGACGGCGAGGCCTGCAGGGCTCTGGCGCCCAGCGGGGACGACGTCGATGATGCCCGGAGTGTTCGCAGAGGCGGTAAATGCGCCGCCGGGATTGGTTGGATCCGGGTCGACAAGTCCGCCTTTCTGAAGGCAACCAGTGGTATTGGCAGTGGTGAACGTAGCATCCAGGGCAGAGTCGGAGAAGTCACCCTGGCGTTGCAGCGGCGTGGGCACATGAGCGGTCCTCACCACTTGCGTCTTAAGGCGGTTCCATTCTTCCGAAACAAAGAAAAACGCTCTGTCCTTTTTGATGGGACCGCCGACAGAAAATCCGAAGTCGTTGCGGCGAATCGTATTTTTCTTGGATTTTGGATCGCCCGCGTTAAGAACTGGGTCCTTCGCGTCCAGAAGGTCGTTGCGGCCGAAGTAATAGGCACTTCCATGAATAGCGTTAGTTCCGGATTTCGTGACCAGGGTGACGATGCCGCCGCCAGCTCCGCCGAATTGAGCGTCATAGCTGTTGCGTTCGACCTTGAACTCAGCAATCGAGTCGAGGGAGGGATAAACATTAATGGTTCGGTTCGATCCCACGTCGACATTGTTGGCGCCATCCACAAGAAACAGGTTCGCATTCGAGGCGCCACCGCTGACCGAGATGTCCGCGCCGCCCGCTTGGCCTTTCTTGTCGTAAACAAAACCATTCTCTACCGCAACGCCCGGTACCAGCGTGAGCAACTGGGCGAAGCTCCTGCCATTGAGCGGTAGTTGCGTGGCCTGCTCGCCCGTAATCGTGGTGCTCAATTCGGCATTGGTGAGCTCAACCTGAGTCGGGGCGGCAGTCACTTCGACGGTTTCGGTAACCGCCCCCACCTTCAATTGGGCGTCAAACGTCAGATTATCGTTGACGTGAAGGACGATGTCTCTCTCGTCGAAGGTCTTGAAGCTTGGCGCGGCAACGCTCAGAATGTAGCGGCCGATCGGAAGACTCTCGAACACGAAGTTGCCGCCCGCATCTGTTTTCTGGCTTCGCGAATAACCAGTGTCCGCGTTGGTCATCGTGACCTGGGCGCCAGAGACTTTTCCACCTTGCTCGTCGGTCACGGAACCACGCGCAGCACCTACATCAGTCTGTGCCAATACCGCAGGCGCAACGCTCAGCGCCAGCAAGAACCAAGTTACCCACACCCCTAAGTCCGTTCTTTTCACAGGAACCTCCACGAAGCGTTCTCGAAAGGCTGGCTTTTGGCGATTAGTTTATTTGCATTACCCCGTTGTGACCGTCATTTAGCATCGCGTGTCTGTGCGTTGTCAAGAGAAAAATACCGGTATTCTAAAACATTTGTTGGTGAAATATCGGTATTCTGGCTGATGAATGACTGGCTCGCTGTGCGGCGTAGGCTCGGGAAACAGAGTTCCACAACTATCGCTTGCCGAACGACATAAGAGAACGAGTGCGACCGAAAAACAAGAATGGAGTCGCCTTGGATTTCAGGAAGCCGATACCGACGGCAAAGAGGCAGACCTGTCCCGGCGCCGAAAATAGGATCTTTGGGATTTGAATCTCGCCTACGAAGGGCGCGAGTGCGGTGCTTATCGCTACGACTATTCCCTCTTCACTCCTTGCTGCGAAGGCGCCTCGATCTTGACATTGGAAAAGATAGCTTCTTCAAGGGCGTCTCGATTGTGAGCACAAACACCAACGCCAACATAAACGGGATCTTGCATGACAATCGTCCTCGGGGGTGCTGGTACGAGCGCCTGGCCAGGTTCCCCGGCGAAGACGGTGAACTGATTGCCCTTTCGTTCAATTCGGAGACGAGTGGAGCCGTGCTCAGTCGATAGCGTATCGTCTGTCTTACCGCCATCTACTGCCCGGAACTGAAGGTTAATGTGCCCGTCGCCATGAATTGCGGCATCGGCATACGCTGAGCCTGAGTCCAGGCTCTGCCGAATCATTAAGGTAGCTTTTCTGAGAGCCTCTGGACTGCTTGCGGGGAAGCGCACATCCGCCGTGAGACTCAAGTCTCCGGAGAGGAGGACCCAGCTGAAATGGAAATCATCCGCTGCGCCCCAAATGTCCGCTCCCCCACCTATGACGTGGTACTCGCCCTTCACGGGAACGTAAGCCGTCGAGCCCTTGCGAGTTGTACCGATGTCGTTGGAACTGGTAAAAATACCACTTGCTTCGCTTGTTTGCTGTTGAGCAAGAATGAGGCCAGGGAACAACAGGGTTGCCGAGGTGACGAGATACAGTGCATGCACAAATTTCATCAGGAATTCGACCTCATGCTTCGAGGCTCCGACCTACGCAAGGCACGTAAGTCAGCGGAATCGGCTGTCAGCGCTTCATAAGGCGAAAAAAGAGTGCCTGTTTTGCAATCGGCGCCGTCTTATCGGCTAACTCCTCCATCTGCTTACCGTTCAGCGGCGTGAACTCGCGGGCAAATTGGACACATTCCTCCACTTGCTCGACCGAGTCGCATCCGATGATTGCAGTGCTGATGGGCAATGAAACGGTGTAAAAAAATGTTTCACGTTTACTCAGTGTGCCGGGCGTGGTGGCAATGGCGCCGCTTCCCTCCCAGGTCTTTTTCTGCGCTTCGACGGGAGGTGGCGTCCAACTGGAAAGAATCCTTCCGCGAGCCATCACTTTCATGCCAATGATGCCCATCTGTTTCTCGACCGCCATGGGAAGTAAATCTTTCGCGAAGCTGTAGTAGTATTTGTCAGCGGCGTTCAGACCCATCAACGCCGTATCAAACGAAAACCGCCTGATACACTCCATTAACGCCTCTGGGCGAAAGCGCCCGGTCACTCCCAGAAACCGCACCATCTTTTGGTCGCGCGCCTGAGTAAGCGCTTCCAGGGCGCCTCCTTTCCCAAAAATTTGATCGATGTCCTCGGTAATGCCGACATCATGAAGTTGCCAGATATCGAGGTGATCGGTGTTCAACACCTTGAGCGATACTTCCAGATTTTTGAGCGCAGCACCGCGGGTCCGTTCCTTGGTCTTACTGGCGATGAAAACCTGGTCGCGATACCCCTTCAATCCCTTTCCGAGATACTGCTCGCTCCATCGGTCCGGGCCGCCGTAGATCGCAGACGTGTCAAAATAATTTACGCCAAGTTCGAGCGCCTTCTGGATGATCGGCAGCGCGACGGCCTCGTTGTTTACCTTCTCCAGCGCCCCCTGGCCACCAAGGCCGAAAATTCCGACACGAAAACCGGTCTTGCCAAGGTTTCGCGTCGGCATCATCTCCTGGACTGCCTGAGATGCCATCTTAAACGCTTGTGTTGAACTGAAAGATTGTGCGCGGGCACCCGGTGGCAGCGCCGCCTGGACAACATTCGCAGCAATCGACGCGCCCCCGACTTTAAGAAAACCGCGACGGCCTTGATTTAGAGTTTTACTCGATTCGCGTTGAGTCTTCATTGGGATTTACAGCAATGCCACGGCAGCAGCCGCGAAATTCTATAGCAACGAATGGACGTAGTTAACCGCACCCTCACTCGCATTGTCAAGGTCTTGGTTGAATAAATACCGGTATTCTTCCTCGTATCCTCAGGGTGGTTCGCTGTCCGGGGCCTCGGGGGCAGAATGGGGATTTAGTTGAGTTAACATGGTACCGTTTTAGACGTTGTCTTGGTGGAGGAGCGATGGCCGAATGACGGTCCTGAAAAAGAAGGGGGATGGTAAGAAAATCCGTCACGTCACCCTGAAAATGGTGGCCGAGCGTGTGGGTCTAACAAAGGGGACCTGCTCTGCGGTGCTGAACAAATCTGCTGCGTCCAGATCTGTTCCACCGCACACTCAAGAGCGAATCCTCAGGGCTGCTCGTGAGTTGAATTACCGCCCCAGTTTTTATGCCCGCAATCTGGGAGTAAAGCGCACTTATATGATCGGCGTGGTCACCCAGGAGGTTGGGGATTTCTACGGCTCACCTATCATCAGTGGCATTGAACGATACCTTCGGCAGAAGAATTTCTTCTACCTTACTGTCGCTCACCGGGACGATCCAAGGCTGCTTGAAACCTATTCGCACATACTGCTGGACCGCGGCGTCGAGGGCTTCATCACGGTAGACACATTTATTGATCGTCCGTTGCCACTGCCAGCAATTGCTATCCCCGGGCACCGCCGCGTCGAAGGTGTCACGAATATGGTGTTGGATCACCGCAAGGCAGCATGGTTGGCGCTGAACCATCTGATCGGGCTAGGTCACAAAGACATCGCCTTCATGAAGGGATCGGACGAAAGTCCAGATTCAGAGGACCGCTGGAAGGCCATCCGCGAAGTTGCCAAAGAACTCGGGATCGGCATGCGGGCGGAACTTATTGTTCAACTCGAAGGCCGCGATGCCACGCCTCAGCTGGGCTATCCCTTCGCCGTACAGCTGCTGGCCCGCAAACGGCCGTTCACGGCACTGTTTGCGTATAACGATATTTCGGCGATCGGTTCCATCCTCGCGTTCCAAGAGGCCGGGTTGCGAGTTCCTGAAGACATTTCCGTGGTGGGATTCGATGATATAAGAATTGCCGTGCATAACAACCCGAGTCTCACAACCGTGCGCCAACCGCTCCAGATGATGGGGGAGATAGCAGCGCGGGCCTTGTTGAACCGAATCGAAGACCACGAAGACTGGGTACCGGAAATCGCCATTACACCCGAATTCGTGGTGCGCAATTCGACCGCTCGGGCGCCCGCTCTACCTGTGGTCCGGGGCGATAGAGGGCACTCGAAGGATGTACTGGTGCGGGACTAGCAAGCGGCATCGCGCTGCCTTGGTCGGCGGCCACCCCATTGTCAAGGAAGCGTTCGAAAACATCGTCGGGCGAAAGATGACGATGGAACTCTCGATGACCATTGCTCTCCTTTCAGCGTTGGCAATCGGGGAATTCTTCACCGCTCTGGTTATCACCGCCTTCGTGCTTGCTGCTGAGGTTCTGGAAGGTCTTACAGTTGGACGAGGGCGAGGCGCAATCCAGGACCTTCTCGATTTCCCGCCCAGAACAGTTCCAGTCCGACGTCACAACGAAGTAATTGAAATACCCGCCAAAAAACCTTCGACTTAGTGACACGGTAATCGTGAAGCCAGGCGGACGTATGCCCGTTGACGGCGTTGTGCTGAGCGCGACGCCGTCGCGGCGTTATTGTGCAGAATTTTGTGGGAACATTGGTCCTGGATAGCATCGGGGTGAGAATGGCAGCTCTTGGATTTCTAAATCCGCTGCTGGCGGCCTCTATTCATGTCACCTCGGATTTTGGCCTTTATCCTAAATTCCACAAGGTTGTTGCCGCGGTAATCGGAACGAAACGGGTCTGCTGATCACTGGTTTCTGTGACTCCCACAGGAAACAGCCCTTAAACCTCCATCGCCGCCCGCCCTCGCCCCTAGCATTACCAGTTCCAACATCCAGTGCCCGCCCCCGCTCCCGGGCCGAGAGGGTGCAGCCTCACGGGCGGGAAACAGCGATACGAGTCCCTTCCAATTTTTTTCGACGATACACATTCACCAACAGCACGTCTACGAACACTAAAACCTGTTCCTTCAGTTGGCGCTAATGGGGCAATGCCCCCGAGGATCACGGCAGCGGTTTGCTGAACGGTTTCCAAGCTTTCGCGTAGCAGGTTCGCGTCTCCGTCCCACAGCTGGATGTAGTCCTGGTTATGTTGGGCCCAACATAATGCAGAGATTTATGTGGCGTCGGCTTCGGGACACGCATGGAGACGGACCCTTCAGGGCAGATATGCGCCCCATAAATCGACGCGACGATGTACGGAAGAACGTGGTTGCGGAGGCGCCTGATTCTGTTGCAGGTCGGACTCGACTCTACAAACAGCGCCGACCCTCCGTTCGGCGCTTTCCAGCGCAAGCGTTTTTTCATTCGCTAGTCGACTTGGGCGTGCGGAGCCGGCGGCGCAGGGAGTAGTAACCGATCCAGCAGGCAATCGCCAGCACCGCAAAGGATCCGAACTGAGGGGGAAAATCACGCATCAGGAAATGGAACTCTTTGATGTGACCCTCGTGGAACGAGATTTCGCTAGTGAGGGCGATCGCCGTGAAACAGATTCCGAAGCCGAAGAGCCACCTCTGCCAGCCAATGAGCGCGCGCGTGCGCCGGAGCGATCGCAATTCAAGATCGGGTGGAAGCGCGGAGGGCGCGATCTTGCCCAGGTTGTCTGCCCATTGCAGGCGGATGCGCTGCGCCAACTCCGGGTCCTGCTCCATGTATTCTTCGATAAGGGCACGCGTGGCCGGGCTGGCCTCGCCCGCAAGATAGACCGGCAGGAGATCCAGGATAACTTCCCGCGTAACGTTCATTTTCCACCTCCTTCACTCACATTCGCAATCGGTCCGGCTATGCATTTCGTATCCCAGCCAGCGCGAGACGAGCGCGGTAGATCTTTACTTTCACTGCCGCAAGGGAAATATCCAGTACCCGCGCGATCTCTTCGTACGGCATTCCGTCCACCGCGTGCATTAGCAGCGCAGCCCGGCTAGCTTCCGGTAGTCTTTGGAGTTCGGCGAGCACGGAATCTAATTTTTCGTTCTGCTCGGCTCGCGCGTAGGGGCTGGCCCGCCGATCGCGTAAGTCGTCGTCGAGCTGGACGTGACGCGATTTTTTCCGCAGTCCTTGCAGAAACAGGTTGCGCGCAATCGTGAAGAGGTAGCCCTTCACCGTCGCCATCTCGATCGGCTCGGGCGAAGTCCACGCGCGCACAAACGTCTCGGAGGTTATGTCTTCGGCTTCGCCGCGCTCGTTGGACAAATACAGCGCGAATCGGTACACGTCCGGCGCATACTTCCTGTAGAGCAAGCTGAAGTCGCTCATTCGGCCGTCTCACCAGAACTACCCATATGACCCCGACTGTTATACCAGTGGGGCCGCTTACTAGAACGCCGCTAGAGTCCGAAGATTCCGCTGAGAACGTCCCCGGCGGCATGCGCCATCATGCCGGGACGTAGGCTCCGGCGCCAAACTGCGAGTAAGCCATACAGCGCGCCAAAGCACGCGATCTTCACGCACGCTTCGATTCCCTGGTAACCGTGCGCGATCCCGAACAGGACAGCCTGCAGGAACAACGCAATCCACCGACTGTGTGTAAAAGCTTCGAATTGTTTCTGAAAGTAACCGCGAAAGACCAGCTCTTCGCAGAATCCGGCGCTGATGGAAACGCCAACCCACAGCAGAATCTCCAATCCTCGTTGTGGTAAGAAAGTCTGGATTGAAGCAGCATGGCCGACCTCGAACCCGCGATTCCAAGCCAGCTCGGCCAGAGTCCAAGCGGACCATAAACCGAGTGCGAGGCCGCAGTCCACGAGCACGTCCTTTGCGCTTGCCCACTTGCCTCCAATGAGTTCGCGAAGCTTGGTTCCAGTCTTGCGAAGGCCGCCTCTCCATACCCAAACGAAGAGCCCCCACTCCATTGCCATGAGCGAGAGGTAGAGCGGCACGACCTGCGGGTGCTGTTGCAACATCCCTGGCTCCGCGCGAGCGCGTCGCTGAAAAAAAGCCCCACCTACCGCTAGCCCTAGGAACAATGCGATGAGCAATGCCGTATGCCACCAAGGCGCAATAAGTCTTGAGCTTGGAGATTCGACTCTTGTCGCGGCGATCGTTATTGTTGCCATAATGTCACCTCAAGCAGCCCACACGTATCCGCACTGGGAACAAAATGCCGATTCCTCTTGGGAACGATGGCTCTGTACTCTGCTCTCGTAATAGGTATCCACGAGCGAGGGAAAAGTTACTGAATCGACTGAAATAACTGGATCTCACAGGCGTTCTAAGCGCACCCCTCGGGTTTTGGAAAGGCCGGGTCTGCTGCAGCTCGGCGGAGACGTTGGCGGACACTGGGTGGATTTTCTTTCGAGAGGGAACCCACTATGGTTAAATCAACACCCCTCGAACAAATCGAGCCGTCACCTTACAACCGTCATCTGCAAGAGTTCCTGACCTTTCTCAAACAAGAGAGAGGGTTCGCCGACGCCACGATTGTCAACCGCAAACGTTCGCTGAAGCCCTTCTTGGCCTGGCTAGTCGCACAAGGCGTTCCACTGTCCAGTGTGCCGCCAGTGGCGATCACCAAGTACTTCACCGCCGCTGTGGCCGGCAGGTGGAAGCGGACCACAGTTTCGTTCTATGTACAGTCTCTGCGCTCTTTTTAGCGCAGCGTTTTTCCTGCGGCGGATCATGGCCAGTTTTCTATATGGGTTGAGTGCCAACGATCCCCTCGTTTTGTGTTTCGTGCCCTGTGTCATGATTTCTGTCATCGTATCGGCTTCCTGGCTACCAGCCCGCAGAGCGACAAAGATAGACCCGATGGCGGCGTTGCGGTTATGAATAAAGGTCTCAGTAGCGACCGCCAGGGCTACGCTGCGTTGGCGATGAATTCGCCAACTTACTCACCGATATTGAGCCGGATTACCGGCAACCGCAGATTGAGGTTCCGCCGAGTCTGAAAGCTTCAACGGACTTTTGTAGCGGCGTACGAAGGCAAGTTCCGCCGTCAGACGTTATGTGCCCTTCGTATGCCCGTTGTTCGCTTGTTTTTGCCATGCCCGGACCTTGGTTGCTCGTGATGGGGATCACGTGATTTTTGGCAGGCGTGGGATTCTGGCGTGAGGCAGGTCCTTACCGGAGTAACTTTAGGCCAAACTGGACTCGCCTAGGCGTACCGGCTGACAGAACGCGGCCGAAAGCGGGGGAACCCAGAAAACTGTCCGGAAGGTTGAAGTTCGGGCGATTCAGCAGATTGAAGAACTCGGCTCGGAACTGAAGCGTCAGTCCCTCCCGAATCGGCGTGTTTTTGACCGCGGAGACATCGACGGACGCAAAGCCGGGCCCCGTCAGAATATTGCGTCCGGCGTTTCCGAACGTGCCGTAGGGCGACATCGCGAAGGCGCTGGTGTTGAACCAAGCATCAGGACTCGGATTCGAAACCTGCGGATTGCCTATGAGGTTTGGGCGGTCCACCACGCCGAATTGGATGCTGGGTATGCCGGTGTTGCTGTTGTCGACGCCAGGCAGCAGCGTGACCGTGAATGGCCGTCCCGTCTGGAACGTCCACACTCCATTCGTCTGCCAGCCGCGCAGAAGGGCCATATTGGCCGGCGACGGGAGGTCGTAAGAATACGCCACGGTAAGGCGGTGCCGAACGTCGAAGTTCGAAAGGCCGCGTTCGGCTCGTGGGTTGTTGCTGTCCTGCGGGAAATTCGGATCGCCCGCGCTGGAGAAAAAGCCCGAGGCGTCGTCGATGGATTTCGACCAGGTATAACTCGCCAGTGCTGAGAGGCCCGCGTGGAGGCGTTCGGTGAACTTTGCTTGCAGTGCGTGATAGTTCGAATTGCCGCGCGATTCGTACGCGTCGATATCGGCGAACCGCGGGACGGGCCGCGGGTTTATAGGCTGCGGACTCGGCTTCGCCTGATTGATGTCACGATTGTCGATCAGCTTCGTGCCCTTCGTTCCCACGTACGCCAACTCGGCGACACTCGAGCGGCCCAACTCCCGCTCCAAGCTGAAATTCCATTGCTGCATGTAAGGAGTGCGCAGGTTACGTTGAAAGGTGAAGGCCGCAGTTGGAATGAAGCCCGGGTAGTTTGACGGGAACGGGTTTTCGAGAAAAATGGGAAACTGCGCGGAGGGAACGAACACCTGCAAGTTGAAATACGGCGGGCTGAAATAGAGACCCTGGCTTGGCGCAAGCGCCGATTGATCGTAGTAGATGCCGTACCCACTGCGGATGACCCACTTCCGCGCGGTGTCGGGTGTCCAGGCGACGCCCAGACGCGGAGCAAAGTTGTTTTTATCGGGGTAATAGCCGGCCCGCGGAATGCCGTTCTTCCCCACTGGCACAATCGACTGCGTGGATGGATCGTAGATGGTGGCGCGATCGCGCGGATCGACTGCAGGCGTGTGGTACTCGTAACGAAGCCCCAGCGTCAGCGTCAAGTTCGGGCGCGCGCGCCAACTGTCCTGGGCGTAGAAATTGTAGCTTTGCGTGCGCAGATGCTGGGGGTTGTCAAGCCGCGCCAGCGCCGTAAAGCTTGGCGCGTCCTGCAGCATCTCAGCCAATGCGTTCCCGGTGAAACCCAGGAATTCCAGCAGGCCGCGACTTTCCACATCCGCGAAGGCATTCTGCTGCAAGCGTTCGAGGTCGGTGCCGAACTTGAACAAGTGGCTGCCGCGCGTCCAGTTCGCATTGTCAGTGAACTCATAAACGTCAGACGTGGTCCGTTGCGGGTTGTTGATTTCGTCGCCCAGAGTGGGGAAGCCTGAAACCACGATCTGGCTCAGCCCGGTATCACGAGGATTCATCCAAGCTGTCGGTAGGCCGACTGCCTGGTTGAGATTGTTGTGTTGATTCTGTTGATTCACCTGAAGACTCACACGATTGAAGCCCAGCCGCGCTTCGTTCAGGAGATTCGGCGGGAAAATGTGCGTCTCACTCAGCATCACATTCTCGACGCGTCGAGGAACGTCGTTGCCGTATCCTGGAACAGAAGCCGAAGACCCTGCGGCGCCGTAGGGTTCGAAAAGGTCGCGGTCGCCGAGACTGTAGTGGAACGACAAGTCGGAGGACGTACTCAAGTTATGATCCAGCCGCAGATCAAATTGATCGACCCGGTCCATTTCGATGGGCGAGCCTACGAAATTCTGCCCTGGCGTTGACCGATTAGGCAACGGATACAGAGCTGCGATGGCAAGGGCAACCGGGCTCATGCGCGCCTTCGGAATTATGGAATTCGGAAAAGGCTGTCCGGTTAGGACATCGATTGGGACTAAGCTGCTGTGGGAAAAATCACCGATGCGTTCGAGCGACGTCGGAACGTTGGTGGTTTGGGTAATCCCCTCGCGGATCCGGTGGCCTTCATAATCGACGAAGAAGAAGGTTCGGTCCTTGCGGATTGGGCCCCCGAGTGAAGCGCCGAACTGGTTGCGAATATCGCTGGGCGCCGCCTTGTCTTTGGGCGCAAAGTAATTCGTGCCATCCAAGACGGCGTTGCGTAAGAACTCGTACGCCGTGCCGTGAAGCTGATTCGATCCCGACTTAAGCACTACGTTGATCTGCCCGCCCACGTTGCGGCCGAAGGAGGCGTCATAGGCGTTCGTCAGCACCTCATATTCCCGAACGGCGTCGACGGGCGGCGAGACCGCGAATCCGTTGAGCTTCGGGTCCCCGTTAAACACGCCGTCCAGCAGGTAATTGTTGGCGTCTTCACGAGCGCCGTTGACGTTGAACGTGAAGTCTCCCCGCTCGGAGCCGGCCGAGCCTTGTGCGGCGGGGTCGAAACCGGGCGCCAGTAGCGCGAGCTCGTAAACGTTGCGGCCATCGAGCGGCAGGCTGCGGATCTCGCGATTCTGGATCACGGTGCTGAGCGTCGCGGATTCAGTCTTCAGCAGGCCCGCCTCGCCGCTGACTTCGACGCGCTCCACCGATTTCTCGGGTAGCAGTGGAATCTCGATGTGTATTTCCTGATTAATGAGTAGCACTACGACGCACGAGAACTGCCGATATCCCGCCACGCTCGTTTCGACATGGTACCTACCGGCGGGTAACAGAGTAGCTGCGAATTCGCCATTCGCACTCGTCTTGGCGGTGCGCTTCCGATTGGTCTCCTCGTCCACCAGGACCACGTCCGCGTTGGGGAGCGGCTTCTTCGAAGCGTCCGTAACACGGCCCACAATAGAGCCGCGCAAGGACTGAGAGCGGGCCGGCGCAGACAGAAGAAGCCCGCAAAGGACGAGGGGGAGAATAGAGCGCGGTTTGTTCACACAACCTCTGCTCGTCTTGTTAAGACCGCTGCAGGCCGCGTCGACATGCAGGCAGCTACTGTAACACGTTGAAGTTTCCCATCAACAGGGCGTCTACGCCAAGAGGCGACAGCCTCGCGGTCTTCTGCTCAAGGGTATGCACGCCGGGCGACACAACCAAACCCATTTTCGAGCCGCGAGCGAACTTAGCCACCGCCTCGACCACTCCGTCGGCTTGGTCAGACGTGCTGGGGTGTGAAACGTCACCAAGATGACGCCCATTGAGGGCGCCCGCGCATACGCGAGTTCGCCGAAGTCATGATTTCAGTGATCAACGGAGCTTGTCGCTCAACGCGGGCTCCATCACACTGCCACCGCCTCCGGCGCAGCCTGAAATGCGCGCGGACGGAAAAGAAACTCGACGATATTGCCTTCGTGAGGCTGCAGCCAATCCAGCTTGATGGTCGGAATCGCGCCGATGTTCAGGCGGTCGATCTGGGGTGCATCGATCAACTTGCGCTGCCATTCCTTATCATGGGTGACCGCGCTGCAGACCAGGGTGGCCCCGATATTCTGCAGCATCTTTGCCTGAGGGCAGCGGACAACGCTTACGAAGGGGAACATGTACTCGGTATTCGCCAGTGCCAGCTCCGGCGAGCCACAATGAATCACCGTGGGGCGCACATACCCGCAGTGTTCTCTTTCGACGAGGCGCGGTCCGAATCGGGCCGTCATGTCCTCGGCGCCCGCCTCCCGGAGCCGCGACTCAATTTGAGTCCAAATCGCCCGTGCTGCGCCGGGCACGGCGAAGGCGGCGAGGCTGGACTCAGGGTCTTCGGGCGGCTTGGGAGCAACCGGCCCCAAGCGCTCGGCCAGCGCCACCGCGATTTCCGAGGTATGGCGGGAGGCCCAGACGCCGGAGCAGTTGATACAGCCGCGTCCGCTGTTAGCAGACACGCTCTCCACCATCATGTCGAGGTACTTCTCCCACTGGTCCACCACATCATCGCCGAGCAGGATCTTGCTGAAGCCGGGCCCGTGGACCTGCACGCGCGGATCGCCCTTGTAGCTTTCGACCGTGGCGGTTCCCCCGAAAATCATGCTGCGATTTGTGTGCCGGACCACCTCGGCGCCGATGTCACCGAGTCCGGGATAAATCGAGATCGCCTCTCTTGGCACTCCCGCCTGGGAGAAGGCCGCCGCTATGCGGTATGGTGTCCAGGGCTCCTGCGGGCCAGGTTTCAACATCAGGCCCACCTGCATCGGGATCACGGGGAGCCAAAGGGTATGCACGCCGGGGGAGTTCGAGGGCAGCACCAACCCCAGCACCGGCGCTTGCGTCTGGTAGCTGACTACAAGGCCGTCCGACACCACACCGAAGCCTCGCGTCAGAATCTTCAGATCGAGCCCGCGCGTTAGTGCTTCCAGGATGCGGCCCATATTCGACAACACGAAGTGGTTCTTCTTCATGTTGGCTTTGCACATGTGCTCCGGCAGCCCGGTGGAAGCCGACTGCTGGCGGGCGAAGTCGTCCGGCGACTGCTCACCGTCGCCCATGGGCAGTGTGTCATTCAGGTAGAGGTCGGCGGCCACTTTCATCATGCCGATCAACTCCGGGATCGGGATCTCGGTGAGGACCTGGCGAGCCCGCCCGGCTTCTCGCATATCGCGGCCGATCAAGCCCGTATTGGCTCGGCTCACCCGAGCCAGTGTTTCGCCGGTAATGAAATGCACGACGGTGTCCTGCTCGAGGCTCGTGTACGGGCGGCCCCATCGCAAGATGGGTAGATTCGGCATGGGAAAAGCCTTTGATCGCGGACGCAAAGCGTGGCGCTTACAGAATTACAGATCCAGTGACAACGATTGCTGTAGCGGCGGTCTCGAGGCGCCGCTACAACCAAGGCCGCCTGCGCACTCGAGAACCCTGATCAATACACACCCACGGTCGTGGTCGGCGCGAATTGTCGGAACGGCCGCACACCGCTCACGCCGTCCCAGGGATACTTTTCGTAAGGCGGTTCGCGCTCGCCTTCGTCCCGCTCCAAAAACCCGGGGATGAAGGTCTCTCGCGTGAGCGTCGTCAGCCGCACACGACCAGTCTCCCCATAGTCCACCAAGCGGTTCGAATCGTCGAAGGAAACTACTTCGATGACAGCCCTGGGTTGGGGAGCGTAGTAAGTAATTTTGTAGGCTTCCGCCGCGGTCACGGGTTTCGACCCTGCCAGGCCCATCAGGGTGTTCCCGTAAGTCGGTGTCATGTAGACGCCCTCGCCGAGCAGCTCTTCCATGGCAAACCGGGTGAATTGTGGTGTGAACTCAGTCCCTCCAGCGAAGATCCCGGTAATGCCTGCGCCTTTGACGCTGGCGCCTCGTTTTTCGAGTTCTTCCGCCAGTGCTTCCAGCAGCTTCGGGGTCGTAAACATGCATCGGATGTCGTGCCCGGCATTCAGCAAGGTGATAGCTTGCTCGATAACGTGAGCCTTGTACATTGCCAGTTCTTGCGTCCGACCGCGCTGGATGAGCTTGATCACCCAGCGCGGGTCCAGGTCTACGCAAAAGCAAATGCCACCGCGATACTGGCACAAATGTTCGACCGCCAGCCGGAGCCGACGCGGTCCGGAGGGGCCCAACATCAGCCAGTTGGCGCCTTGCGGGAAGTATTCATCGGGCAGGGTTTCGCTGAACATCTCGTAATCGATGCGGAAGTCCTCGATGGCGACGCGGCTCTTTGGCACTCCGGTGGTGCCGCCGGTCTCGAAAACGTACACCGGCCGGACCGCCAGGCCTTTCGGCACCCAGCGGCGGACCGGACCTCCGCGAAGCCACTCGTCTTGGAAGGGTGGGAATTTACTCAAGTCTCCGAAGCAACCGATTTCCCTTCTCGGACTCCACCGCAACTTCGAGGCAAACTCCAACCAGAACGGGCATCCGGTCTCGGGACTGAAATGCCATTCGATGATTTCCCGTACGTGCGCGTCCAGCTTGGCCTTCGCGTCCTCGACCCTGGCCGCTAGGTCCACTCCTGAAGCTGTCGCCTTCATGCTGCGCGCTCCGGACTACCCCAGTCACAAGGGAGCGAGTATAGCGGACCAGCCGAGGTGAACACAGCCTCTCCCCGGTTGCTGGTTCTGGTGTGCCTTGCGAAATATTTCACCGCCACTCCGCTGCTTGACTGGAACTCCTGGTGGATTATATCTTCGATTTCATTCAGATGTGCTCGTGAATGCCAATTATGTCCGACGCTCGGGTTCTATTGTGCTGGGCGAAGCCCTGCGCCAGACGGTACTCGGCGGCGCGAAACACGTCGCAGGATACTGCGCGCGACTGCTCGTTGTCTGCTTGCTGGCGGGGGTTCTGCGTGCGGCGGATGAATGGCCGCAGTTTCGTGGAAATCCGCAACTGACGGGCGTTGCCACCACCGCACTGCCGAGCACTCTCAAGCTTCTCTGGACGTACGAAGCCGGTGACACAGTCGAGTCATCCCCGGCCATTGCAGCGGGCACGGTTTATGTGGGTGTGGAATCCGGCGATTTGCTGGCTATCGACCTCCAGACCGGCAAGCTCCGCTGGAAATACCGCGCCAAGGATGGCATCGGCGAATCGTCACCCGCCGTTCACGACGGCGTGGTCTATATCGGGGATCTCGCGGGACAGCTTCATGCCGTCCGCGCCGCGGACGGCAAGGGGCTCTGGATTTTCAAAACCAAGGCGGAAATCAGGTCTTCACCGGTAGTCACGGGCGACCGGGTTTTGATCGGCTCCTACGACGGCAACCTGTACTGTTTGTCCGCTCGCGATGGCAAGCTGCTCTGGAAGTTCACCACCAACCTCTACGTGCACGCGACGCCCGCGATCGCAGAGGCCATCGCTTATCTGGGCGGTTGCGATGAAATCCTTCGCGGTATCCGCATCGCGGACGGCAAGCAAGTCCTCAAACTGTCGTCGGGCGGATACACCGCCGCCTCAGCCGCGCTCCTGGGCCACTGGGCGTACTTCGGCACCTTTAACAACGAGATGTTGCGCGTGAGCTTGCTCCGGAAGCGAATTGTCTGGCGGTACGAAGATCCCGAGCGGCACTTCCCGTATTACTCTTCGGCGGGTGCGGAGGGTGACCGAATCGTAGTCGGCGGCCGGGATAAGATGATTCACTGCCTGAACGCCAAGACCGGAAAAGTCATGTGGACGTTCTCGACCGCCGCTCGCGTGGACTCATCTCCCGCGATCGCGGGCGGTCGTGTATACGTCGGCTCGAATGACGGCCGGTTTTACGTGCTCGATCTGGTCACAGGCAAGAAGGTATGGGCGTTCGAAGCCGGCTCGCCACTGTTCGCTTCACCCGCGATTGCTGCGGGACGCGTGGTGATCGGCTCGGAGGATGGGCGGTTATACTGCTTTGGCTAAACTGGGCGGCCTGAATTGTAGCGGCGCTCCTCAAGCGCAGCTAGGGGGAGATGCGTTCGAATCAATCCGGCAGCTTATCGCGCTGCGGCTCCGGCAGCCAAAAGCTCCCGAGGAACCCGACCGAGTAAACCAGCAGGGCCACCGCGCTGGCCGAATACGCCAGTTTAGCGAAAGGAGTTAAGCCTGGCATCACGTTAGCCAGTTGGGTGGTCAGGAGCGCGGCCGAGGTCCCGATCATCCTGCCGCCGATATTGGCAGCGAAGCTTTCGCCCGTGCCGCGAAGGTGCGTCGGATACACCCTGGGCAGATAATTTCCCCAGAAGCTGAACTGCGCCACCGTGACCAGCCCCGCCACGAATATGCCGACCTCGACCATCCTGAGACTGTGAAGCGCCGGGTAGAAGAAGACGAACGGCACCAGGAACAGTCCCGGGACCTGGAACACGCGCAGGAGGCGTCGGCGGCTGATGATCCGAACCGCCAGGAACGCCAACACCAGGCGGCCGAGCAACCCGCCCATTTCTTGCAGGAACTGCACCTTGCTCACCGCTTGCTCCTGCGCCGCCCTGGCGAGGTGCGCGACCTGCGGCAGGCCCGGGACGATGCGCGGAATGTGCTGGATCGCTCCGAACGCCGCCCCGTAACTGCAGGCGAACATCAAAGCGGTCAGGAGCGTGGTCTTGCGGTATTCGGGGTGGAACAACTCGGCGAAGCTGGGCCGCTTCAGAGTGCCTTGCGCCTTCTTCTCCTTCCATACCGGCGACTCCGGCAGGAAAGGGCGGACTATCATCAAGGGGATCGCAGGAATGATTCCGGAGATCAAGGCATAGCGCCAGGCCTCGTGTCCGCCATGGATCGCAGGGAGCGACCCGGCATAGGTGACTGCAAGGTAGTAGGCGGCCGAGATCATCAGCCCGCCGAGCGACGAGAATGCCTGTGTGTAACCGAGCACGGCCTCTCGCTGCTTGGGATCGGGAAACAGTTCCGCCAACCAGGCCACCGCTGCTACGAACTCCACGGAAACACCAATGAACGTCGTGCAGCGCAAGACCAGAAGCGTGCTTACGGAAGTGACGTAGCCAGAGGCTAAGGCTGAGAAGGCGTAGAGCAGAATGCTCCAGACCAGGATGCGCCGCCTGCCCAAGCGATCGGTGAGATAGCCTCCGATCAGTCCGAAGATGCCGCCCGCCGCTGCCGGGATGTAGAACAGCATCCCGACCCAGTAGTTGAATTCCGGCGTTCCCGGCTTGACCTTGGCCAGCTCCATCAAGGCCGGCCTTACGATGAGCGGCAGCACCAGCAACGAATAAGTGTCGAACGCGAAGCCCAGCGCGGCCATCGCGCAGATCACCCATTGCACTCCGGTAGGGCGCTGCGGTATGGCAATGACCGGCGGCGTGGTCATCAGTCGGAAGTTTCCCTCTCACTGGTCCAGAACGAGCGAACCCGTAACGAATCTACCGGTGAATGTGGCTCTTTCGTCGGTTGACAATGATAGAGGAGTTCGGCCCAATATCGTCAAGGCAATTCTGCTTGCAGTTCATGGTCGCGTCAAAGTCGACCCGCAGGTCAAGTGACCCTTTGCAGGCCTTCTTCGTCACCCATGTTTTCCTCAGGGAGATGGCCGGAGTCTTAGCTTCTAACCCTTGGCGAGAGGGTCGTCCGCGACCAGCGCTTTCACCAACCAGCGCGCCACCGGTGAAGGGCCTTCCCCTTTTTGTTGGACACTGAGGGAATCCTGGCTCGTAGGTGGCGTCCTAACCTGAACTGTGAGCGCCGCCGGGCTCAGCCGGCGCGGGACAATCGGAATGCGGCCATCTGCTCGCCGTTGCGAAGCAGCAGGACGTCGCCGACTAGCACCGCGTGGTTCCAGGTCTTGCCTTCGAGCGCGGGGAACCGCGCCACCTCCGTGAACTCATCGGGAGTCGCCCGGACCAGCGCCAGTTCACCCTCCTCCGATGTCAGCAGCAGCAAGTCCTGGTCAGCCAAGAGGAGCAACTGGCCGTTGCCGTAGCGTCCGCCTTTCCACACGCGCTTGCCGTCCTTGAGGTCGATACAGGCGAGGATGCTGCCGTCGAAGCCGAAGGCATGGCCTTTGTGCACGACGAAGTCGTTGAAGTAGGGCTTCAGCCCGAGTGATGTCCAGCGCTCTTGGACGGTCCATCCGGCGGATCCATGCGCGATTCCGAGGCGGCGCGTGCCACTGCTGGCGCTGACGCTGATCAGGACGTCGCCGTCCGCAGTCAGCGCCGGCTGCACGATGGGGTAGCCTGCCCATGCGTGCTCCCAGAGCAACTTGCCATCGGCGAGCCCGACGCTGATCAAGCCGGGTTCGCTCAAGAGCAGAACCTGCGGTACTCCGTCTATTGTTGCCAGATGCGGCGAGCTATAACTCACGCCGCGTGGCGGGCTGGTCCAGCGCTTGACACCGGTCGCCAGGTCATAGGCAACGAGCTGCCCGGCGGTGGCCACAACGACGAGGTCGTTGATCACCAACGGCGAACTCGCGAAGCCCCACTGCGGAATTTTTATGCCCGTGTCGGACGCCGCGTTGCGCGACCACACGACGGTGCCGTCACGCTCGTTGAGCACATTCAGAATCCCGGTAGCGCCGAAGGTGTACACGCGGCCGTTGCTGAGCGTCGGTGTCCCGCGCGGACCGGGACCGCCGTTCGACTCCCAGAACCGGGCGGTGTCGCGGTGCGCCCACACCGGCTCGCCAGTGACCAGCTTGTAGCAGGCGACCACCTCATCAGGACCGCGCTGCTCCTGGGTATAGAAACGGTCGCCGCGGACCGCGAACGACGACCAGCCGGGTCCCACCGGCCGGCGCCATAGCGCTACAGGTGGCGAAGCAGTCCAGTCGGTTTTGATTCGCACGCCGGAGATGATGTCGTCGCGATGGGGACCACGAAAGCCGGGCCATTCGGCAACGGGATCAGGTGGCGTCCATGGCACGGGCGCCGGCGCGCCGCCCGCTTTGGCCACGAGCCGCTTCTCGGGAGCCTCCCCTGCTGCACGAACTGGGGAGAGTGTCGCCGGCTCGCTGCCGGATTTAGACGCGAGCCGTGCATCCTCTCGTTTCTCGGGAGTCCCACCGGCCGTAGCTGGCGCCAGTAGGGCGGGAGTTGGCGGCAGTGCCCCCAGCCCATTGCCGGATTTGGTGACTAGTCGTTCCTCGGGAGTCTTCGTCCACCGCCAGTGCAAGTCGTTTTTGAAGGTGGCGGCGGTCAAACCACCGGTCCTGAAGAGCGTCCACACTCCACAGGCGAGCAGGATGGTCGCGACCATCGTTGCGCGCCGAACTCCGTCCGAGAGACGATGAGTGGCCACCGCCCACACGACGAAGGCGACGCCGAGGGTCGGGATAGCCAAGAATCGGAACAAGAAACCCATCGCCCCAGTCGCAATCGACACGTCGACGATGCGCTTGCTCAGGAACAGCGCGACGAGCATCAGGGCGACGGCGCCCAAGCGCTCGAACCAACGCGCACGGCTGAAGAGCAACCACCACAGGACCACGGCCACCCCGCCGACGGGTCCCGAGAGCACCGCGACGAACAGTTCCTCGGGCATGACTAACGGGACGACAAACCGAAGCAACAACACCAGCATCGCAATGACCACGCCGGGCCATAGCCGGAGCTGACTCTGACGAGTCTCGCCACCGCTTTGCGCGACGCTCATGCCTGGTCAGCCTCCTTGCCGCGATTGGTACGCATCGATAGTACTCTCTTCACTAGCCAGGTTTTCCCGCCATTTTCCCGCCGGACACGCTTCATGTGCAGCACTGTTCGCGTAACTGGGTAAGCGCGGGCGGGACGCCCGGCCTCCCAGGGAATAAACAGCTTCTATCAGACGAAACGCATGAGAACTGTTAGAATCTGAAGCTCCTCGGCGAAGGAATCGCTCGTGAGGGCTTCAAACCAATGGGACACGGCGCCATCGCAAACACGAAAGGAAGGGGGAAGCGCTCCATGGCGTGGATCATTTTTGTTGGGGGTGCGGTGCTCTCGTGGGGCATTTACGGCCCCGCGCTGCATAAGGGACAAACGTCGCTCGGCAACCCGCTGAAGGCTCTACTCTGCGTGGGCTTGGCCTACTTCCTGATCGGCGTGCTCGTGCCGGTAGCAGGACTATCGTCGCAGGGTGGGGTGAGCGGTTTCACTCTCGCCGGTTCGATCTGGGCCACGATCGGCGGAGCACTGGGAGCACTCGGAGCGGTCTGCATCATCTACGCGTTCAAGTCAGGCGGCCTTCCCAATTACGTGATGCCGCTGGTTTTCGGCGGAGCGCCCGTCGTCAATGTGATCGTCTCGATGGCCACGCACCCACCGAAAAACCCGCCGAACCCGCTACTCTACGTCGGCTTCTTACTGGCCGTAGCGGGAGCGGGATTGGTGCTGTACTACAAGCCTTCGTAGTCTTTGGGTCGGGCGCCGCGCGTGATGCGTGAAAGTGGATGCGTGAAATAAGATCCGGTCCGATCGCGACATCCAGCGCAAATGGCCAAGCAGGCCTCACCTTCAAGCGAGTGTTGGGCGAGATTGGTCTTTACGCCGTCTGAAAAAGTCGTCAGTGGACGAACGATGATGAGCGTGCCAGGTTGCCCTTTCGCGTCCTGTAGCAGCTACTGCCTGCCGATCGCGTACAGAAAATGTTCTGTACGCAGGAAGATGTGCCCATCGGAGATCGCCGGCGAACTCAAGGTGTAATCGCTGAGATCATTTTCCGCCAGGACTTCAAACTTCGGTCCGGCCTTTAGGACCGTCGTCATGCCATCCTCGTTCGTGACATAAATCTTTCCATCCGCCAGCACGGGTGATGAGCTGTAGGTCGCAGGCTTGGTCCGCTGCCCACCCCAAATCTCCTGGCCGGTCTTGGCGTCTAGGCACCAGACGATACCCCGGTCGTTCACGGAATAGAAATACTTCCCGTCGGTAACGGGAGTTGGCACGTCCGGGCCGTTCAAAAAGGACCACAGCTTGTGCGATTGCGAGATATCGCCACGACCCCCGGCTCGAAAGGCGATCAGAGGTCGCACGCGCGTAGGCACATACACCACGTCGTCATACACCACCGGGGAAGCGATGATCCGATAGTTGGGGTTCTTGTCCGGATTGAATCCCGTGCCGCGCCACAATTCCTCGCCGGTTCCGGGATCGTGCCCGGTGACGCAATCGCCGCCAGTGACGACGATCTCCACGTGATTGCCATACCGCACGAGCGTCGGAGTGGTGTAGGAATCCGGCGATTCCCGCACCGCGTCGGTGGGACGGATGACGCGCCAAATCGTCTTTCCGGTCTTCTTGTCGATGCGCAGGACGTAGGAAGGATCATGAGTTTTCATTCCCTGCAGCACCTGCACATACAGCGAATCCTCATAGAGCAACGGTGAAGACGCATAACCCCAGTTCAGACCGAAGCGACCATAGTCCTTTTGAATTTCGCGGATCCAGAGCTCATTACCGCTGAAGTCGAATCCCTTCAGCACACCGATTCCGGTCATCACGTACACGTTCTTGCCGTCAGTGACGGGTGAGGGCGACGACATGTTCTGCTTGTTGCTCTTGTAATTCCCGCGCGCAACGAGCTTCTTCCAGACCGGCGTTCCCTTGGCCTTGTCGACGCACCAGAGGAGAAGATCGTCGCCATCGGCGACGTTAAGGAAAATGTAGTTGCCCCAGATGATCGGCGTGGACGCGGTTTTGCTCGGCATTGCCAGTTTCCAGGCTACGTTTTCGGTGGTGCTCCAATGAACCGGAAGGTTCTTCTCGGTGCTCGTACCGTTGAGCGACGGGCCACGCCATTGCGGCCAGTCTTCCGCCAACCCCGGAAGTGAAAGTGCAATGACAAACAGGGCCAAGGATATCCGGACACGCAAGTTTCACCTCCAGCGGTGGTGCTACGTTGGGCACCCTCACTAATAATCTTGCTGCTGGCTAATCCGTAGCGGCGGCTTTACGCTGCCGTTGGGCTTTTTGGAATCGCTGGAGATCTGGCGGGTAAGCCCGCCGCTACCTCACCCGGGCGACCTTATTCATCGACCGATGCTAGTGCAGATCTAGTGCCATCATCGTGTGCCGGTCTCGCACGTAGAGGTTCGTTCCGACCAGCGTGGGCGCAGTCCAGGCATTGCTTTCGAGTAACGGCACTCTCCAACGCACCTGCATTCCTTGCGGCGATAGCGTCGCCATTGCAAGATCCCCTTCTTCATCGAGGAGCATCACCTTCCCGCCGACGAGCACCATATTGACCTTTCCGAAAGTCCTGTCCTGCCAAACCACCTTGCCCGTTCTAATATCGACCGCCGTCATCGGAGCGGGACCAAAGTCACCACTCGACCCGTAGACGTAGTCACCGATGCGGATCGCGTTGCTATGGTGTATCCGTATGCGATTGCCGGACCACAATTCTTCAACCTTAGTTTTTCCACCAGACTGGGCTAAGTGAAGGACGCGCGCACCCCCGTTGTAACCGGAGCTGATGAACAGCAGGTTGCCTGGCCCCCACACGGGCGTGCTGATGTTGAGCCCCCACGACGTCGAATGGGGGTGACTCCAGAGCAGGTTACCGTTCGACGGGTCGAGTCCGACCACCTCGTCGCTGAACGTGGTGATCAGTTGGTCCTGCCCGTCCACATTGACGATGATCGGAGTAGAAGGCGCGTTCTTAAAATTCTGTTTTTGCCAAACCAGAGAGCCGTCCCTGGGATTCAGGGCGACTACGGCATGGCCATACTCGCCAAGCTTGACAACGATCGTGTCCTTGTAAGCGATTGGGCTTACAGGGTAGCCACGCTCCATAAAAGTGCTACCGGGGAAATCCTTGTAGAGATCCTTTTGCCACACAATCTTGCCAGTTTTCTTGTTGAAGGCGTGCATCTTGGCCAGGATTCCGATCGTGTAAACACAATTGCCCAAGACGAGCGGTGTACTGTGTGGTCCGGATCCGTTTTCCATCCCCATTTCTGGCCGGAAGGTGGCGTCGTAGGCGTACTCCCACTCCGTCTTTCCCGTCGCGGGGTCGATGGCAACTACAACCTCCTCGTGGCCGCGTCGATACATGGTGTAGAGCAGCCCGCCATCCGTCACGATGCTGGAGTAGCCTTCACCCAGATTGCGCTGCCAGAGCCGCTTGGGGGCGGCAGCGGCGAAGGTTGCCGGAAGCCCGTTCTCATCAACCGAAAAATTGCCGTTGGGTCCTCCCCAGGCGGGCCAAGCGGGCGTTGACAGTCCGGCAGCGCCAGCGACCACCAGAAGCATAAGTGCGCTTAACATGACGCAGCCCTCCCAAGGAGCCGGTGCCGGTCGCTTGGGCTGTTGCTTCCTCCCACTCCAGGGTCAATTTGGATCCATCCAGGTTGGACAAGCCACTGCCATCCGGCTATGACACCAACGACCAGTCTTTTGTTTCCCGCATTGCGTATCACAAATCGCTCCCCATCCCACAGGCCAGCGTCGTTGCGGAGGATTCCGAGCCGCCAATCCCGATCGCCGCGTGCTCCGCCAGGCGGCCTTCAGAAGTCCACAACGGCCAACGGGCCACGATGTTCCCTCGCAGGCGTTCTTTAGCCGGAGCTTCCCCGGCCTGGCTTTGCTCGGCAAAGGCGCTGGAGATGCGGCTGCGGCTTAGGCCGCGCCACTGGGGACCGTTCTGCGCCTTGGCGGGCACGGCGTCCACGGACAAGGTGGCGACACATGCTGCCCCTGCGAGAAAAGATGATGGCCGAAGTCTACTCCGATCTTAGTGCCATGAGCAACGGGGAACGCAGAGCGGCGGCCGTGGCGGCGAGCGAGGCGCCAATTCCGGTCACCAGCACGCCAGCCAGCAGAAGGCTCAGCGAAGCGGCCGGCAAACGACCGCCACGCAGCAAAACCGCCGGGGCTATAGCCAGCAGCGCGCACGCCGTACCTGTGACCAAGCCGAGCAGCAGCAGGAGCAAGTTTTCAGCTATCACCATCGTCGCCAAGTGCTGCGGGCGGTACCCGACCGCGCGCAGGAGTGCCAGTTCGCGGCGCCGCTCGAGCACGTTGCGCAGCAGGACGGCTCCGAGTCCCACGGTGCCCAGCACCAGGCCCAGCCCGCCCAGGCTGCGGAACGTGGAAAGATAAGTGTTCTCCACTTTGTGAAACCCCGCTAGGCGCGCTTCCGCCGGTTGGATATCGAATCCGTAGTCAGCGAGTGCGCCCTCCAAAACTCCCGTCACTTCCTGCGCTCTCGCCGGTGGCACGCTCAGCAGGAAGAAGCGGTAGCCTTCGACGTCCGGAAAAAGTCGCAGGAAACTCTTCTCCGAGATCAACAGTTCCCCCTGAAAAAGGCTGTCTGCGAGTGCCGCGACAATGCGAAACCGCGTTTGGTCCACTACGAATTCCTCGCCGAGATGCAAATGCAGTGAATAGGTCATGGAGTTCGCGTCCACGATCGCGGGGATGACGCCGTCGGCCGTCTCCGACTCGAGCAAGAGCCAGGGATTTGGGGTCCGGACCACGGAATCCTGGAACCGGAAACGAGCGCTGCGCAGAAAGGCCGCCGGAGGCGCCAGAATTCGAGGATTGCGCGGCTGGTAAAGATTCAGACAACTGGCGTCATCGCCGGGCCGCAGTCGGAAGGGAACGAACTGGACCCCTTCGAGCCGCGGGATGTTCAGGGCGTCGCGGCCAGCGGGCGTGTTAGGTTCGTGAATCAACGGCAACACCGATTCCGCGACAAGGGGGAAACCGCCCGTGCCCGCAGAGGCCTCGCTGCGACGAAAGGCATCAAGGGAAACGATGATAAACGTCGCTGAGGCGATCAGGGCGATCGAGAGGAGGCTGCGACCCGGGCGGTAGGTGGCACTGCGCACGCCCAACGTGATTTGGCCACGAATAGCGGCTGAGGAACGCGCACGGAGCCAGGCGGACTCGAAACATACTGCGGCGATCAGCAGCAGTGTGCCTGCACCAAAAAATCCGGCGGTTTGGTCCAATTCACGAACCAGCGCGGCCGCGAGCAGGGCAAGAGCGATGACAGTCACCAACGATGCGACGAGCAACCACCGTCCGCTTGACGTGTGCTTCTCAACCCCTGCCAGGAGCCCGCGCGGTGTTACTGGCTGGAGGCTTCGCAAGGTCCACGCAGTCGAGCCCAGGCCGGTCGCCATTCCCGCCGCTGCCCCGACGGCCAGGGGCGCAATGGAGGTGTGGAGCGAAAGTGACTTGGTCCCTACCGCGGCGACCCACCAGGTTCGCAATCCGAGCATAATGATGTCGCCATAGACCAGCGCGGCTCCGATCCCGAGGATTGCGCCGGCCGCCGCTAGCGCCGTGCCTTCCAGGAGAAATAGTGAGCGGAGCTTGGGAATGGAAAACCCGAGCGCGCGGAGCACGCCGATCTCGCGCATGCGTTGCTCGACTCCGAGCCTAAAGAATAGCCCTGTCAGCAAGAGGGCCGAGACCATCAGAAAAAAGCTGAAATAGAGGAAGTACTCGCCGAAATCGGTGGCGCCACGCGCCGCCGCCAATCCCTGGGCTTTGGTAGCGAACACCGTGAGCCCCATCTTGGCGGGATCGAGGGCCATCCGAAGTGCGTTGCTATACGCGTCGGACGGCGGGAGGATGCGGACCGAGGTAAGTCGGCCAAAGCGCGTGCCCCAGAGCTGCTGACCTCGAGCAAGCGGGACGAAAGCCTTTGGCGTTGTCCGGTATTGCTTCCAGTACTGTTCGTCGCTCGGCCGCACGCGACTCAAATCGAGCGGGAACGGTGGATCCCAATCGTGCAGGCTTTTCGACTCCGTGATGCCTGGATATTGCGGAACAAGGTCGCGGTCCGCGGCCGCACCCTCGAGCGGGACAACCTGCGCCAGGCGGAACCGTGCACTGTCGGTATGCAGCAGGCCGTCCGACTTCCAGAGGTAGTATTCCAGCGTCACCGCATCACCCGGCTTTGCCCGCAGGTCGAGCGCCGTCCATTGACTGAGCGTGATGGCGTCGGGTTCGGAGGGAGCAGGCGGAGAGTCGAGCGCCGTTACCACGGAATAGGGAACCTCCCGGCCGCCGACTCGGATGCTGTTCGCGAGGTACGTCAGCACCGGTTCAACACGCAGACCCAGTGACTTCGCGGTAGTCGACGCCGCATCAGCCAGGGCGTCGCTGATCTGGGCACTGTCGGCCTCGAGAGAAAGGCAGTGCTGCCTTTCCAGAGTGCGTAGCCGGATGCCGAGGTCTTCGAGCGCGTATCGATCCTTCAGCGTTCGTTCGATGAGGTCGAGGCTTACCGCTCCGTTTGCCACCAGGATGGTGTTCGCCTTTCCCTTCTGATCTAGGTCCCTCTGGAGACGCGTTAGCGGAACGATCGCGGCGCGGACATCGCCCTGCTGGGCCTCCAGTGAGAACTCGCGAAAGGCGGCCTCTGGCCACTTAAGCGTAAGCCTGATGGTCTTGCCAACGTCCTGCTTGCGCCCGTGTAGTGACTCGAGCGGAATTGCAGAGGGCTTCTGCACACGGATCAAGATGGCGTCGTCAGCTTTGCCGCCCAGTTCCCGCTCGAGCGCAGCGCTCAACAGGATCTCCTGGCCGGACGGTGGCTGGCCGGGTTCGGCTTGGAACTTCCAGAAGCGCTCGTCGACCCCATAGACCTCGACAGCCGATGCTCGCCGGCCGCTCGGCTCGTGTACGACGACGGCGCTGATCGCGATTATGGGGCAGGAAGAGTCAAAGGCGGAGGCCAGCTCCTCGCGGAAGAAGCCGTTGCGGGAGATCACAAAATCGGTATTGCCCAGCCGCGCCAGCACCAGGTCCCGGAGGCTCGAGCGCACCGAGTCACCTACGAGCAGCGCGCCACCCAGCACGCCGACCGCGGTCGATACCCCCAGCAGCACGGCCAAGTTCGTGCGCCAATACCACGTGAGATTACGCTGCAGCAGGGTGGAGGTTCGCATGACGCAATTCATACCGGACGGGAAATCGGGAGGCCAGCTCCGCGCTGTGGGTTACTACCACCAGGATGGTCTCCTGCCGCTGGTACAGCTCGAGCAGCAAAGAAGCCACAACTGCCGCCGAGGTCTGATCGAGGTTTCCGGTCGGCTCGTCGCAGAGCAACAAAAGCGGCTTCCGGATCAGGGCACGCGCCAGCGCAATGCGTTGCTTCTCGCCGCCCGAAAGCTCGGAGGGGCGATGATCCAGCCGGTCGCTCAGCCCCACCTGCTCGAGCAGAGCCCGCGCACGGTCCCGATACCCGGCGTGATCATTCGTTACCAGCGTTGGAATCAGGACGTTCTCGAGCACCGAACACTGTGGTAGAAGGCAATGATCCTGGAAAACAAAGCCGATCGACTGATTCCGGAACGCCGCCAGCTCCCTCTCCGCGAACTGGAAGGGATTTCGTCCGTCAAGCGTAAGCGTGCCGGCAGTCGGCGGTTCCAGCGCGCCCAGGATGTAGAGGAGCGTGCTCTTTCCTGACCCCGAAGGACCCATGATGGCCACCGCGTCACCGCGCTTCAAGCACAGGGAGATGCCCGAGAGGACCGTCAGGGGCCCACGGGGCGTAGGGTATTCCTTGGCGAGGCTGGAGGCTTCAAGCATAGACACGCGGGGCCGCGATGCTGGCGTACACTTCGAGCGCTCGCACGGCCATTCGCGAGGCGCTGTAGTGCTCGCGGACTCCTTGCGCACCTCTTTTACCGAGTTCTTCGGCGAGCGCGGGGTCCTTCCACAGCGAGAGGATTCCCTGGCCCAGGCTGGCCGTGTCATCGGGTTCCACCAGGATTCCGCCGCCGGTCTTATGGAGGATCTCGGGAAATGCTCCCAATCGCGGCTGGACCAGGGGAACTCCGTTCGCCATCGCCTCCAGCAGAAAGATGCCCTTCGGTTCGTTGTACGTGGCGGGGACGCTAAGGATATCGAGTTTCCGGAGGAAGTCGATCTTTTGCCGGCGGTCGAGCACGCCGCGATAGCAGAACTCGTCTCCCAGGCCGGCCTCCTTCATCCTGCGTTCGATGCCGCAAAGGTACTCGCGGTGTTCGGGCGCGAGGTAGCCGGCAGCCTCCAGTCTTGCGCTGGAAAATTCGGTTTCGCGCCGCAGCCAGATGTAGGCGTCGGCCAGAAGATGTAGGCCCTTTTCCGGCGCCACACGCGCGAAGTAGCCGACCTCGAAAACGTTGGTGCGCACGCGGACAGCAGGATCGTAACCCTGGAGATTGACGCCAAGCGGCACAACGTGCATTTTGTGCTCGGGGATGCCAAGGTAGCGACACATGAACTCCGCGTAATATTGGCTGACCGCCGCGAAACCGTCCACGTGTCCGATGTTTGCCCGAATCAGCTCCAGTGACCTGGTTCGATACGGCTCCCGAAGCTGGCTGAGAAACAAGTCTTCGCCCTGCAGGGTGCAACACACGGGCCGGCCCAGGGCTTCCCGGATCGGCCGCGCCAGCCCGATCAAGAGTGAGTTCGGTAACGTCACGATATCAGGCGGCGCCTGGTTGCGCAGCCAGCTTGTCAGCTTCTGGATTTCCTTGCGCTGAAAACCCTCTTCGCCGCGAAGTACGGAAACAGTCAGTTCACCCAACAGGAGTGGGTTTACTGGAATCGAGCGGCGCGAAGCAAGCTTGAGTGCCCATGGCGAATCCCATAACGAGTCCAACAGCGCGGGGGTTTTGCGGAAAAGGGCCGAGTGTTGCTCGAGGTACACGCTGATGCCGCCGCAAAATACTTTGTCCTCGCTGACGTTCGCCTCGTCGGTCAGCGTCGGGGTATAGATGGGCAGCAGAGTGAGATCGTGGCCTTGGCTCTTGATCTCCGCCGCCAGGGCGTTGTCGCGGATGCAGCTTCCGCAATACATCGGCCCGGCACCGGCGGTGAACGCAACGATCTTCATACAAGGCCTTCTTCACCGGAGCCGAACCATAGCCATAATTGCCCGGTTTAGGCTGCAAGAGACATGAATTTCAGACGCGTATTATATTATGAACCGTTCTGATTACGGGTATTGAGAGCGCTCAGGCATCATCAGCCTTATCGCGCTGGCGCGACCAAGCGTTCGGGGGCAGGCACCTAAGCCGCAGCGACCACGCCACACTCATGACTAATCCGGGTTAGACGCCTGCATCGCGAAGTTCTTCAGGCGCGACTTCGATCTTGTCGGCAAGGGCTCTCGGTATCGGAATACCGGTCATCTTGCCACTGGACTTGTCGCGGTTCACGCAGGCTACGGCCACCGTTCCTCGCGCGACTTCTCGGGCAGGCTGCTCGTTCAATTTTCGAAAGACAAAAGTATAGACGAGACTCTTCTTTCTCTTCTCGCGCACAAAAAGGGAGATTTCAACCACGTCCTCGAACCGGAGGGGATGCTTGAAGTCGCACTCCACATGCACCCGCGGCCAGCCCAGATTATTACCGGCGGCATGAATCGACGTGCCCAACGACCGAAAAAACGCGTGCTCCGCCACCTCCATGTAGCGGAAGAAATTCGAAAAATGCATGATACCGGCCATGTCGGTTTCGGAAAACTCCACTTGTCGGGTCAGCTTGAATTTACAGGCCACGTTTCATTGCCCTTCGATTCGGGGTGTTTCGATGAGGGGCTTGCCATGCTGCAGCGGTTCCGGGACGGAGGCAAAACTCGCGACAGCCTCAAACAGAGGGTCAAAGTCGCGAAACAGATTGCCCATCAGGCAGTCGGTTACGTCCCCGTGAAGATGAGGGTAACGATCGATAAATTTCCGAAAGCTGAACTCGAGATCGTAAAAGGTATAGACCAGCTTCCTCATGGCCTCGATGCCTTTGCACATCTCGACTCCGTACTCGCTGAACCGGGATGCGGAAACATCGCCGTCCGTGAGGGCGGCGTCGACAGCGTTAGCGGCGAGCTCGCCGCTGCGCAGCGCTAGGAAGACTCCGGAAGAAAAGACGGGGTCGAGAAAGGCAAAGGCGTCCCCCACCAGCACCAGTCCATCGCCAGCGCAGTAGCGGGAACGATAGGAATATTCTCCCGTCACGCGATACGGCCCGGTCTGTCGGCCAGGCGCCAGGTGCTGCTGAACCCAAGCGTTTTTGGCTACCTCGTGGTGAAAGATGGTTGCAAGATTCCGCGTGCCGTTGTAAAGGTACGCCTTCTCGGCAACAGCTCCGACACTTACCATATTCTCAGGTAGCGGAATATACCAGAACCAGCCCTTCTGAGGGAGGTAAGCAATGGTGGTCGCGCCCTCATCGATTCCTGGGTCGCGCAGCGCTCCCTGGTAGTAGGTCCAGACCGCGATTTTGTTCAGGAACGGATCGCGCACTTTCCACCCGCCGCGCGTTACCGCGAACGCATCGCGCCCACTGGCGTCGATGGTGATCGGCGCGTGGAATTCCAGAGTCTCGCTGTTCTTGCCGACGGCTTTCACTCCGGTGACCACGCCGTTCTCCTGGATCATCTGCCGCACCATGGTCTCTTCCAGCACTTCAACCCCTTTGGCGCGGGCGTTGTCGAGGAGCATCTGGTCGAACTCGCTGCGCAGGACCTGCCAGGTGCCGGCAGCTTCGTGGTTCAGGTGGCTGAAGAAATAAAAGGGCTGCGATGCCCGCCCATCGCGGCTGACGAACTGGACGCTGTATTTCTTGGGGAAATGAGAACTCTTCATCCGGTCGATGAGCCCCATGCGCTCGAGGGGGAAATAAGTATACGGCAGCAGTGACTCGCCAATGTGATACCGGGGGAACTTCTCCTTCTCCAACAGCACAACGCGGCGGCCCTTACTGGCCAGCACCGTAGCCGCCGTCGAGCCGGCGGGCCCGCCTCCGATCACGATGGCATCATATGGACTGTTTCCGTGCACGAACCGTCCCCCGTTAGGTAAATTGACAGTGTCTCGATTCCAATTTTTGACGGCGAGTTTACCTCGCCCTGCAACCGACAGTGCGCGGCCTCGCTAAGTGGCGGCCTAAACCGCCACAGCACAAGACCGTCACGTATACCGCGCATTGCGATGCTGCGGCAGGAAGAATTCATGAAGCAGCCGGTCGACCTGCAGCAGGCCGTCGCGGTTCAGCCGCAAACTGTTTTCATCAAGCGCCAGAAAGCCTCGATCCCGCAGCCCACTGAGTGGCTCGGCAAATCGCTGTTCAATATCGACTCCGAACTTGCCCTGGAAGTATGCCCGGTGAACGCGGCCGAGTTTCATTTGAAGAATCAGTTCCCGAATCATGCGCTCTTCCCGGGTCGGCGTTAAAGCGCGGTAAATGGGAAGCGTCCCCCGAGAAAGTTTCGCGAGATAGGGTCCGAAATCGCTTTCGTTTTGAAAATGAGTGCCGCCGACATGGGAAAAGGAGGCCACACCAAGGCCCACCATGTCCGCGCCGGTCCACAAAAGGTCCCGGTAGATGAACCGAGACCGCGCTGGATCTTTGACCGCTGTGTACGCGCTGGCGACGCTGTAGCCGGCCGTTTCCAACTCCGAGAAAGCGTAACTGACCCACTCGCGCTTGGTGCTCCAGTCAGCCACAGGCGCGACGGTCCTTCCCTCCGCCTTCATTTCCTTGAAGATGGTCGTGTTGTAAGGAATTTCCATCTGATAGATGGTGACACTGTCGGGAGATAACGCTATGGTCTTGCGAACGCATTCCCGCCAGTTGTCAGAGGTCTCCCCCAACATCCCGGCGATCAGGTCGATATTGATCTGCGGGAATTCGATGGCGCGCGCGAAATCATACGAGCGGTCGACCTCCTTTGCGCTGTGAGCTCGCCCGTTGATTCGCAGGATGTGGTCATCGAAATTCTCGATACCCAGACTGAGGCGGCTGACGCCCAGCTCTTTGATGACCCTGAGCTTGCCTTCGGTCAGGGTGCCGGGCTCGCATTCAAAAGTGATCTCCTCGGCCTCATCCCAAGGCAGCAGCCTCTTCAGTCCATCCACCATCCGGCTGAGCTGGCGTGAGGAGATGTAGGATGGTGTTCCGCCGCCAAAATAAACGAATTTCGGCTTCCTGCCGCCAATGAAAGGTTTCTGAGAGTAAAGCGTAAGTTCCTGGATGGTGGCGTCGAGGTAGCGCTCAATTTCGCTCGCATCCTTGTCGGTGTAGACCTTGAAGTAGCAAAAATGGCACCGCTTCCGGCAAAAGGGAATGTGAAGGTAAATTCCCAAAACGGTGCCGGGAGCCGGCGGCCGCTCCAGGGCGGCGTGAGCCTCATTCACGTGTTCCGGAGTCCAGAAAGAATACGGCGGATAATTCGAAACAAAATAGTTGCCGACCGTGGTCTCTCCCTCGAGACGCACGTCCTTCGGTGCTGGCTCCGCTGACGGTATAAGGGGAAGGTCCATTCCGGGTTCCGGTAAAACAACAATTACAACATTCTAGCTCGGTTCTGACCGCATCGTTGCGAACTCGCGGGTTTTTCGCGCCGCGCAATTGCTCGCTAAGTTAAGACGCGGGAAATCGGGATCGGTTATCTGTCGATTCAATAGGCCCATTCGTAGATCTCCGCCGCTCCCGCGGCGTCGAACGGTCGGGGATTGAACTGCCCGGTCCACTGGGTGGCGGCTTCCTCTGCTAAACCGGGCAGGTCCTCTCTTGAGACACCTTGCTCTCGTAGCCGGACGGCGAGGTCGGCCATTTCCGCCATCCGAGCCAACCGATGTCCGAGATCGTCCCCGTCGAGTTCGCGGTAGAGCCCGCCAGCCGCCGAGTGGTTCCATCGCACCACGTGCGGCAGCAGTGCCGCAATGGCCAACCCATGCGTCATGCCATAGCGCGCGGTGAGCGGATTGGCGCAGGCGTGGGTTGCCCCAAGCATCGAGTGCTCGATGGCGATGCCCGCCAGGTGCGCGCCAATCTGCATCGCGCCGCGCGCCTCGAGATCATCCGGGTCTCGCAACACGCGGTCATAATTCGCCGCCAGAAGCCGCCACGCCTGCTGCGCGAAGGCCTGGGACATGGCGTTGCGCCGCGTAGTCACGAAGCTTTCTACGGCGTGCGAAATGGCATCGTAGCCCGTGGCGGCGGTCACGTGCCGCGGTTGCGACCGCGTCAGCAGCGGATCGAGAATGGCGACGCGAAAGGCCGCTTTGGGATCGCCGCAAGCCATTTTCTCGTGGGTCGCCGCGTCGGAAATCAGGGCGTAGCATTGCGACTCGCTACCCGTGCCGGCCGTGGTGGGGACTGCGATCATGGGCAGCATCGGTCGCTGGACCTTGCCGTAGCCCCGGTAATTGAGCATGCTGCCGCCGTTGGTCAGAACGAAGTTGATTCCTTTGGCGCAGTCGAGCGAGCTGCCGCCGCCCAGTGCAACGATCGAGTCCACGCTGCAAGAGGCTGCGAACACTCGCCCGGCCTCAACCATTACCGTGTCCGGATTCGCCTCGAAGTCGTGGAACGCGCTAACCTCCGTGCCGCCTTCGGCAAGGAGCTCGACGCCGCGCGCCACGTAGCCTGCCGCCACCATGCCACGGTCCGCGACCAGCAGTGTGCGCCCGAAGCCCAGCTCGCGCGCTAGCGCGCCCAGCTCGCCGAATCTGCCCTCACCGAAAACTACCCGCGTACGAAGCTCGAAGTCGAAGGGTCCCATGGTCACCAACTAAATTTTCGCTAGCGGGTCGGTTTCGCGTAGCGGCGGCTTTCGCCGCCCATTGTGGCGAGGTAAACTCGCCGCTAGAAAACCCGTTCGCTCACCTGCGGCTATTTGGTTTCCGACAGCGCCCAGAGCTGATTGCGGTTCATGATGAACAGCGTACCGTTGGCGGGGACCGCCGTTGCGTAGACCGAACTGCCCATGTTCATCGAGGCGATGAGCTTCTTCTCCTTGCTGGCCTCGAGCACCACGACGTCGCCATCTTCATCGCCCAGGTAGACCTTTCCGTCAATTACCACCGGCGAACTCCAGACGGCTGACAGCAGGTCGTGAATCCAATAGGGCTTGCCGGTGTTCACATCCAGGCAGTGCAAGAAACCGCTGAAGTCGGCGTAGAACAATAGCCCGTTGTAGACGGCGGCAGTGGAAATCGAGCGGCGGATTTTGTCGTAATGCCAGAGGCGACCGCTTTCACTGATGTCGCCGCGCTTGGTCGCGTCGATGCCGTAGAGATGCCCGACTCCTTCGCCGTGCTCCGGGTCCTGACCGTTGGCGATGAATACCTTGTTTTCCCAGATCACCGGGGTCGCGACCACCTCATTGCGCGTCTTTGGCCACACCGAATCCTTGGGATTCAGGTCGAACTCCCAGAGCTTCTTACCGGTGAGCGCCTCGTAACCGCGCACCCAGCCGTCTCCTTCGCCCATCACCACCTGCACAACGTCACCGACCTTGCCCACCGAAGGAGAAGACCACTGCCCGTGCAGGATCCGCTCGCCCACGTTGTTCACTTCCCAGACCAGCTTACCGGTGTTTTTATTTACCGCGATCATGGAGGGCGCCCGCGGCGAAGGAACGTGCACGTGGCTCTCGTCCTGCCCGTTGGCGGTGCCGACGAAGATCAAATCGCCGTAAGAAACCGGCGATGAGTTCGACATGTTGTGTGGCGACGAGCCGACCTCCTCGATCATGTTAAATTTCCAGATGACTTTGGCGTTGCCGTTACCGTCGCCGTGGGTATCCAGGCTGACGAGCTCGCCACGGTTCGACACGTAATAGAGACGGTCGCCTTCGACCAGCGGTGAGGAGCAGACGCCCTGGTACGGCCAATCGAGGGCGCGGCCCTGCGGCAGCTTCTCATTGGTGTGCTGCCAGAGGAATTTCCCGTCCGATTCGCGGAAGCACATCAGCACGCCGCGGTCTCCACCCTCCTTGGGGTTCCGCACCAGCTCGTTGTTGGTGCCGCAATAGACCTGCCCGCCCGACACGACGGGATTACCATAACTCTGCGATCCAAGCTGCGCCATCCACTTCACATTCGTCTTGGTCTTGATGTCCCAGGAAGTGGGTATGCCTTTCATTGACGAGACCATATTGCGGTCTGGTGTGCCGCCCCACATCGGCCAGTCGCCGGTGCCGGGATCGGATGCGCGCAACCAGCAGAGCGAAACAAACAGACAGATCCCAGAGAGAAGGATTGTGCGTTTCATTGATTTGGCATCACTCGTAGTTCGGCGAAATAAGCTCCAAACTGGGCATCGGCGAAAAGCCCGGGACTGCCCTGTTTGTTCGGAATCGGGTCAATGCGGTCGATGAGCCAGCCATCCGGCTCAGGCTCAGCGGCGAGCCAAGCCTTGCCTTGAATGCGGGTTTTGCCGTCGGGCTGGTTCTCTACACGCAGCTTCAGGCGATACCATGTGTCGGGCTTCCACTCGTGGGGCACGGAGACGGCCCGGGCCACCTCCGGCTGCCAGGAATTCACTTCCAGCCGCTGGTCGCTGCCGAACGCGACCAGCGTATAACGCTGCGCGATGATGCCGGCATCGCCCATTTGCCGCCGCTTTTCATTGATGCGAATGTCAGCTTCCACCGTGTAGTTCGACCAGTCCGCCGGTCCCATAAACATACGCATGCGCTTGAAGAGCGTTTCGTTCGGAAGCTTCTCGAGCACCTTCTTGCCGTCCAACTCACTCACCTGGAAACGGCCGGCGGTGGCGCTCACCCAATGCGGTGGCACACTGCCGACCGCGTAAGAGCTAAATGTCTCTTCCCAGGGCAGCGGGGGAATGACCCGCGCGCGCGCCTCTCCGGTAAGGCCTCCCGAGGTGACCTTAATCACTCCGGCCTGGCCCACTGGGTCAGGCGCCACGGCGAGCTTGCCACCGGTCACCGTCCCCTTGAGACCCTCGAGCGACCACGCCGCCGAATTCTCCTCGCGCAGGAAGCGGCCGGCGGCATCGAAGAGCCGCGCGCGCAGCTGCACGGTGTCACCCGGCTTCAGCACCATTTCGGTCGGCGCCACCTGCACCCACGCGGGCGCGCCCTCACCGGGCTCCATCACCTGGGTCACCGGTTTCCAGGCTTTGGCCGGCGTCCTCTTCGGGCCGATGGCGTACAAGGTGTCGCTCGAAACGAAGTAAACCCGACCGCGCGCAATCGCCGCCGAAGCTACAACCGGCTCGGGGATCTTTTGAGATGTTATACCCTGATCACTGAGAGGCAACTCCACTTCACTCAATACCTCGCAATGGTCAGCATGCGGCCGCAGGATGTAAAACTTGCCGCTCTCCGTGCCGACGTAAATCTTGCCATCGCCCATCACGATCGACGCTTTCTGAAGGGTGCCCAGGTTTTGCTTCCAGAACTCTCGGCCTGTCTCCAAATCGAAAGCGAAGAGATTGGAGCTGTTATCGGCCTGGTAGATTCGGTCTCCATCGATCACGGGAGAGGAGAAGCCGCCCATGAATCCCCTGTCGGCCCACTTGATGCTGTCCTTGCCGAGCTTTCCTTTGCCAGTGGCGTCGAAGGCGGCGATCATGCCCATTTCGTTGCTATCCAGGTTCTCTTCGCTGTGGGACAAGATCGCATACTTGCCGCGCACCAGGATGCCGGTATTCAGGGCGCGCTTGGCGACCACGAGATTCCAGACCGGCTCGCCGGTCTGCGGCTTCATCGCCAATGCGGCGCCGTCGGCGCCGCCGGTCACCAGCAGCCGAACGTTGTTCACCGTGGCGATGTTCAGGGGCGCGTAGCTGGTGTCATAAGGTCGCCCGCCAGGTGTGCTGACCCACACAATCTCGCCCGTCCGCTTGTCCAGGGCGATGAAGCGCTGTGCACGGTTCGCCTGAGTACCCCAAGTCGATGTCGGCGTGCTCACGATCACGATATTCCCATCGAGCATCGGGGAAACGGTGCGGCCACCGTGTGTGGTAAAGGGGGAAAACTCCTCCGTGATGGAACGCTCCCACAACTTCTTGCCGTCTTTGGTGAGCGCTGTCAGCAGATTGTTGACGCCGAACACGTAAACGTTTCCGGTCTCGGGATCGACCGCCGGCGACGCCCAGCCCACACGATGCGCTGGCACGTCGCTTTGATACAGGTTGAACTTGTATTCCCAGATCAGTTTGCCGCTGTCCGCATTGAGGCAAAGGACCCTCTCCTGCTCGGTTTCGCCTTTTCCGGCGGTGTTTTGCAAGTAGAGATGATCGCCAAGCACCACTGGCGTAGAGCGCCCTCCATAAGGTGCCTTCCAGGCCAGGGTCTGCCCACTCAGCGACCATTTCTCCGGCAGCCCCTTCTCCCGCGAGCTCCCATCTCGATCGGGGCCGCGCCAATCCGGCCAATCGCCCACCGAGCCGATCTGCTGCGCCGCCGACAAGGAAGCGAAACAGAGCAAGAGAATAATGAAGAACCGTTGCACCATGCCAGGAATTTTACTGCCTCAACGCTAGGATCGGTTCGCTAAAATATAACTCGCTGTTCGAAATCGTCAAGGAGCATCTAGCGCAGAGGTCTTGTTTCGGCGAATGTTCTGCGGAGTTGACGGGGATCTACCCAGGATTCCAGGAACAGAGTGACGGCGAATATTCTAGCAGCGGTCTGTGACCGCTGTTTTTTGGGGCTCAGAGCGCGAGAGGAGAATCTTGAGTATAATACCCCCGCCATGGTTAAGAGGCGACTACTGACTTTGGCGTTTCTTGCGATTGGTGTCTCGCAGCTTGCTGCCCAGGACATTAACGAAGATCTGATGGAAGCCGTCCGCAAGGGCGATGCGGCCCATGTCGAAGCACTGATCGCTAAAGGCGCAAACGTCAACGCCTCCTGGCGCTACGGCGAAACGCCGCTGTTTTTCGCCTGCGACCGCGGTTTCACTCCGGTGGTCAAGGTCCTGCTCGAACACGGCGCCGAGGTGAACCTCAAAGACACCTTCTATGGGATGACGCCCGTGGCGCGGGCAGCGGACAAAGATCATGTCGACATCGTAAGAATGCTTCTCGCCAAGGGGGCTGACCCCGACAGTGTGCTTATGAGCGGAGCAGAAGACGGCAAGCCGGATCTGGTGAAAGAGGCCCTCGATACGGGCAAGGTGAAGAAGGAAAGCCTCTCGTGGGGGCTTTCGGCCGCTACCCGGGAGAAGCATCCCGAGGTAGCCGAGCTGCTCAAGGCCGCCGGTGCTACGCCACGGCCGCCGGCCAATTACGTGGTCGACGCCGAAACGCTCTCGCGCTACGCGGGGCGCTATCAGGGCGGCCGCGGCGGCACCGAGATGGAGATCAGCTTTGAGGTCAAGGATGGTAAGTTGGTCGGGCAATTGTGGGGCCCGCTCACTTTCGCTGCCGTCAGCAAGACCCGCTTTCGAGGCGTCGAATACGACGGACTCGAGGTCGAGTTCAAAGTGGAAGACGGCAAGGTAACCGGATTCACCCAGCTGCAAGGCGGCGGGAGCCGAGAGTTCACTAGGGTCGTGACGAAATGATCTCGCGAATCCTCACCATCTTTGCCGTCCTGGGGCTTGCGATTGGCACCGCCGCGCAGAATTGGCCCACCTTCCGCGGTACGCAGGCTTCGGGGGTGGCCGATGGTGCGAATCCGCCCGTCTCCTGGGATCTCGGCAAATCGCGAAACCTTATCTGGAAGACGGAGATTCCAGGTCTTGCACATTCCAGTCCCATCGTCTTCGGCGATCGCGTTTTCGTCACCACCGCTATCAGCAGCGACGCCAACGCAGTCTTTCGTCACGGGCTCTTCGGCGACGTCGAGCCATCGACCGACCTTTCCAAGCACACGTGGAAGGTTTACTGCCTGGAGCGGAAGACGGGCAAGATCCTGTGGGAGCAGATAGCGCACGAGGGTGTTCCCAAAAGCAAGCGTCATCCAAAATCGAGCCAGGCCTCTTCCACTCCCGCCACCGACGGCCAGCATGTGGTTGCTTTCTTCGGCTCCGAAGGCCTCTACACGTACAGCGTCGACGGGAAGTTGCTTTGGAAGCAGGATCTCGGCCTGCTGAGTGCCGGCTGGTTCTACGATCCTGACTATGAGTGGGGTGTAGGTAGCTCACCGATCATATACAAGGATATGGTGATCGTGCAGGTCGACATACAGAAGGATTCTTTCCTGGCAGCATTCAACGTCAATGACGGCAAGCTGATTTGGAAAACACCGCGCTCTGAGCTTCCCTCCTGGGGTACGCCCACCGTCTACGAAGGCAGGATCCGCGCCGAGTTGATCACCAACGGTACCAAGGGCATCCGCGGCTACGACCCGATGACCGGGAAGCAGCTCTGGCAGATCACCGGCCATAATTCTGAGGTTACGTGCACGACACCGATCATCGCCAGCGGTCTGATTATTGTGGCCAACGGGTATCCGCCCATTCAGCCGATCTACGCGATCAAGCCGGGCGCGAGCGGCGACATCACACTTCAGGAGGGTCAGGAGTCGAACCAATGGATCGCCTGGAGCAAGAAACGAGGCGGCCCCTACCAGCCCACGGCGATAGCCTATGGGGGTTTGCTCTACATCTGTTCGAATAATGGCATCCTGACCGCATACAAGGTCGAGACGGGTGAACGCGTCTACCAGCAACGCCTCTCCACCGGCGGCAGCGCGCACACCGCTTCGCCTGTGGCCGCCGACGGCAAACTCTACTTCGCCGACGAAGATGGTGACGTTTTCGTGGTCAAGGCGGGTCCGTCGTTCGAGCTGCTGGCCACCAATTCGGTGGGCGAGGTGGTGATGGCAACGCCCGCCATTTCGAGCGGCATGATTTTCATCCGCGGCCAACACCACGTTTTCGCGGTAGCCGCTAATTCCGCCAACTGAAGCGCTCCCAATCCGGGATTATAGGACCGGGGCTTTGCCCCGGCCTGAAGCAGACCAAAGGAGTCGGCGCTACATTTTCAGGCTAAGGTCTAGCCCCAGGACGGGCACATTATGTGGCCCAAGGAGGGCGCCCATGGTTCGATTGAGACTTGCCGGCGTGCTGTTCATGTACTGGCTCGTAATGTCGGCCAGCGCAGCCGATTGGCCGCAATGGCGCGGGCCCGAGAGAAACGGCATCTCGCCGGAGATCGGGTTGCTCGACACCTGGCCGAAGGGAGGTCCGCCGCAGATCTGGAAAACTCAAGGGCTGGGCTACGGATACGCGGGGCTTGCCATCTCCCAGGGCCGGCTCTTTACTCAGGGGCAGCGGGGTGACCACCAGTTTGTTCTGGCTCTAGATGCGGCCACGGGAAAGAAACTGTGGGAGACGGCGACGAGTCCGGCGTTTCCACAGGACCGGGGTGACGGACCGCGAGGGACTCCGACGGTCGATGGCGACCGGCTTTTCGCCATGGCGGGCGAGGGTACCTTGGTGTCGCTGGACGCGAGAAGCGGCGGCATGATCTGGAAGATGAACGTCGCCGAGAAGTTTGGCGGCCGGGCTCCTAACTGGGGATATAGCGAGTCGCCTCTGGTCGACGGCAGCAACCTGATTGTCACACCTGGCGGACCTGGGGCGGCGATCGTTGCTTTGGATAAGAAGACGGGTAACTTGATGTGGAAATCGCAGAGCGACCCGGCAGCATATTCTTCCCCGATAGCTGCCGAAGTCGGGGAAATTCGCCAGATCATCGTCTTCACCAGCGAAGGCGTGGTTGGGCTGCGGTCGAACAATGGGGCGTTGCTGTGGAGATACAACCGGGTCGCGAATCGAACCGCTAACATCGCCACCCCCATCTTCCAGAACGGGTTTGTGTTTGTGTCTTCGGCCTATGGAACCGGTTGCGCACTACTGAAACTCACGGCCGAAGGCGGGACAGTGAAAGCGACGGAAGTCTACTTCAGCAGGGAAATGCAGAATCACTACAGCACCTCGGTAGTGGTTGGCGACAGCGCCTATGGGTTTTCCAACGCGATTCTAACGGCGATGAACCTGGAAACGGGCCGGGTGGCGTGGCGTGATCGGAGCGTGGGCAAAGGGTCGGTGACCTATGCCGATGGAAAGCTCTACCTGCTGAGCGAGGACGGCGTCGTGGGACTCACGGAAGCAACTTCAGTAGGCTACAGAGAGAGATCCCGGTTTGAGATCTCCCGCGGCGCCTTCCCCACCTGGACACCGCCGGTCATTTCCGGTGGCCGTTTGTATCTTCGCGAGCAGGACAACCTCTATTGCTTCGACATCAGGAGGAGGTGAGATCGAGGATGAAGCCGTGCTGGCGCCGGCGCTCTGTCACAATCGTCCTTGGCCAATCACTCGATTGCCACCCCTTGCTCATGCCCCATCCCCTTCGCTGATGACGGCCATCGCCGTCAGTACGTCGATTCCGTCGATTCGCGTCAGATCGGTCCTGTCCAACAAAATAATTGCTTGCGCAGGTCGAATTTCGGGTAGTTCTTCCGTTCTCTTCCCGCCGTCCCTTCCGCTGCTTTCTCGGCAAGCCAACTAGCTTCGCTGCACCGTCAAGGACTACCCATGTCGAGCGATTTTGCCTTAGAGCATCCCTTTCGAAGTAATCTTGGCCACCGATCCCTGGGGCAGGCACGGCGGTCCTACGAATCCGAGCGGAACCAACTCAACTCCAGATAAAATGCAAACGAGAAGCTCCACGAGTAGCAGACAACGGACTCATTCAATCAAGTGAACCAACTCACTCCAGGCGAGATAGCAACGATGTTCTTCTCGCTTTCCGTTCTGCTGGGTAGCGCCAAATTCATGGGCGAATTGACGCGGAAGATCCGGCAACCCGCGATCCTCGGAGAGATTTTCGCTGGCATTCTCCTTGGCCCCACAGTTCTCGGACACTTCCGACCACAGTGGTACTCCTGGATATTTCCGACCACCGGCGCATTGCCGATTGTGCTTGAGACTGTCACAACGCTCGGCGTCGTCTTCTTTTTACTTGTCGCAGGACTTGAAACCAGCTTGGGTCTTATTTTCCGTCGGGGCAAAAGCGCGCTGTTTGTGAGTTCTTTTGGCGTTGTTTTCCCATTTGTCATCGGATTTATCGCTGCCCGTTCTTTTCCCCATTTTCTGGGGTTGCCGCCCCGAGCAAACTCGCTAATATTTGCTCTCTTCGTTGGAACTGCACTTTCGATATCTGCTCTTCCTGTAATCGCCAGGACCCTCATGGACATCGGGTTGCTTCGCGATGAAATCGGAACAGTGGTGATTTCTTCCGCAATGTTTGACGACCTGGTCGGATGGATTCTGTTCGGTGTCGTGTTAAACAGGTTAGGATCCAACCGAGGACCCACCGTCCTTCACACCCTTGTTCTTGTGGGGCTTTTCGTTCTGATGACCTTGACTGTTGGACGATGGCTAGTCGCCAAGGTCATTCGTTCTCTTAAATCACACACCAGCGGCCGCGGAGCACTCCTGGGTATGATCTTTACACTGACGCTCGCCGCTGCTGGGTTCGCCGAATATTCTGGATTTCACGCGCTGTTCGGGGCGTTCGTTGTCGCGATCGCAATTGGAGATTCGCTAGACTCCGCTGTTGCTGGAGACATTCGCCAAATCGTCGCCAATGTGTTCGCACCATTCTTTTTCTGCAGCATCTGCCTCCGCACCAATTTCGTTACCAACTTTCGTCTGGGAATGACACTGAGCCTACTCGTGGTTGCCTCCGTTGGAAAGATCTTAGGTGCCACATGGGGAGCGCGTCTCGGAGGCATGGACGTTCGCTCGTCTTGGGCCGTCGGCGTAGCCATGAACGCCCGTGGAGCCATGGAAGTGATTCTCGGAAGCCTTGCGCTGCGGGCAGGCCTCATCGGGGAACCCATGTTCGTGTCGCTGGTCGTCATGGCACTCGTTACGTCATTGATTTCAGGCCCTCTCATTCAAGCGCTGATGAAATCTAAAATCTCTGAGACCGCGTGCGCAAGCCCGGCATGATAAATGCGGCTTCTTTGTGTTGCTTTTCCACCAGCTGACCATCTAGCTCTCGAGAGAGCACACTTCAAACGATCGCTAGAGAAACTTGAAGCTGCTGGCATCGTTATTTCCCATCAATGGCGGCAAGTGGCGTGGCGTCGGGGTTCGTGGCAGCGGTTGAAATAGCAGCCTCCGAGTAAACATGTAGAAAAACAGAAGAAAGCAAACTTGTCGCGCCTTCTGTGGGCTATTTGGAGACCAAACAAGAGAAGTTCGCGGCCTCGTCCGTACTTCCGATTCCCTTGTAGATGGCAACCCGTGGGTAAGGACACAGCGGGCGAGTCCTATCCGTTTTGCCGTCCCGAATGTGCGAGGCGATGATCTGGTCCGGCGCCTTGCCCGTTTCGACCCATTCGTCAATTACCCGGATTGAATCAAAGGTGTTCGGGCCATCGCCTCCGCCGCAATGGTCCATCCCGGGAGCCATGAAGAGGCGGTAGGAGTCTCGTACATTCGCTGGGCCTCCCATATAATCCAGGACGCTGTTGTAGTAGTTGATGCTGTTCAGAGGCGATATTGAGGGGTCACTTCAGCCGTGGTACTGCAACAACGTTCCGCCACGCTGAAAGAAATCCCGCAGATTCGGGTCTGTGGCCTTGGTTACGCCGTCATCAACGCGATCCGCGAAAGCCATCGCGGAGTCAAAATCGAATGTCGTGAAATCCCAGTTGGCATCATGAAATACGCCGTATCTCAGATACTCGCTCGCCTGGGTCTTCGTTATGTCCGCATGCATCCGGCCCACGTCGGAACTCCAGCCGAGTTCACTTCCCAGCATCAGCCCCGGATAAATCTGCTCTCTCGTACGTGGATTCACCGTCGGGCTGTAGAACGCCCGGGCTACGGCTACTTGCGCGGCGATCAAACAATCCGGACCGTCCTCGCCCTTGCACTCCAAGGTCTTTAGGTCGAAGTCACAAAGCCGCGGATCCCCCAAAAGGTCGTCGTTGACGCCGTCGCGAGCGTCGCACGCCGCCACTACTGCCTTGCGGATCAGGGGAAGCTTGGAAGTTGGAATCAGGCGGCCAGGATTCTTGCGGATCGCCTGAGCTTTCCAGATGCTCGATGCCTGTAAGTGCGTGAGAAAGTTGGCGGGCGCTCTACAAGAGGGGGGATCAGTGACAAGTCCTTCGTCTACGCCCGCCTGCGCACCACAATGCTCCAATACGGACTTATGAATCGCCCCCGCAGCGTCAGCATTCAGCACGGATCCGCTGTGACCGTCGGTGATAGCTTGGGCGAACCAAGCTGCGGCGATAGTATTTCGTCCCGTGTAGTCGTACACCGGGGCGCTGGGCATCAGGCCGTCGAAGTCCTCTGGGAAGCGCTGCGCTTCGATGAGAACGGCTTGGCCGCCTTTAGAGCCGCCTCCCATGTAGGAATACTTGATCGGTTTTCCGTAATAATGCGCGGTAATGACCTTGGCAATCAAGGTGATGACGTGATTGCTGCGCCAGCCAAAATCTTCCTGCAATTCGGGAGCATTCGCGGCCCAAATCGCATCGAATCCCCAACGGCTGTCATGCCCACCATTCCCTGTTACCGAGGCATAACCACGCACCAAGCCAAGGTTGCAGGCATCCCCAAAGACGGTGCCACAGAAAGCACCACAGGCATAAAAGAAAAATTTCTGATTCCAATCTCTGGGAGCGGCAACTTCAACTCAAATTTGTTCTGTGGTGCAACATAGCCGGTCACGTCGCAATACTCATGGATGTGCACGTCGCTGTTAACTGCACTGCTACCATAGCCGCTGGGAACGAGGAGCCACCGCTCCAAACCGTTGGCGGCAGCCTCGATGAGGCGAGCTGACGTGACAACAGCCGGACCTCCAGGGGCGATTTCCAGATTGAATTCCATCAAAGCTTCGCACGACTGAGCGTCGGCTCCAACTGGCGGCTTGTCGGGCAGGTTCTGCGCCGCAACTAGGGTTGGCACAATCAAGCAGCACGCGATGACGAGGCCGATTCGGCTAATTCCAGATGAGAAGCTATCTAGATGAGCGTTCACGCGATGCCTCCTTGCTTGTTCTTGCGCTCAGACAGCGCACGACTTGTGTTCCGAGTGTAGCGGAACTTGCCACTCCGAATCGCTTCGAGAGTAACCAATCGATTCTCAGCTTCTACTTAAGATCTGTTACTCGACATGCGCATCGAAAACTCCTGTCTGAACACGACCAGAGCGCTTGATCTGCACAAAGATTCGGTACAGCCCAGCCTTGGGGAATCCGTAGGGAAATGAAACCTCAGGGGGCGTTACATTCATAGTCATCCCCATCGCAGAATGGGAGCCCCCTTGATTCGCAGATTGCGGTTCGTTAGCTCGCGGGGGGACAGGCGGTAGGCTCGCCTGAGCCAGTTGCAATGCGGCCATTGAGACCGAACCCTCGGGATGAACATGCGCGAACACCGAGCAATCCGAACGCACAAAAGCTGCATGTCCTGCCATTCCCATGTACGGTTCAAGATCTTTGGCAGGCTTATCGTTTCGATCTTCGATCCGGAAACGAAAAGACATCGAAACATTGGCTCTCAATGGCGAGGAGTCGCGTTCCCAGATCATGCGCCCGCCGTCGGGCAACTGCGCCAATGTGGCATCGTCTTCGGTTGGTGTAAGAGGCCCTTCGGATGCTTGAGAATCGTCTCCTGAAAGCGGCATGCCCGCGACGTTGGGCAATTCGATTTGCCCAACCGCAGTCCATGGCACGCCGTTGTCATCAACGATATCCGCGAATATCTGGTACTTGCCAGCGAAAACTGTGGGCAAGTTTTTCAGAAACGATCCGCCTTCGATACGCTCGGGATGAAGATGGTACATGCGATCCATATAGGGCAGGCGGATCAGGAACAGATGCATCAAGTGTCCGTGGTCAGGAATGAACTTCTCCGACTTGATGTATGTCGTCCAGAGTTCGCCCTGGCCTTGGACTCGGAGGAGAAGGCGGCCGGCCGTCTGCAATGTCGCCAGCGCATTCGGAGAATTAGAAGACCAGGTCTGCGCTTGAGTGTTGCTAGCGTCTACTTTCCGCCAGGCATTCCCGAGACAGACGACGATCAGCAGAAAGGCCAAAGCCCCAACCATGGCGGTCCGAGCCCTTCGGAGTCCGTTCACCGTGGGGGCCTCCCCCGATTGTAGTTGAGCTTCTCGAACCGAGGCACCGACAACGGACACGATACCGATGGAGAGGAAGATCATGCAGCCAAACAGGAGAGCGCCGAGGGATTTCTGCATGCGCAGCGTGTTCTGAGCGAATGCGGGTATAGGTACGCCGAGGTCCGCCTTACCCCGTGCACCATCGATCTGAATTCGCACCTGCAAGTCATAAGTCTCCATGACCCAAACGCTCCCGACAAAGAATCGCGGGTCCTGCGGTGATCGTTGGGCCAAGTCCGGGACCGCTTGCAGTTTGTAACCGAATCCGGAAAGACGCAGGACATTCAGTCGAACCTCGTGAACGTCGTTGGACTCGCTACGAATCTCGACTTGGGCCAAGCCGGGGATGACCTTCGGCATGCGCACGGTCACAAACACGTGATAAGGGCCAGCATCATTTTCGTAAAATACGTCCGCGCTTCCGACGTGGGCGTTTGCGGGTGCGCATACGACCAATGACAGCGCCATTAGAAATGAAGGAATACACATGCGATGCTCGCTCATAAAGACTCCGTTACGACACCGGACCTTTTATCTTTGAACCCGTCTTATCCAATTGGCCCAGATGAACCCCAGGCGCGTGGTGAGCATCGCAGCGATCAAAGCAAGGGTCATGACGATCCAGAACTCGATGCGTGTATTCTCTGAGGCTTGAAATTTATAGGGATCGTACATAAACCCAGCAGTATCGTCGTAGGAGAAGTAATGCGTCCCGAAAATACGATTCCGTGACAACGGGGACATCAGGAAATTCGCGAAGGGCCACTGGAGAGACGCAAAGCTCACCAAGAACGCGATGCCAGTCGACGCAGTCTCTAACCATGGTTTCCATGTCGTGGTTGCTCTCCGCAGCAGATCTAGCGCCAGTCCAGGTACTATCAGCAACAGCGGAAACGCCATTGGAATGAAGTGAGTCACATTTTGATAGACCGGCCCGAGTTTCGGTTGGGCGGCAAAGAGTGGAAGAATCCAGAGTTGAGCCAAGACAGCAGCCGTGTAGACGGCGACAACAATGGTGTTTCCCCACCGGTGTTCCGACGCACGCGACACGCCCACCATTGCAAGAGGGACAGCCAATGAGACCGCCAGATAGGCAGTCGCACCATGCAGCGCTTGGCTCCCGGTGTATTCGGTGATGAGGAAGTAGCCGTGCATGACGATGATCCCGCCGACGTAAAGAAAAAGTCGGCGGAACTTCGCTCGTGAATCGCCTTGGGATCGGTTCATGAAACCACCAATCAGAATCAAGGTGCCAATATCGATGGCGATCGACCCACTCAACAGCAATACGTGAGGCGGACTGAGGATGGTGACATCGAGACCGTATGCGTTATGCCACCAGTTGTCGAAGGGAGCGGATGTGATCATGGCGAATCCACCCCAAGCAGCAATGAAAGCTCCGATCGGTCCGCGAAAGCCCCACATCTTTACGCTTGCCGCTCTGCGTTGAACCGCCGTCGAGCTATGGCCAAATGTCGCGGAAAGTATCAGGAATGCTGAAGTAAGGCCCCCCAGCACTCCACAAAACTGGATGGCCAAGTGGGCCGGGGTCCAGAATGTATCTCGTCCAATGGACTGGTGCCAGGCGACGTCCCAGTACGCTCCAATCATGTCCGAGGTAGTGGCCACGAGCATGCACCAGATCGCAGCCGGTACGCGGAAAGTACCGAGGTCACTCTTGCGGCCGGATTGTTGATGGAAACTGGCTGGCTCGTGTCTGGGACAGAGATACCGCCGTTTTGCGCCGCCACGGCCCGCGTGGTAAGTTCTGCATTCATGGAGTGCCCTCAGATGTGAGTGTCCTCAGATGTGGGTTGACCATGATTCATGGACCAAGTCGGAGTCCTTAGGAAACGCTGAAAATCTCCTGAAAAAGTTCTGAACCGCCATGTTCAAGCAGCCGCGACACTTACTCGAGTTCGGCAAGTTTCGCTTAGATCGCGCTGAACGTTTCCTCTACTAGGATGGCGCGACCGTTCCGCTTTCTCCGAGGCTTGTCGACACCCTGCTGGTTCTGCTGGAGAACCGGGGCCACGTTGTGGAGAAGAACGACTTAATGCAGAAGGTATGGAACGATGTCGCGGTCGAAGAGAACAACCTCACCCAGAGCATCTCAGCTTTGCGCAAGGTTCTGGGGGACAACCTCGACGGCCCGAAATTCATCGAGACCATCCCCAAGCGAGGTGATCGCTTTGTCGCTCCGGTCAGGGAGGTCTCGGAGGAAGAACTCGGAAACGACCCGCCCTCTGGCAGCGGCAGAGAACACCGGGGAATAGGGTTCCCTGCCGGAGGGGGTACACAAGAGCGTTCACGACGAATCGGTCCAGCAATCGTGCTTGGAACCATGCTCCTCGTGTTGGCGGGATTGGCCCTGATGTGGCGCTCCTGGACCCACTGGGGAAGACAGCTACAATTCAAGGAGACGCAACTCACAACGAACTCTTCAGAAGCCTCCCTGATCGCCGCTGCAATATCGCCGGACGGGAAGTACTTAGCGTACGCCGACAGTGCGGGACTCTAGGTACGAGTGAATAGAACCGGAGAGATGCATCCTATCTCTGTTCCCCCGGCTTCCGTCATCGGTGGGCAACGCACAGATTTTCAACTGGCGGAACCATGACTATGGATTGGACTCCTCCGCGTCGTCAAGAACAGAGACGAGGATGAAGACACGAAGTCACCATCCGAAAGCAACAAGACTAACGACGGCAACAAACCGTCAGCTCCCGCTGCAAAGCCACCTGGAAAAGAGTAAGAATCTCTCTCCTCATTTTCACCCTCATTTTCCTCATTTTCACCCTCAGTTGACCCCCAGAAAAACTTATGACAGACTGACGCCGGAACGCAGCTATGCCTCGTGGCGCCACCAGTCTTTACGGCCCTCCTCAGCGCTTCATGGCTGCCGCGCTTTTGCTTGTTTGTCTGCTTCCCGCGACTGCCGTGGGTCAAGCGCAGGGCAGCTTTGGCCATCCCGACGAATCGAGAATTGTTCTCCGCACCGCCCCGAACACTGGCATCGTTACCTTCAAAGTTTTCGCGGAGCGTAATGGCGCTCACCTTGATCGACAGGCGCTCGTGAAGCTCGTGAACCTGTCGAATCAAACCGCCACGTGGCAGCCGACCAGCGACAACTCCGAAAGTGTGTTTACCGATATCCCCTACGGCGACTACGACGCCCAGGTAAGCGCTGTCGGCTACCTGAGTTCGCATCAGGATCTGAAAATCATCTCGATTCGGAGCAGGCTGCAATTCGATATTGTCCTTCGGCGCGATCCTACCGCCATCAATCTGGACTTGGGTGACGCCGTCATGTCGCCGAAAGCCCGGAAAGGGACCAAGCGCGCCATTTCGGCTCTCAAGTCGGGAAATCTCAAAGAAGCGCAGAAGCAACTGGACGAGGCTTTCAAGTCGGCGCCCTCGAGCCCGGAACTCAATTTCTTGCTGGGATATTTGTACTTCCAAAAGAAGGACTTCTCCCAGGCAGGAACTTACCTCAACACAGCCACGAATCTTAATCCCCGCAATGCCCAGGCCCTCACGCTCTTAGGCAGGGCCGGTCTGGAACGGCAGGACTATCCGACCGCGAGATCGGCCCTAGAGCAGGCGGTGCTCAGCGATCGAGAAAACTGGATACCGCATAACTTGCTCGCCGATACCTATCTCCACCAGAAAGACTACGGCAAGGCACGGGACGAGGCCCAGGTCGCGATTGCGAAAGGCAAGAATGCTGCCGGTCCGGCGCAGCTGGTTCTGGGAGAGGCACTGGTGAATCTGGGACAGGAGCAGGAAGGTGTGCAGGCACTGAATGCCTTCCTACAAGAGTCGCCGCAACCCCCGATCGCCGAGCAAGTTCGCAACCTGATCGCCGAGATCAACGAGCACGGCTCCAATCCTGCGCCCGCGGAAGTTGCCGCCCAAACCACCGCCCGACTTTCAGGCGTCGATCCTCTCCTGGCTCTTCCCACGCCACGTCTTTCGGTGAAGGCCTGGCAGCCGCCTGGCGTTGACGAAATCAAACTGTCACTGGCACCGGGCGTCGCCTGTCCATCGGAGAGAGTAGTCGAGGAATCGGGAAAACGTGTGCAGGAGTTGGTGGAAGACGTTGCCCGTTTTGCCGCGATTGAAGATTTATTTCATCAGGCTCTCGATGAATACGGCACTCCCGTGCGCACCGAAACCCGCAAGTTCAACTATGTGGCTTCGATCTTGGAGCCGCAGCCAGGATTTCTTTCGGTCGACGAGTTTCGCGCCGAGAAGCTTTCCCTGTCGGGCTATCCCGACAAGATTGCCAGCACCGGATTTGCCGCGCTGGCGCTCGTCTTCCACCCTCACATGCGCGACAGCTTTGAAATGGTGTGGGAGGGCCTCGGCGACTGGCATGGACAGGCGAGCTGGCTCGTCCACTTCCGGCAGCGCGATGACCGCCCTAACCACATGCACAGCTACAAGGTCGGAAACCAGATACACGCGGTGAAACTGAAAGGACGAGCATGGATTACCGCCGACAAGTTCCAGATCGTCCGCATCGAGGCAGAGATGGTCAATCCCATGCCGGAAATCCAGCTTCTGAGCGAGTACCAGGTCGTCGAGTACGGACCGATCCCATTCCAGAAGAAGAACACGACGCTCTGGTTGCCCAAGAGTGCGGAGATTTACTTCGATTTCCGCAAGCACCGCTACTACCGCCGGCACAGTTTCGATCACTACATGCTGTATTCGGTGGACTCCGACGAGAAGCGGAAAGAACCAGCCACAAAGCCGGTAAGCCAGACAACGGACGGCGACAATAAATCGTAGGCCTTGAAATAACTTTACAATCGTCGGCGCTCCACGCCCTTCGGGCGCCTGTATAATCGCCGCTTTGCTTTCCTCAGGAGCGCCTCTCATGCAGAAATTTCCGCGAGTCTTCCCTCTTTCGGTTGTGATTCTGCTGCTGGCTTCAGCCAGTTGGTCTCAGGAGAAAGTCGATCTCGAAGCCATCTCGCATATTCGCTATGAGGGATTCCACAATTCCAAAGTCATGGACTTCGCTTCCGGGTTAATGGACTCGATCGGCGAGCGTCTCACCGGGTCGCCGAACATGAAGCGCGCCAACGAGTGGACCCGCGATCAGCTCACCGCCATGGGCCTGAGCAACGCTCACCTTGAAGCATGGGGACCGTTCGGTCGCGGTTGGGCGAATCAGTACGTGAATGCCCGCATGACCTCACCCGACATTGTTCAGCTCATCGTCTACGCGAAAGCCTGGACTCCCGGCACCAACGGCGTCGTCACCGGCAAGTGCATTCGGGCAACGATTGAAGACAAGAAAGACTTCGATAAATATCGTGGCAAGCTCGCGGGCATGATCGTGATCTTCGGTCCCGATGCCGAGGTGAAGCCCATCGCCGAGGCCCCCTACAAACGTTACACCGATGAGGACCTCGCCAAGACCGGCGAGTATCAGATTCCCGGAGAACGTCCGCCGTTTCGCCTGGCCGACCTCATGCGCCGCCAGCAGTTCATCAAAGACTTGAACCAGTTCTTCGCCGACGAAAAAGTTCTGGCCGTGGTCGACCACAGCCGTGGTACGTCGGGCGGCGGCACCGTGTTTGTACAATCAGGCGGGTCCTACAAAATTGGCGAAACCACCACCGTCCCGCAACTCACCATGGCATCGGAACACTGGAGCCGCATTGCCCGTCTCCTCCAGCAAAAAAAAGACGTCACACTTGAATTGAATGCCGTCAACACTTTCTACGACGATGACCCGATGCAATACGACACGATCGCCGAAATTCCGGGCACCGAGAAGAAAGACGAACTGGTCATGCTGGGCGCGCACCTCGACTCCTGGCATGCGGGCACCGGCGCGACTGACAACGGCGCGGGCACCATCGTCATGATGGAGGCGGTGCGCATCCTGAAGGCCCTCGACATCAAGCCCCGGCGCACGATTCGCATCGGCCTGTGGAGCGGCGAGGAACAGGGATTGCTAGGTTCCCAGCACTACGTCGAGCAGCACTTCGGCTCGCGCCCTCCGATCGACGATCCCAGCATGAAGGGCATGCCCACACTCACACGGCGCGAGGCGGGCCCGGTCACGGTCAAACCGGAGCAGGCGAAAGTGTCGGCCTACTTCAATGTGGACAACGGCACCGGCAAAATCCGCGGCGTCTACCTACAGGAAAACGAAGCCGTTGCCCCCATCTTCGAGGCCTGGATGGAACCCTTCAAGGACCTCGGCATGACGACGCTGACCATGCGTAACACCGGCGGCACCGACCATCTCTCCTTCGACGCCGTCGGCATCCCGGGATTTCAATTCATCCAGGACCCGATTGAGTACGAGACGCGCACCCACCACTCCAACATGGATGTGTACGACCGGTTGCAACCGGACGATCTGAAACAAATCTCCGTCATCGTAGCCAGCTTCGTTTACGAGGCAGCCATGCGCGACCAGATGCTTCCGCGCAAGCCCATCGAGAAGCCGCTTCCCCGCGAACCGGAGAAGAAGGAAGATCCGTAGCGGTAAGGATCGCCCGATGCAATGCGCGGTGTCATGATCCGGCACCGCGCATCTTCATCTTAGAACCGAAACGCCAGACCGACCGAGGGTTCTGCTGTGTGGGTAAGGGAATTCGTAACCAGCCCGCCAAAGTCGGGCGTTTTGTAGACGAGACCGCGGTACTCAGCCCGCAGAGAGATCCTCCTCAGAATGGCATAGTTCACGCCCCCACCGTAGACAAACACTCCTTTGGCTTGCGTCTGCGACGTCGCTCCGATATAAGCCTGGTTGCCGATTGGATCAAACACCAGCGCTCCACCGTCGGCGAGGACGTAGGGCCTCAGCCTCCGCTTGGCAAAAGGCGGAAGACCCAGAACTAAGCCACCAGTCGCCTGGTGAACATTGGATTGATTCCTGAAGTCGCCAGACCCCAAAAGATATTTCTGCGTATTGCGATCCCAGCCATACACCGCTTCGGCCGACAGCCAGCGATTCAAGTGATATCGGTAGCCGGCCAGAAAGCCTCCGGTCTCAGTAGCGCTGTACAAGGTCCCATTCCCGCTGGTTCCTGTGGTGAAGAAACCGGTCCCCTGCAGACTGACCTCCGACCGGCTTTCCTGGGCTGCGGCGGACACAGCCAGTAAGAGGATTGTGCTCGCTGCGAAAACAAAAGCTCGACACATGACTCATACTCTCCTTCAGTTTGTTGGCTTGCGCTGCGATGGAATAATTAGAGTGAGGCGAATCGGGCGACGCTTGTGAGCGGCGTACGCTTCGACTCCAAATAAATGATTAGGGTCACTGCTTCTGATGCGTGACTTTTTCGGCACCGTTGTATTTCGCAGCCCGCATTTTTGTCATGCAGGAGTAAAGATTTTTAAAAGTTTGTAATGAATCTGTTCATGCAGATGTGCGATCGTAAGAAGCAGGATTTCTGAATCCTGGATATGGGGGCTCGTTCAAACTAGAAAGAGTGATGCAAGGAATGTCTGGATCTATGTTCTCGCCGCAACCGATCGGATACGTACGAAGTCCGTACAAGAAATCGCAGGAAATACCGAAGGGATTTGGTGCCAAGCACGAGGCCGAGGGCGTGCTTGACATACTGCCCGAATTCGAAACCGGGCTCACAGACATCGAGGGCTTTTCTCACCTGTTCGTTCTCTGGGTCTTCGACCGCTCAGAGGGATTCGAGTTGCTCGGCATTCCCCCAATCGACGATCGGCCGCACGGAGTTTTTGCGACGCGGTCGCCAAGACGTCCGAACCCGATCGGGCTCACCGTTGTCGAACTGTTGGGCCGCGAAGGCAAAGGGTTGCGTGTCCGCGGCGTCGACATGCTGGATGGTACCCCGATTCTCGATATCAAGCCCTACCTGTCGAGCATTCCGCCGGAGAAGTTGCTGCGAGGCTGGATGGCGGAGGCCGAAATTCGGCGAGCGAAATAGCCGAGGCGAAACCACTTTGACTACGAGTCACTTTCTCCAACCTGGAATCAAACTTCAGCACAGGATGAGCTGGAGCGGGTGGAGCGGGTGTTTTCCCTTGACACTCTGAAGCTCACCAGCGAGAATTGCCGACGGACGGGCTTCGTGGGGCTTGTTCCCTCCAAGTAGTTTCACAGTTCTCGGCCAACATTGTTGACCATCGAATGTTCGCTCCTCCCCCTGAGGACGCGGTGCAGCGGTATGGGTTGCCGCGTGTGTGTTTCGGACAAATTCAAGGAGTGAACGTTATGCATCGCAGGAATCTTACTTTTTTTGCGCTGGCAGTTTTATTGACCGGCTTTCACTTTGCGGTGCAAGCTTCCGCCCAGTCTTTCAACCTTCCGGCCGGTGGGTTTACGGCAACGAATGTGTGCGCGAACAGCAGCACTCCAGCGGCCGCGTGCCAAGTGTTGACCAACGGCTCTCCGAATCAACCGCAGGTCGCGAGCGGCGGCGTTTTGCGCTTGACCACGGCTGCCCAGAACCAGCACGGCTCCGCTTGGTTCAAGGTCCAACAGCCCCTTTCAACCGGATTCACCACCGCATTTCAGTTTCAGATATCCAGAACCAACTCGTGTTTCTCCTGCAGTTTTCCGGCCGACGGATTGGCTCTGGTGATTCAGAACGATCCCGCGGGCACCGGAGCCATCGGCTACACCGGGAACGGCGAGAACATGGCGTACGGTAATAACGACGTCTCTACCGCCAGCGGTCCCGGGGCCGCGATCCTGAACAGCCTCGCGATCGAACTGGATACCTTCCAAAACACAAATTACAGCGATCCCAACGGCAACCACATCGCGGTGCAGAGCTGCGGACCCAACAACTCCAGCACGCTCACCCCGAATAGCGCAGATCACAACTATGCCTGCCCGGATGGCAACTTGGCGAAACTGGCGCTGCAAAGCCTGCCGGCCGGGATGTCGCTGACCGACGGGCTCACCCACACCATCACCCTAAACTACCTTCCGCCGGGAACCTGCACTAGCGCCTGCAACAACCTGAGCGTTTACTTTGACAGCACCCTGATCCTGCAGACGACCGTGGACATCACCAAGCAACTCAACCTGACCGGCGGCAGCAGCGCCTACCTCGGCTTCGCCGCGGCAACCGGCGCTTTCGTAGAGAACAACGATATTGTGAGCTGGTCGTTCAGCCAGTGGCCGCTCGCTCCGATTACGATCACCCAACCGGTGCAGCCCACGGTGACGAACTTCAATTACACCACCAATCTGAGCGCAATCACGGATTACTCGCAGAGTGGGCTGCCGGCCAGTTCGTTTCAAGGCTTGTTCATGCAGGGAACCGTCACCGCCATTACCGACCAGCAGTTTGCCGACCTGGTGGCCAATACCCCTTTTCAAGGCAGCACATGTCAGCATCAGGACACGGGTAACGGCACTTTCTCCTGCGTAACGACGACCGATCTGTGCACCACTCCCACGAATTCCGTGCCGGCGGGCGCAAACTGTTTGAGCACGGGGACGACTCCACTTATCGCCGTCTCGAATACGTACAACTTGGATCCCGCCCAGAAGCCAGTTATTGCGCCGGGTTACATCATGGGCAAAGATAACGCCCTGAGTTGCGGAGCCAGCGCCGACAACACCTGCAAAGGGCTGGTCAGCATTTTCACCGCGATCAATGGCGACAAGATGACCAGCAGCGGGGGCACGAACAACTTCAATTCTGTCCTCATTCCGATTCTTGGCGGGGTTCAGCCGAGTACGAGCATCACTACGAATCCGACCCTGAACGCCGGCTGGACCAACGGGAATGTAAGCGTCAATTTCAGTGGCACAGAGATTGTCCCCAGCAACAACACGAGCGCCCCGTCGACGCTGCCGACGGTGACTTCGATCAAGTACGTGGTCACGGGAGCGAATGTACCGTCCCCGGCCTCGGGCACAATTGCGGGTACGACCGGTTCAATCAACGTGCCTGTGACCATGGAAGGCACAACCACGATTAGCTATGCGGCAACGGACAGCTCAAACGTCGTAGAAACCGTGGTCACGAACAGCGGCAATAACGTAAGCACTTCAAGGCCAAGCTTCACCATCAAAGTGGACCTGACACCTCCCACCCTCACATGCACTCCTCCAGCACCCGCCTGGCAGGCCACCGACGTCATCGTGCCCTGCACCGCGAGCGACAGCGGTTCAGGAGTAGTGGGCCCTAGGTCGTTCAATGTTCAAACGAATGTTCCTTCCGGCACGGAAACGAGCAGTGCGACAATTCCGCCGGTCACGGTGAAAGATATCGCGGGAAACACCTCTGCCCCTCAGCCGGCACAGGGCTCGTTCGGCCCATTCGAAGTCGACAAGGCTGCGCCGGTGATCAACACGCCGACGATTTCGCCGGGGTCACCGACCTTCGGCCAGCCCGTGACAGCGACCTACAGCTGCACTGACGGGGGATCCGGCGTCGTACTGTGCGGCCCGGCGGGTTCCCAGCGGATCCCGCCGACCATGAATACCGGCTCCATCATCACTGCCGTCGATGGCACCGTCGGGACACACACCTTCACCGTGAACGCGCAAGACCTGGTCGGCAATGTCAGCCCTGCGAGTACCGTGACTTACACGGTAAGCAAGGCGTCCACGACCATAACCATCACTTCTATATCTCCCAACCCGGTCCTGGCGGGCAAGCCGGCTGCAATCAGCCTGAGCGTGACCGGATCGACAAACGTTACCGCCCCGACCGGGACGGTGACCGTCACAGCCAACACTGGCGAAACTTGCACAGCTGCGGTCTCAGCCGGCGGTTGTTCGCTGACCTTTGCGACCGCAGGAACGCGAACCATATCTGCCAGTTACAGCGGGGATGCGAACTTCCTGGCCAGTACGACCGCCGCCGCGGTTCAGGTTAACGTCACCGATTTCTCCATTACCGCCTCACCCGCGTCCGAGACCATCTCGTCGGGGCACAAAGCCATGTACCAGATCACTCTGACGCCAATCGCTGGCCTGACCGGATCGGTGAACCTGACCTGCTCGGGCGGCCCGCCGAACTCACTCTGCTCGATCTCCCCTTCCACGGACAACCTGCAGGGAGCAGCGGTGACGTCTACCGTCACTCTAACGCCTAGCAAGAATGTGAACCACGGCACCTTCACCGTGACCTTCACAGGTTCATACGGCAGCGGCGCACTCGTGCACAGCGTGTCGGTCAGCTTGACAGTGAAAGGCGACGACTAAGGCTTCAGACGAAGGCAAGAAAATGGGGGTGAGATCGACTTGATCTCACCGACTTTTCTTAGGGCGAGATTATTGGGTAAGCTGCGCGGTTGCCGCGTAAATAGGTTTTAGGTCGTAACGTTCGGCAAGGTGTTCGGCTCCTTGTTCCTTGCGAATCTCATCGAGCCCCCGTCCAGCCTCGCGATACTGCGAGGCAGATTCCGGAGCGTTGCCGGATAGCCGAAGAGCCTCGCCACACAGGTAGTGGACCCGCGCGACCTCGAGGCGGAGCCCAAGCCTTTCCGCTCTTCCCAAACTCCGCTGCAATTGCTGCCGCGCGGCCGCGTACTCCTTGTTCCTGATCATGGCCTCGCCAAGCAAAACCGATGACACCACGGAAATATATTTTCTGCCCTGAGAATCAGCTTGCTGGGCAAGGGTGCGTAAATCGTTGACTGCGGTCCGAGAACGTCCGTCCTCCACCGCAACCTTGGCCAGATTCAACTTCGAGGCAAGCTGCACATCCTTGTCGGCTGCGTGCGACGCCAACCGCGATGCCTGCTCGTAGGAACCTGCCGCCGACTTCAGGTCGCCTTGATAAAAGTACGCGTCGCCCCGCTCGTTCAGAACGCCGGCGAGCAGCCCATCATTTTTCAAACTGCGACCCAGCCCCTCAGCCTCGTCCAGCAACGTTGCCGCTTCATTTCCTCGTCCCGCTCTAGCCAACGATCCAGCAAGATCACTGAGTCCCTGTGCCATCGTGCTGCTCCGGTCCCCGAGATCCCGAAAGGCCTTCACCGAATCCTGTAATGCGCCGATCGCAGGCCCCAACCGGCCCTGATATTCGAAGACCAAACCCATGCTGTGGGACGTCTTGGCCGCACCCGCGTTGTTCCCGGATTTGCGATAAAGCTCCAGGCCACGCATATCCGACGTCATAGCCTGATCGAATTGACCCAACGATGCGTAGGCCCCTCCCAGATTCTGCAGTGTCTCGGCGACATCGTCCGGTACGTTCAACTTCTCGCGGATTTGCAGGGCTTGTTGCGAGTAGGTGAGTGCGTCCTGGTTCTCACCCTTCTGCGCGTAGGCATCGGCAATATTGTTCAGGCACAAGCCCTGGTAATGCTCGTCCCCGGCGTCCCGCTGAATCTGCAACGATTCCTTGAACACCTCGAGCGCCTTGTCCGGTTGACCGCGATCCAGGTAAAACACACCAAGATCGATCAGCGTGTCGCCCGCTTCTTTCTTGGCGCCGATCTCCTGTCGGATCTTCAGAGCTTCGTTGTAGGCAGACAAAGCGGCGTCCGATTTTCCAAGCTTCAGTTGCACCTGAGCAATTTCCACCAGACTGGCCGCGACCCCGCGCTTCTGCCCGAGACGTTGGTTGATGGCCATCGAATCCTGATAATTGCGCAGCGCCTCGGCCGGCTTATTCATCAGCTTGTAGGCGATGCCGGTCGCCTGCAGGATGAGGGCCTGCTGCTCCTGGTTGTCTAAGTCGATGGCGATATGCCGCGCACGATCAAGCGGATCGAGGCCCTGCTGCGGATTGCCAGACTTGATTTCCACTCGTCCCATGGCCAGCAGCGCATCCAGGTTTTTACCGTCGGCCTGCAGCACCTTGCCGTAGGAGGTACGCGCCTTGTCCAGATCGTCCGCGTCCTCGTAGAGGCTGCCCAGCGCGAACAACACATCCAGATTATCGGGGAAACTCTTGGCCAGATTCTCGTAGGCCGTCATCGCTTGCGAGTTGTTCTTAGCCACGCGGGCGAGGCTGGCTTCAATGAAATACTTTTGTGCCAGCGGAAGACCCTGGCTGAGTTCCACCGCGCGCCGCGCCGCTTGCTCCGCATCGGCATCGTAACCCAGAGCGGAGTAGGCCTCGCCGAGTCTCGAATATGCGACAGCAAATAGCGGGTCTTCGTTGGTCGCGGCCAACAGGCGTTTCTGGGCCTCCAGGTTGTTACCCTGGCGCAGAAATTGGATGCCCTCGTTGTAATCGCGGAGTGCTTCCACCGAACTCGAGGTGGGCTTGAACGACTGCGCCTGCAGTTCCTTGACCAGGTCCTGTGAAAGTGAAAGATTCTGCCGGATCTGTTCGGCTAGCCGATCGACCGCCGCCGACAAATCTTTTTGACTCGCCGCTTGCGACTTCACTTGAATGGTGCGATTGTGCTTGCGGTCCTGCAACGTGGCGTCGATCCGAATCTGGTCGCCCAGCCGAGTGTATTGTCCCCAAACCAGAGTGTCGGCATTCGTGAATTCAGCAACTCGTCCCAGAGTCAAAGAGTCCACCGTGGAGTTCGGAGCAATCCTCAGGTCGTGGAAGACCTGTTGCACTCGATCGGGGGAGACGGTTCGCATGCGCGAAGATTGCCCCACGTCAGTGCTCAGCATGTCGGCGAGGCTGGGCCCGAGCCAGTCCCACGACTGGTCGCCCGATTCGTTTTGAAACGGCATCACGGCCAGCGAGAGAGCCGGACCGGCTTTTTCCGCCGCGGGCGAGAAAAGAGCACCGCGATAGACATAGCCGACAATCGCCAGCACCAGCACGCTGACAATGACCGCCAGCAGCGGCCACGGAATCGTCTGGCCCCAAGGTTTCACATCGGCGTGAAACCCCAAAGTGGCAGCCGCGCGCTTGCCCTGCCACGCGTCAAGATCGCGCAGCATCTCAGTGGCGCTTTGATATCGCAACTTGGGATCCCGCTCCAGACACTTGCTCACGATCCCACTAAGGGCGCCAGGAAGCGTCGAGTCGTGATCAGAAATGGGGATGGCGCGTTCCTGCGTGCGCTTGATCAGGCTGGCCAGCGCACTCTCGGCTCTGTACGGCATCTTGCCGGTGAGCATTTCGTACAGAATCAAACCGGCAGTGAAAAGATCGGAACGCTGGTCCAGATCCTTGGCCAGCGCCTGTTCCGGCGACATATATTCCATGGTGCCGACCAGGGCTCCAACCTGCGTCATCCCGTCGCCTTCCACGGTGCGCGCCAGGCCAAAGTCCATGACTAGAATCCGGCCGCTGTCCTCCCGCATGATATTTTGCGGCTTCAGGTCGCGGTGAATCACGCCCACGTGGTGCGCGGCTTCCAGCGCCTGGCACACGTGTTGCATGATCTCCACCGCTTCTTCCGGAGAAAACTTTTTCTTTTCCTCGATCAGTGCGCGCAGGTCGCGCCCTTCAACGAACTCCATGGTGATGAACTTCACGCCATCAGCATCGCCCAGATCGTAGATGCGGATGACGTTCTTGTGCGTGACCTGGCGGGAGAGTAGAAGTTCTTGTTTGAAGCGAGCAAGGATCGAAGGACTGGAGGACAGTTCCGGCCGGATGAGCTTCAGAGCCACCGGACGGTCCAGTTCGCGGTCCCTGGCCTTGTACACCGCACCCATCCCGCCTTCGCCCAGTAGCTGCAGAATTTCGTAGCGACCGCCGAGTACGTCCCCAGCCTGCAGTAGCGGCCTGCTGACGTTCGCCCGAACAGGCTTGCCTGCGGGAGACGGCGGCGAAAGTCCGTCAATGGGCCCAGCGTCAACAAAGGTAGCGTCGGGATCGACCCACGTGGCTTCCGGATCAGTTGACGCTTTGTGAAGATCGACGGCGGTGGGACTGTCGGAGTCAGACGGAGGTGCGGAACTATCCCCCTTGATAGGTACGCTCACCCCACCCTGCTTGCTGGCGTCCGCCCGATCTCGAGGATTGAGCCCTGGGTCTCGTTTCTCCATTTGTGACGTATCAGAGGGCAGCCAGAAGCGCTCCGCCGCGCCTCCAGACAGAATGGAGAGAAGTATATACCAACGCCCGAGCCTCCTAAGGGGAGGTGCGCAAACGGGACGCGGCGCTCGATTCGGGCGCTTTTGCGAAACTCACTGTCGAAGACGAGTGGTGGTACAAACCAAGTTCCAGCCGCGTAGTGGCGGCATGTAAAGCCCGGCACGGAAGTGCCGGGAAGATGGGGGCGTAGAACGACCGGGTCCGCTTAGCGGACGACACGAGTTACCGAAACCAGCGACCCGCTTAGCGCCGCATTGAGCAATGCGCGCGTGTGATGAATGCTGATGCGCTTGCCCACGCTAAAAGGCCCACCGGTCCAACCCGTGTTTACCAGCACAGGTCAGCCCCGCGCTTCTGGATCTTTTTCTTCAGCAATTCCCGCATAAGCCAGCGGATGGTGCACCATGAACGGCCCGCCACAGCAGGTGCTGCTGTCGAAGGGGTGTGGTTACGATCACTTGTGTTTTTGCCCCGTCGTTTCGCCGTTTTATCGACATACTGGAAACCTCAATGCCGCTATCAGTTGATCGAGCGGGCAAAACTCCTATAGGGTTGTGGTGGGGTTCTCCGTGGACGTCCACCTGATCGACGGTACCTACGAACTGTTCCGGCATTACTACGCCCTGCCCTCCGCACGCGATGAGGATGGCCGGGAGGTAGCGGCGGTTCGAGGCGTCCTTGCGTCGGTGCTGGGCATGCTCAAAGGCGGCGCTACGCATATCGCCGTTGCGACCGATCACGTCATCGAGTCGTTTCGCAATGGATTGTGGCCCGGCTACAAGACGGGCGAAGGCGTCGAACCCGACCTGCTGGCGCAATTCCCACTTCTCGAAGAAGTGCTCTCGGCAGCCGGCATTGTCGTCTGGCCGATGGTGGAATTCGAGGCAGACGACGCACTCGCCGCCGCTGCGGTCGCGGCGGCCCGAGACAAACAGGTCGAGCACGTCATCATCTGCACGCCCGACAAGGACCTCGCCCAATGTGTACAAGGTATGCGTATTGTCCAGCTGAATCGCCGCACGGGTGTCACCGTGGATGAGGCTGGCGTGGTCAAGAAGTTCGGCGTCTCGCCCGCCTCGATCCCCGATTACCTGGCCCTGGTTGGCGATGCGGCAGACGGTTATCCGGGACTGCCAGGCTGGGGTGCGAAGTCATCGGCTGCCGTTTTAGCCAAGTTCATTCATCTCGAATCGATCCCTGCGGACAGTCGCGATTGGCACGTGAATGTTGCCAATGCGACCACCCTTGCAGGCACACTGTTCCGCGAACGGGAACACGCACTCCTGTTTCGCACACTCGCCACGCTGCGGACCGATATTGCCTTGTTTGAGGACGTGGACCAGTTGCGGTGGAAAGGCCCCACACCTGCTTTCCCTGCCATCGCGGCACGATTGGATGCGGCCCGCACCGAACCGCGTTCCGCAGCGGGTCGCTCCCGTAATGCACTTAATCTCAGAGCCGCACCCGGGCAATAATCAGAAATCTGCTACCTCGAGTTCCAGGAGAGTACCGAATGTCATCCTCATCTTCCTCCCTCAGAAAGCATGCTGGCCCGGGGCCAGCCAGTGACCAGCCTCCAATCCCCGAACCATCGTTCGCCGAGCGTGCCCGCACCCTGATGCACCTGGGCCGCATCGGCAGCCTCTCAACCCTCTCGCGGAAACAACCGGGATTCCCCTTCGGATCTGTCATGCCCTACGGCCTCGA